>Ga0209573_1004512_pt1 | contig 13625 bp, 14 predicted proteins | sample TNRBio252014_DNA_FD_185870 | JGI IMG/M metagenome (GOLD analysis project Ga0209573, IMG submission 185870) | Wastewater treatment Type I Accumulibacter community from EBPR Bioreactor in Madison, WI, USA - TNR Reactor_6/25/2014_ DNA (SPAdes)... | ecosystem: Engineered > Bioreactor > EBPR >...
GCTTCATTTAATTGCGCAATTAATGCGCAATTCTCGTCGAGCAAGCCTGCGAGTAAGAGCCGTAATTAGCCCGAAAAAACTTGTTTTGTAGGGCTACATTACACATCTTGCCCTCCAATTACAGAACACTCATCCAACAAGTGAAATCACAAGCAAGCACTCGCCTATTTGGATAGTTTGGAGATTGGGTGGGAATTGGGATTTTGAGCTTAAATTGACTCTAAGAATTTATCTCTACGAATTGTTGTTTCAATTACTTGGATATATCTAGTCTATTTTGAATTGCATTATTTGGCGCTCAAAAATGGCGTTAGAAACAAGTTTCTTGAACCACAATAAATATCACCACAGACATGATTCCAAAACTGATGAACGTCTTGAAGTCGAGAATGTTTGATAATTGAACAGTTTGTAAAAGCTCACTGTCCATAGATTGGCTGTCGCCATTTTGACGATTGAAAATGTCCAAATCAATTGAATAACTCTTGGCTGAACTAAAATTTGCTCTCAATTATTCCATTGATATGTTTTGAGCGCTTTTCAACGACCGCTATAATTTTCTCAAAAACTTCGGAGTTTGAATTTTCATTAATTAGCGTACCGACAACTTCATGCGCTCGTGGAAGTATCTGATTGGCGCTTTCCAATAGTCGTCTTTCAAGGTTCCGTTTGGCAACAATTGTATCAGGGACTAGTCTTTGCCAATGGCGCAAATATACCCTATCGGCATCATACTTCCCGCCAATCTTCATTGCCATTTTCTTGGCCAGATCAGGATAGATTGCCGTAGAAAGCAAATCGTAAGCTGGCGCAAGTTGCGGCTTCTTAGCGTTATAAATAAGTGAATAATTTTTACCATGCGCGTCGGCATTCCCAATCAAATAATTGAAAATAAGAATATCCATGAATTGAATAATATCGGCAGCTGGTTGTGTGGAGTTTAGCCTTAATAGGTCGAGAGAGTTAGTGACAGTAGGCCCGCCCTCACGTTCATATTTAAGTTCTGGTGGTATTCCCAAGGCTTGGCAAAAATCTTCTTGATGAAGGCGGATAATTTTTCCATTCTCATTTATGCGGTCATAGCGTTCGACTAAATAGCATGGAATTTCGTCAACATAGACGATGCCAGTTTGGGGCACTTTTATGCCCATTGCTTTTGCAAGGCGCATACAAAATAATTCATTTTGGACGCTATCTTTTATGCCCTCAATCATTGGTTTTAGAATATGAGTTGTTGGTGCATCACCTTTCATAATTGCGATTTTGCCATCAATAATTCCAACGGCTATTTTCTCCTGTGCGCCGGCAAGTGATAGGCGAACACCATCAACCCCGGCAAGCATAGGTCGCCGTTTAATTAAATCAAGAATTTCTTTGAGGCGCTTATCGTCTAAGATTTCTGGTTCGTCATTTGATTGGTCGAGTGAATAATCATCTGGTCTCAAAGATAGAGCGCCAGCGCACTCACCGCCGATTGCTTCGAGCAAGGCAAATGAGTTTTTTTCAGATACACCTAAAAACCTTGCAAGATTTCTCCGTGGGGTTTCATCGGGAAGCATACCTGAGAAAAACGCTTTGGTGATTTCATTGTCGTATGAAGATTGAGACAATGGCATTGAAAGCGAAATAGCCATGCCGTTATTCGCAATATAATTTTCATCATATTGAAACGACAGGGTTCCACCCTTTGATTGGTTTAGCAAACCAACTTTAACATTCGCCATAAAGACATAAAGTTGGTTACTCATTTCTCACCGTCATTTAATGATAGGCCTATGCCAAGCATATTTATTACCAAAATCGTTTTTCCCAAATGGCACGACTCTTTTCCTTGCTCAAGTTCTCGAACAAAGCGGACACCAACGCCAGCCACAGCCGCCAATTGTTCTTGCGTCATTCCTTGGCTTTTGCGTGCAATTTTAATTGCGTTGCCAATTTCGCGTGTCTTCGTTACTTTAGTCATTAATCGACCCTTTCGGGGTGATTGTAGCACAAAAGTATTATCAAGCAACTAAAAAGACCCGAACGGGTTGTTATAGCGCCTAACAATCACGAAAGCAGCAAATATGCCCGAACGGGATTATTCTTCATCACAGTAGAAAAAGCCACGCTAGTAGGTGGATTTTCCAACCGTGCTTTTTATGCGCCGGAACAATAAAGATTAGGTCACTAAGTTCAGGCTGGCTGAATAATAACCCAGTTTCAGGCATAATTTAGTGTAGCCTCTGGTAATAATTTGGCAAAGAATTTTTTTGCTCTTACGCCGCCAAATTCGAGCACGGCTTTTGCGACTTTTCCACTGTCCATTTTAGCGGTTTTTTTGCGAACCAACTTTAGCACTAAATCGCTATCTTCAGCTAGTTGGGAAAGATTATTCACGGCATCTACAAGCAAGAATTCTTCGGTGGGTTTGTATGGGAAGTATGGTTTCATGGCAAAACGAAATTTACGACCGCCTAATTTAAATACACCATGGCGTTTATGATTATAAACCACGGTTTCACTGTAAAGCTGTGTAGTCCCTAACCCCAAAGAATTATATAGGTTTGGCGATGTAAGCATAAAACGATGATCTTTAAGAAAAGCACGAACGAGCGTTTCATCATCGGCTGGTGCAACACCAAATGATGTTTTCTTGGGGCAAAGATACAGGCCGCCTGATAGTTTAACCAATACGCCAGCTTCAACCAATTGTTTTAGGTGGCGATCAACCGCGCTTGACCATGCTTCAAGGTCAGCACGCCGATAAACTTCGCCCTGCTTCAAATGCTGTTTTAGGTCTTCTAATGCGCTCATATCATTTTCCTCGTGCTTGAATATAAAACAAACGAGTTAATATTGCAAGAATTATCATTTATAATTCATGCATTAGAAACAACTCGATTAATAAAACAAACTTGGTTTATCGGTAATTACCGATGCGAGATTAATCGCACCGGTAAATATAGTTTGTGCCGTCTATTTTGATTTCTGAATAATCCATGGCAAGGTCGCGGGCCATTGCACTGTAATCGATATAGAATTGAAGGCTTTCGGGAATAGTTCCATAAAGGCCTTCATCGACGAATTGTTCCGCAAGGTCACGCATTGAGGCAACTTGATAAAGGTCAACTTCAAAATTATCGGGATTATCCGTACCAAGATTAAACTTATAGCCAACTTCGCCTATAGCAATAATGGCTTTGATTTTCTGGTCTTCATCCCAATTATCGACCGCGTTGAAGTATGCTTCGATATTACATTGGTTGATATTGAGGGTTTCAAATAATTTGCAATCAATGCCAGCGCCGTCGATGAATTGGATTTCATATTCTTCAATTTCTGGGCCGTTTTGGTTGAAAGATTTGGTGGTGTATTCGTCAAGGCTGTCGAAATAGAAGCCATTGGCTGTGATGTCATATGGTTGTGCGAAAAGAGTAGTCATGGCGTTATCCTTTGGGAAAAATGGCGGGGGCTTTCGCCCCCAAGTTGCTAGGATTTGGCTTCGGCGGTGCGCATGACTATGCGGCCATTTAGCGGCATTGAACTGAGGTTTAGTGAGTAACCCTTGCCGTCTTTGGTAGGCCAAGCGACGCCAATGTCGTTCCATCTTGCGGCTTCGCCTTCACCAGTAACGGTGTATAGGCGGTGGCTTGGTTTGGTGGTTTTTGTTTCTTTAGTCATTTTCATCTCCAATAATGAGCCGTCTGGACCATTCCATCGAGCTTCATGGGAATAAAAAGACCAGCCGTTAAGCGGGTGGTTCAAGGCAGAGTGAAACGAACAGGCGTGCAGAGCTGCACAAACAAGCGCATTCTGAAAAGTGTGTAGCGGTTTTCGGATAAAATGCGCGGCATTGAAAATGTGTGCGGAAGCGAGCAGCCTTGAACCAATCCCGCAAGGATGGTCATAACCCATGAATGCAAGCACGAGGAATTAGTCCATCTATTTGGCATAAGGGAGATGTATGTGAAAGGATACCAATGCCAAACCAGCAAGTGATAATTGAATAACTGGTGTTGAAATAGTGCAAGCGCTCTGAACGAAATTGTATTGCCCCTACCCAAAAGCAGGGCAAGCAAACAAACATTGCATCAAACTAAATCCACTATGTAATATAACAAATGCACCGATGAAGCCAAAATGCAAAACAGAGTGAAATGCACATTGATGCTTTATTTTCCCAAAGGCTGCGATACAATCTACGCAATTACCAACTGTAAAGTGACATTATGATAATAACGCTCAACCCGCCTTCAAATGATGACCCAGCATTGCTCAATTCACCAATATTGAAAGCAACGCAATTGACTATAAAGTATATTGAAGAGAATGGCCCAATCGAACTGACGAACCTAAAGGCATTCAAGCGATATTTTGTAACATGGGCGGCAAAGAACTTCGAATGGCAATATTTTGGCTATGAGGATTTGATGGTTCACAACAAAGTATTGAACGAATATGATTTTCCGCCATTGGAATTATTGCACTTTGTTTTGCTTGGCACGAAAATCGGACGACATTACAAAGGTGCATTCCATCTGACTGCAAAAGGTAAAAAGCTAAAGAATGAGCCTGGAAAATTATGGGAAAACTTAGCAGATTTCTTGATTTTTAGAGTTGATCACGCCCATTCAACACATAGCGGTGAGCGACCATTGGGCAATTGGGATATATTTTTCAACGTCATAAATGTCGAGGCACAACAAGGCATTTCCACCAAAGGAATATGTAAATCTCTTTATGGCGAACCCGAAGCAAATTCTGGGTATAATAGCCAGTATTATGATTTCTATTTTACGGTTTTGCAGCCATTAAGTTGGGCTGGCCTATTAACCGAGATAGGCGAAAAAAGATTGCATTTACCAGACAGATTTTTCGTAAAAAGTCCATTATGGCAAGCGACGATAAAACTAGACACAGATGACTTTTTGACCGAAATAATAAGCCATTGATGCCAGCGCTTCACGCAGCACCAAAATCTTGGATTATAGCTAGAATTAGCTAATCATAAGGCAAACTTCCGCCAATTTCGAAAGAAAAATGAATTGACCCGCCCTTAAAAAAGGGCGGGTTGGTTTGGGTTGTTCAAAGGGACTTTGAAGTTATTTGCACGGACATGAGTATTTAGCCAGCTAAGGGCGAATTCTGCGAGGCTATCGTAATTATCAACTTCACTGGCGAGGATTATAATTTCTTTATAGCCACGTTTGCAGTCTGGAAGTGATGTGCGATTAAGGCTTTCGATTTCCACACGGGCTTGCCACTGCCCGTCATCAAATTGAATAAAATAGCGATCAAAGCGGATTTCTATATTGATGCCATTCCAAATTTTGCGAATGATTGAGAAGTCTTTTTTCATGTCTGCCTCCGATTGGATTTGAATGTCCATTTGACGGGGCACTGGCGGCAGGTTCTTTGAACTAAGGTGTCACCAAAGGGAAACGGTTTACCCGTTGACACAAAAGTTGAACCTGCCAAACACGTCTATTGCAATGGATATTCAAAACTCCAATGGAGATTGAGCGAATGAAAACTTCGATGAATGTTTTGACAAAAGAATGTCATAATAAACCGCAAGTCAACTCGCTAATTAATTTGATGTAGGGCATGTTACGGCATTGAATAATCGACAGCTAGCGCAACAAACAATGCAAATGCTGAATAAATTATAATCACTTTGAAGCCGAAGTTGAAAGTTGATGCGGCGTGAGCAAGTAAGGCCTTTTAGCAAAGCACAATCCGCGCAAATCAAAACCTAGATATAAACCAAACCAACTTGCCATTTATAGCAGGTCAATTAACTGAGCAATTATGAAATATAACTGTGCACCAATCGACCTTCAAAAGAGGGACAATTGACGTGATTTGGAAACATGATTTTGCCAAGCGATATTATCTTTGGCTTCACCATCAAGCCACATTTTGGCATATTCCACTGGCCCGCCAAATTCTTGAATAAAGCATTTTGCGGTAAATAGCGATTTGTAGCCAGTTTCAGTTATGGGCAAAGGCTCACGCGTGATGCTCATAATTTCTAGATGCACAATCGTGGTTTGTTCATCAACTTTGGCGACATAATCACAATAACGAATTTCAATTTGGATATTTTGCCAAATAATTTGGTAAGTTTCATATTTTTCAAATGGTTTATTCATAGCGCTCTCCGAAATACTAGATGAAAACGAAAAGAGGCGACCATTAGGCCGCCTCGGAAAGTGTTGATTGATTAAGGAATGAGATAAGATAATCTGCGGCTTTGGAGGCTTTGCTGGAAGCCGTGAAGATGGCTTTTGGATCATTTTTCAAAACTTGAAGCCAATTGCTGACATACGAGGCATGGTCATCACGCGACACGATTGAAATGCCAAGTTTCGAGCACAGGAATGCTGCACCGAGTTCGGCAACCAATTCTTCCATGGCGTATTTATTGTCGCCAAAGCGATTCCCGAATTCACGATCCAAACGATGTGAAGCACCTGACCAATGGGTCAATTCATGGCAAAGCGTTGAATACCAGCCTTCAGTTGGAGTTGAAGTTTCAGTGCCAACAAATCGATGACGATCTGGCATTGTGACACTGTCTGATGAAGGCGAATAAAATGCGCGCATTCCACCGATTGCGATTTTAGCTTTGGTAGCTTGAACAAAGTGTTCGGCATGTTCACAAGCAATGATTTTATCAATTTGTGGTTCGCCAATTTCAATTTCAAAACCATCAGTTTGTGCGACATTGAAAACATGTGAAGCACGGGCGATTGAATAGCGAGAATTTTCTTCGCCATTTTCATTTTCGACATCAATGTCTTTGAAGAAGACGATTAATGATGATTGCTCACCTTTGCGAACTTGCGCACCGCGTTCTTGCCATTGTTTATAAGTGCCCCAAATGCCATGTTCGAAGCCATTGATATATGAGGCAATCCAAAGCGATAAGATATTCACGCCATTATAGGAATTCTTAGATTGGACATTGGAAGGTCTTGCGATTGAAAAGCCTTTGCGATGCCAAGGTAATTGAACTTCGCCAACGCCATTTTCGATTGAAGCAATAATTTGGTTAGTGATTGAAGAATAAACGTCAAAGCGTTGATTTGCAGATTGATATTTAGATTGATTTTTCATGTCCATCTCCTTTTCTCTTGAGGACGGACACTCAAAAGTATGGGGAATAGATGGGCTGTCACCCTGATTTATTCAGGGCGTATGGGCAACACGGGAGTGGAAATCAAAGATTGAAACGAACGGAGCGGGCAGGCCCATTGACCGCCCAACACCCCAAACTATGGGTTCGGCATGGGCCTCAAGGAGAAAGCGGTAAGGCGTGAAATTAAATCGCCAAAACAAATAGCAATTAAGTTTAATAAAAACTAAAAATGGTAAAAACACTTGAATCTGCTTAATGTGGCTATAAGATTGAGCGACTCAACGATGAGTCATTACCCTAAGCGAAAGTGCAAACGTTGAGATTTATTGAAAATGGGCCGAACATACCAGATGCACTCATTAAACTGCAAGAAGAAGGAAACGTGGTATTTATTTGTGGCGCAGGCATTTCCCGAAACGCAGGCCTGCCTGATTTTAGAAAACTAACAATTGACGCAGCAAATGATTTAGGCGCAGACGAGTTTGCAATTGAGCTTACAAATGGAACGAATAATTCGGCATCATATGACCGAATTTTCCGTAGCCTTGCCAAGGATTACGGAAAACGGGCTGTGGAACATTCTGTTACCAACTTACTTGTTAGCCCTGCAAATCCTGAACTAAAATGCCATAAAGACATTCTCAATTTATCGACGAATTCAGGTGGCAGGCCACAGGTGGTGACGACAAATTTCGACTTGCTGTTTGAAGAGTGTATTCCCGATATCAATCGTTTTGTTCCACCCTATCTTCCCGACCTCGCGGTTGAAAATGAGTTTGCAGGAGTGGTGTATTTGCATGGCCGTCTTGCAGTTGGCGAGTTGGAGACACGAAGGAATTATGTTTTGGACAGCGCAGATTTTGGGCGCGCTTACATGGCGGAAGGCTGGGCAACAAAATTCATAAAAGAATTACAAAGCAAGTTTTGTGTCGTTATTATTGGCTATTCTGGTGACGACCCGCCAATGAAATATTTATTAGATGGCCTAAGTGAGCTGGAATCTAATTCAGATACCCCGCCCATTTATGCTTTCTGTAAGTCAGATTTAGCTGTCGTTTCAGAATGGCGGGATAAAGGCATAGAACCGATTATATTCGAGAAACATGACGACCTGTGGCAAACCATCAGTGCATGGGCAAATAAATCTTCTAATATCGAGAAATGGCAAAAATCAATATTATCTATGGCACGAAAGTCGCCACTACAGCTTAAGCCATTTGAACGCGGTCAAGTGGTTAGCCTGGTGATGACAAAAGAAGGTGCCAAAAAATTTGCCGAATTAAAATCACCACCCCCAGCTGAGTGGCTTTGCGTTCTTGAAAGCGACCTTCGCTTCAGTTTAAGGGGAGGCGACAAATCAAACCGGCTTTATGAAATAAGCGATGACCCTGAGATTAGTGAAAATGGAACAAATGATAGAAATATCGACTACGGTATAAGTCCGTTTGCTTGGAACTTAAATGATGAATATACGCCTAAAAATATAAGACTTGGATTTTGGCAGCCTCAAATAAATGGAAATTTGCCGCTTAGACTACACTTTCTTGGTGTCTGGATTACTAAAATATTGTCTCACCCTTTCACAATCTGGTGGGCGGCTTCCAGGAACTCTCTAAATCCGAATTTACTGGATCTAATAAATAATCAATTTATTCGCAGCCAATTGCCCGAATCCGCAAAGCAATTTTGGATGTACTTTATTGAAGCACAGTCAATTGGAACTAAATCAAATTTGGATTTTGAAGGGTATGACTTTTCCGATGCCATTAAATCGCTAGGATGGAACGCCAAAACCATCAATCAATTCGAGCGGTTAGTAACTCCATTTGTGTATCATTCGTACCGACCTCATGCAGATTTAAAAAATAGTAATTCGAATATTGATTACAACGGTTTCATAGACACAAAAATTGTTGTTAGGGAAATTTTTGATGAAAAAATTGAATTCCCTGAACACTTGTTGCCAAGAGTTGCTAAAACAATAAGAAATTCACTTGAGCGAATTACTGATTTAAACTTGGAGTTGGGCCTGTATTTAGGCCACATGTCAACTCTACTGCCTGAAGTCATAAATGGGGACAACTATTTAGGGAAAAAGGAAAAACTGTTTCGGCTTTATGTCAGTGTTTTTGACGAACTTGCAAAAACTGATATTATTAAAGCGAGATTAGAATACTCTGAATGCAATAAAAAAGATGAAATATTTTTCGGAAAATTCAGACTTTACGCATTATCCAAATATCAAATTTTTGATGCCGATAATACGGCGTTAGAAATCATAAACCTGTCGCACAACATTTTTTGGGACTTTTATACACGGAGAGAATTATTGTTTGCGGTCAAAGAAAACTGGTCGGGGTTTAATAATGACTTTCGCAAACAAATTTTAGAGCGAATAATAAAAGGAAGAACGAAACCGCGACACATTAATGCCTCTGACAACCTTCAAAATAAATATCATGCAACTGTGCAAATCATTGGCTGGCTAAAAAAAGAAGGCTGCGAGATTCCTAACGATATTTTGCGCAAAGTTTCTAAACTAAAATCTAAACTAATTGAATGGAGCGATAGTTGGATTAATTCCGCTGCTGGAAGCAATGACAGCGTTAGTGGCTCCGTAAGAACAGAAGAAGACCCGTCGTGCTTGCTAAATATAAAGTTATCGCAAGTCACGGAAACCGCTATAGAAAATTCAAAACGACATTGGGGTGAATTACTAGAGACAAACCCTTTTATTGGCCTAGTCAAGCGGCATCCAAAACGGGCTTTATCGGCATTAAAATGTGATTTCAAAAATGGCAAATTCAATGCAGGTTACGCGGAAGTATTTTTGAAAAAATTCGCCGCTTACAATGATAAGCGGTTAATAAATACCATAAACAAATACTTGCTCTTGATACCAGATGCGGATTTTCGAGAAGTCGTTAAATCGAGTGTCTGCTGGTTTGATAAACTAAGTCCAGGGTTAATCTCCGAATCGGAAGCTCCTACACTCGGTCTAATTACTCGAATTATCGATCAAATTGGCTTATTAGATAACGAAAAGGTCAGGAGCAACATTATATCCACGACAGTTGGTGGGAAAAAATTAGAAAAGTCTGAATATTCGTTTGGAAAGGCAATTAATAGCATCGGCGGTGAGTTGGCAGGGACAATCGTAAAGTTACTTGGCGACAATTCAATTTCACAAGAAATCAAAGCCCGACTGTTAGAATGCCTCTCAAAGTTAATTAACCTCGACAACGTAGCTTCATGTCATGCCATTTGCCGAATATTCAGCTATTTTGATTGGCTATTTCATAATCATAAAGATTGGACCGAAATAAATTTACTTCCGCTCCTAAAAGTGTCGCAAGCAAGTGGTGAAGCCGCTTGGCATGGCCTCGCAGCAAACAATTCCACATTAAATGACCAGGTATTTGCTGAAATTCGCGATACATTCATTTCTATAGTTTCAAATAATGCGCCCTTCAAATTGGACAAAGATGCACAAAAGACAATTTTTCAAATACTAGTGCTGAGAACAAACAAACTTCCGGCAAACCCTTCATTTTTTAGCTTTAGGGAAACACGGATAGTTTTGAAAACTTGTGATGACGACCAAAGACTTAATGTTATTGATACAATTTGCCGTCATTCCTCTATGGATAAATGGGTCTCATTTACTAAGCCATTTATAGAAAATGCTTGGCCGAAGGAACGCAAATATGTGGCTAAGAAAATCGCAAGTGCAATGATTTCTTTAGCGGACAAAGCAACCACTGAATTCCCAGACGTTGTTAATGTAATTTCACCATATTTGACACAAATCGAATATCTTCACGGAATATGTTTTAAGTATGCGAAAGACGAATTTTCGGATAAAGACTTTGATCATGCGCGTATATATCCAAAAGAAACTTTAAATCTATTAAACTTGGTAGTTCCGAACGAACGGCACTTAGCGCCATATGCACTTAGCCAAACTATAGACGCAATTGGAGAAGCCGCCCCCTCAGTAAAGCGAACGGAGGCTTGGAAACGGCTAAAGGCTATTTCGATTTAATCTGAAGTGATTGAGCGGCATCACTTTGTTTAGGTAATGCCGCTAGTATTTTTCACCACCAAGCATAGTAAGCAATTTGCCGCCCTTGCACTAATGCTTCACGGGCTTTGCGAATGAAATCCATGTCATCTTCAAGCTCTTCGCCAGTGGTTTCGCCGAAGAAGAAGCCGCATGTGTCGGGAAGGTCTTTGGCATTTATGTCAGTTTCAAGTCGATTTATGTCGCCCTCATTTAGTAGAACGGTATTGCAATTGAAATCTTCGTTTTCGCCGCCTTTGTTTATGTAGAGGTCTTGCATCCAACCGTGTAGATTTGGGTGTTTGCGCCAATAGTGTAGATCTGTTGTGTTTTCGTCGGTGATTTTGAAATCGGTTTCTGGACGGTTCAAGTCTTTTTCGATTGATTTTGCATACATATCTAGGCCCATTTTAAGTCTCCTTATTTTCAGCCCGCATGATTGCGTGACTGATAGAGACAAAGGGCAACAGCAACTCACGCCTTCAACGCACGAGCTTGCGAGCATGTTTTATGCTTGAAGGCATTAGTGAGTGGCTGGTGCGAATGTCGCCAGTTTCAGTTAGCTTATTCGAAGGTTGGGAGTGGGAGTCATTGGGGCGATATATCGCTAAATTGAAAAATAGTCCGGCATTTTAATTTCATGAATCATCGAAACTTACTTCAACCACTTAACCAAGCGACATTTACATCAAAACCTGCAAGCCTAAATCAACAAGCCAAAGCAGGATTACAAGTATCGGTGCACATTCTAGGCGAAGGCATATCACCGCGCTTGAGGAATATATGGCAAACAAGTTCACATGATGTATTGTTCCGTTCGGATTTAAGCCGCAGGGGCTTGGGAGCTTGAATGGCAGGCATTCCGCTTTTGTGCGCGTCAGTATTGCCGCTCAAGACTTTGTGCAAGATACGATTAATGGTTAGATTGATTTATGCCGTAAAGGCGGGAACCAGTTCTGTTGCTAATACTCATCCTCGTCAAGATCGGCGTTGGTTTCTGGTCGGAAGCCCACGTTTTTTGGTTGGCGGACGTTTATCGCTTTGGCATCAAGCCGGTTCTTGATGTGGGCCCCGTAGAACTTTTCAATCATTTCTACCGAAGTGCGGCAATTTTTAGCGATTTGGTAAATATCAGCATTATCAATGAGGCGAAGGCAAATATATGTGTGACGAAGGCTGTAAGCAGTTCGCGGCAACCCATCTCTATCAAACTTAAGACCAGATTTTGTGAGGACTTCATTGAACATTTTGATGTTGTTGCCGGGGAAAAGAACTTCTGAACGTGTTGGCAGTGTTGGTGCAGGCGGTTCTTCGTCTTTACGCAAACGTATATGCGGACAGGGTTTTGGCCTCGCCTTAAGTCGTTCATACACAGGGACGGCGCCCGGCATGGATTTACAAAAGCCAATACCGCGCTTTCCACGAACTTCGATTTCGAGAATTCGTTCACCTGTATTATCTTCTTTGACAATTGTAACATCCCGATGTTGCAAGTTATTGACCTCATCTGGACGCAAGCCAGTATTGCCCATGAATAATACGAAGTCATGTAATTGCTCGGCGTTCCATTTATATCGCCCAGTTTTGGTATTCGCATACTCCCTTGTCGCTTTATACAGCTCCTTATATTCCGTTGGGCTAAACCAAGGTCGATGAACTATCTTCCCTTGGGTTTTGTATGGCGGGGACATGTCGGGCATGTGCGTCAGCCAACCGCGCCGCACGGCGGTCTTCAGCACTTGTCGAAGCGCCACAATCTCATCATGGATAGTCGATCGTGATGGCGGCTTAACTTTGCCGCTAGTATTTATTTTTGGCTGTCGACCGGCTTGGCCTGCACGTAGCACTCGATAATCTTGCACTTTTCCAGCAGTAATCTCGGAAATGCCAAGATCACCGAAAAATGGGACTAAGTGAAGCCTTAGGCGTATTTCATAGCCTTGAACCCATTTAGGACTGCGCTCACCTTCGGTGATGATTACATATTCTTTGAGGAATTGCTCCGCCACTTTCTTAAACGTAATTTCCTTTTTTACGAGCGTGCCATCACGCACTTTCCCTCGCAGCGTCAAATACCAATCTTCAGCGCTCGATTTGGCTTTCTGAAGGTTTTCTTCCTTCGTGCTAAATCGATGTTTCCTTCCATTAATATGGGTTTCCGCTTGCCAGTATTTGCTTCTATCTCGCTTAAAAAGCTTGACTTTGCCGTCCATAATTTCATGTCGAACAGTTGCCATGACGCTCTCCTTCAAAGTGCGCCAGAAGTGTGCCGAATAATTATGGCAAAAATAAGGCGCCATCCTGAGATAGCGCCGTCAATAATCGTTTGTTTATAGGGTATTTTGGGTGCGGGGGCAGGATTTGAACCTGCGGCCTTCAGGTTATGAGCCTGACGAGCTACCGGGCTGCTCCACCCCGCGACAAAGTAATTCAAAA
>Ga0209573_1004513_pt1 | contig 13624 bp, 8 predicted proteins | sample TNRBio252014_DNA_FD_185870 | JGI IMG/M metagenome (GOLD analysis project Ga0209573, IMG submission 185870) | Wastewater treatment Type I Accumulibacter community from EBPR Bioreactor in Madison, WI, USA - TNR Reactor_6/25/2014_ DNA (SPAdes)... | ecosystem: Engineered > Bioreactor > EBPR >...
AATTGAAGTAATTCACTATTAGTCTCCTTTATAGTAATGCTAATGCAGTTGTAGGTTTTCATTATTGACGCTTTTCTAACGCAAAATTAAGAAAATAAATAATGCAAATGGTATAACTGCACCGTTACTCCATACATAACTGACCGCCCCGGATACCGTTAGTGTTGTACTTTGTCCCGAACAAATTGTTAGACTCGGTGCTGCGGTAACTGTGAGTGTTGGTAATGGATTAACGACAACCGTAGCACTTTGCGTATTAGTACAACCGTTGGCATCTGTCCCTGTTACCGTATAAGTACCCGAAGTATTTACGGTAATCGCAGGGGTAGATGCCCCTGTACTCCATACGTAACTCGTTGCACCCGAGGCTGTCAAAGTAACATTTGTACCACTACATACTGTTAACCCCGGATTAGGTGTAATACTAATAGTAGGTAGAGGATTTACCACTACTGTAACCCTTGCTGTAGCAGTACATCCATTTATATCCGTACCGGTAACGGTATAATTGCCCGGCAGGGTAACTGTTGTAGAAGCCGTATTTGCTCCATTACTCCAAACATAGCTGGTAGCACCGCTTGCCGTTAATGTCGTGCTTGACCCGTTACATATAGTAAGACCGGGATTAGAATTGATATTAATGGAGGGTAGGGGATTAACGACAACCGTTACATTGGCAGTATTGGTACAACCATTGGCATCCGTACCGGTTACACTATATAAGCCTGCAGTATTTACAGATATTGAAGTTGTAACAGCACCCGTACTCCAAAGATAACTCACCGCGCCGGAAACAGTTAAGGTTGTGGTTTGCCCGGAACAAATTGTTAAACTCGGTGCAGCAGAAATTGTAACGGTTGGCAATGCCCGAACAACAACGATAGCACTTACCGTGTTTGTACAACCATTGGCATCAGTACCCGTAACGGTGTATGTACCCGCAGTATTAACAGTTATAGATGCTGTCGTTTGACCACTACTCCATACGTAATTTACAGCACCCGATACCGTTAAGGTTGTGCTTTGTCCGCTACAAACTGATAAACTGGGATTAGGAGTAATCGAAAGGGTAGGGCGTGGATTAATTACTACAGTTACGCTGGCTGTTCCCGTACATCCATTCGCATCAGTACCCGTAACAGTATAAGCCCCGGCTGCCGAAACGGTTGTTGAAGCTGTATTTGCTCCATTGCTCTAACTATAACTTGTTCCTCCACTTGCGGTTAAGGTTGTACTGTTACCATTACATATGGTTAATCCCGGATTTGAATTTATAAATATTGAGGGGAGTGCATTTACTGTAACCGTAACAGCCGCTGTTCCTGTACATCCATTCGCGGCAGTAGCCGTTACTTGATAAAGTCCCGCTGTACCTACTAATATAGATGCCGTAGTAGCACCCGTACTCCAAACAAAGCTCGTACCACCTGCCGCTGTTAAGGTAGTTGTTTGCCCCGAACAAATTGTCAAACTCGGATTCGGAGTAATCGTTACCGTTGGAGCAGCATTCACCGTTACCGTTACACTGGCAGTATTAGTACAACCGTTTCCGTCTGTTCCTGTAACTGTATAAGTTCCCGCTGTATTTACCGTAATTGTAGGGGTTGTTTCCATCGTACTCCATAGAAACGTAGCAGCCCCAGAAGCCGTCAATGTTGTACTTTGTCCGGTACAAATAGTTAAGCTGGGATTAGGGGTAATCGTAATTATAGGTATAGGATTAACCGTAACCACGGTATTGGCAGAACCCGTACACCCCGCGGCACTTGTACCCGTTACCGAATATGTGCCGGAAGTATTAACAGATATAGATGCAGTAGTAGCTCCCGTATTCCATATGTAAGTAGTTGCCCCTTGTGCTGTCAGCGTTGTACTTATGTTGCTACATATGGTCAATCCCGGGTTGGAAACAATACCCACAGTCGGATTAGGATTCACAGTAACCGTAACTGATGCAGTACCCGTACAACCTGTTACGTTATCCGTACCTGTTACCGTATATGTTCCTGAAGTATTAACCGTAATAGATGGAGTAATATCAGTAGTATTCCATACAAATGATGCTGCCCCAGATGCCGTCAAAGTAGTAGATTGTCCGGTACAAATGTTTAAGCCATTACTTGCGGCAATAGCTAATGTCGGTGCATCAATCACTGTCATCGTTAAGCCCGGAGAATCTATACACGGTAATGTACAACCAGAGTTTATTAGTAATACCTGTTCTTGGGCAATATCTTACATGAACCGTATAAGTACCATTTGCCGGAAAAGTAGTCGTAAAGGTAGTTCCTGTTGCACCTGTTTGTAACGTATTATCTACATACCATTGATACGTCCAATTCGCAGCATCGGATAAAATACAAGCATCAACAGAAAAAGTTACGGACGAGCCTCTACATACGGTCTGGGTCGTTGTGGTAATATCACGACCGAAGGTGGCATAAATACGTACGTCATCTATATATAATACTTCATCACCTCTGTCTGCGGTTAACAAAACGCGCATCTGAGCGGTACGTAAGCAAGTACCTGGAGATGTATAGTTAAATTGCTGGTATTGCGTAATACAAGTACCCGTACCCACTTGTGTGGCTTGTGTAACAAACGCCCCACCGTTTTCTGAAAATTGTAAGCGGTACACTATTCAGGGTTAGTGAATTAGCATTGAAATTTGAGCATTGCCCCGCTCCAATATCCACACTACTCTGTCCACAGCTCCCGCAGGGACCGGAATTAATCCACCCAACACAATCCGTTCCACCATGCGGTTTACCGGAACAGTCTGTACAACGGCAACCACCCCCAATCCGTATCATGGCATTATTTGTTCGGGAGGGTATACCGGTATTGGAGTTGTTGGTAATACCCGTTCTAGGACCATTGTCATTTTGCCCCAACGCAGTAAAGTTCCAACAATCATTTTCCCCTCCTTGGAAGGTGATATTTTGCTGGGCAAAGGCTTCCCCTGTCGCAAAAAGCAACATAAAGATACCCATCGCCCGAAATAATAAATTTCGGAGTAGAAAACGGTTCATAGTAGTAGTAGTTAAAAAACGGGTTGTGTTTTGTATAGAATTCGCCATGATACAATATCCCTGAATAGTTAATCCACACAAAGTTAAAAGGGATGAGGATTAAATGCAAAAAATTTCTTATCGAAATGATAAAAAATAGAAAAAATTTAGATTAAATTGACTATAAGTTTTAGTATTTCTAAATATCAAAGGCTTGAATCGGTTTATAATTGCACCATCTTCTTATAATTGCACCATCTTCTCCAGACATAAACATTTTTAGATTCAAATTATATTTTATTTCTCATAACACAAATTATCAAAACAATACAACAGTACCGAAGGTATGCTCGTGATTTAGTTCTATCAAAGAGATAAAATCATAAACAGCAATATACGTGGTATATTTGACCATTTTTGTGCTAAAAAAACACAATAGACTGATCTGTTCCTATCACTAATAATAATGATGGGTAAAACAAATCAGTCTATTGTATTATTATAGATTTGAATCTTTATTCAGATTCAATGATCTTGACAGAGCCGATAGCATTTCCAACTTGCACTTTAACCACATACATACCGGTAGTAAAGCCCCATTCTTTCATACTGATTGAATAACTGTACTGACCACGCGTTTGAGATTCGGAAATGATCCGCTTTAAGTGCTTACCTTGCAGATCATAAACATCGATGCTAATATTGGTTTCGTTTGTCAAATTATACCGGAGTACGGTCTGACCACGATATGGATTAGGTGAAATAGTTAAGCCTAAACTATTGATAATCTCCTCAGGACGAGAAGTCCAGTTAATGACAGCGTTGGCGGAACGTTTACATCCTTCCTTATTGGTAACTTCAACGTTGTATTCACCATTTTTACCAATGAGCAATGTATCTGCATTAGCTCCATCAATTAGTGCTTGGTTATAGAACCATTGGATGGTTTCTCCATTGGTAAATTTGCGACTTAAACGGAATACCCGTGTACTTGGAGTATCAATATCTATCCTGAATTGAGGAGGACGTTGATTAACAGTTACAACAACAGATGCGGTTGTCGTGCAATTACCTACGAAACCTGTAACAGTGTAAGTAGTTGTATTATCAGGTGAAACTTCTATCGAAGCACCTACACGCATCGGATCACCTACAGATGAACGCCATTGATAAGTATTAGCACCCGCAGCGCGTAATGTGATCTTATCCCCTGCGCAAATACGGAAATTAGGATTGGAAGGAATTCGCAAGATACGGACAGAATCAATATCCCCTACGTTTACTTCACGGAGTTCTGTAGAATCTAATTTACAAAATCCCTGACCTAAAATACGAACGCGATAAACACCTTTGCCCGGGAAACGAACTTTTATACGAGGACCATCTGCATTAGGTCCGCTTTGCTCGATTACTTCAACCGGGGGTGTGAAGACAAATCTGTATTTATAACCCGGATAAACCGGAGCCGCTTCAAATTCAGTTTCATTATCTTCGGCACAGAGCTGTGTAGGGAAGTCTTTAAAATCAAAAGGATTACTTACTGAACTTTGAATCCAAACGGTATCAACCGGTGTGAAATCAGATTCACAACCCGTCAATGGATCAACAATACGTAAACGATATGTGAAGAAAGGTAAAGATAAGTTTTCGGCAAGTGTACCAATACGCAAACTTGCAACCCAGCATCCCGGAGGTTGAGCAAACCGTACTATATTCGGGGGGATCGCAAAATAGTCAGTTGGTTGACGGAATAATTCAGGACTGAAAAGTCTATATTCTAAGTTTTGAGTATAATTCCAATCCCAACCCGGCATACAGAATGTAAAAACAGTAGGACCGTTAGGACCTTTGCACATAATACTATCTAATTGACGCATCTGAATAACTCCGGGTACAAGACTGTAAGACCATTTGAAATAATTACTTTCTTGGATACGACGATACCCCTGAGCATCTGTAGAATCAAAAGCGGTAATTTGTGCGTAATAAGCTCCCGGACGAATACCATATTGATTCAAAGGTTGCGGCCAAACACCTAAATTAAGTGTAAAGGTACTGTCCTTGTCATATCGAATTTCAATCGGTCTGAAGTTAACTTGCGCCATCGTTTCACGATTGAATAACGTTAAGCGGAAGATGTTTTTAGTGCTGTATGTTGCTGTATCTCCCCAACGATGTATCTTAAATGGTATCTTGATAGGATCAGATAACGTATCCGTTGATTTGACGCACATATCTTCTAAATCTTCTGCTTTGTTTGCCTCTATATCGCAGGCTTTGATGCAGAAAGGATCAGAAATATTTTGCCCTACTTGAGCAGGACTTGATGAAGTTACCCGAATACGATAACCACAACCTACTTTAGCATTAGCCGGAATTTGAGCCGGAATCTTACCCCAAGTAGTTAAATCGTTACCAATATATATGTTAGTATCTGCAATAGAACCAATTTGAATAGGTTTGGCAAAAGAACCGTTTTCATCGGAAAGTTCTGCAATGTAGCGGTTACCGAATTGAAATTGACCATTGGAAGTAAAGGGAACATCAAAGGTTGTTAAACGACAAACCGAAGAATCGCGCGAAAGAAGAACAGCAGACGGTTTAACGCGTGTGTAACTGCCGCAATCTTTGACCTCAAAACAAGGAGATTCCCATTCACCTCTAAAGGTAAAACCACCTGCTTCTTCTGCAAACACAAAAAGCCTTACTCGCACCTTATAGCAATCTGATGCTTTAATTTCAGGTACATTTGGATCACCATTATTAAAAAAAGGAATATTAATGGTAAAATCTTTGTTTTGGGAGAAATTTTGAGGAGCATCAACACTACCAATAGACCCCATAAACTTTACCGTATTGGCAGGATCAAATGAACCGTTTTCATTAGACAACCAAAACTGATAAACACCTCCATCACAAAATACACGGGAGTGATTCAACTTAAACGTTGCCCAATCATTAAGACATACAAAAGGGGAATCCGATTCAAATTCCAAAGGAATCGGGTCGCTAAAGCTGATCGCATTTCCCGAGATTACAAAATCATCAATACCAATACCTTTGTAATAGCCTTTAGCATCAGTAATGGCTTTGTTACGCCAGTTAAAACCAAAGGAGATATTTCTCTTATTTTGAAACAAGGTATCGGAAATCTCTATCAATTTCCATTTTGCCTGATTAGCAAGGGAAGGTAATTTATCATATTTGATCCAACCGTTACCGTCAAACAAATTATAGTACATATCAACTTCTGCGTCTGTTGGATTAACGTAATAGAAGCTGATCGTAACATCCGTAAAATCGCCCGTACATACGGTTTGCCATAATTGACAGAACCGGTCAGAAGCTACGCGGGGATCATATACCGAATTCTCTAATTTATTAAAACGTAGAGAATCATTGGTAATGTGAAGGTAGTTCGTGTTCGGACTTTGGATTTCACCATCACCGTCAAGTTCCGTTTGATCCGGTGTAGCGGGAATCGTATCACCGGATGCCTCATAAATTGAACTAACAGTCCAATTGTTGGGTCCTTTAGGGGTTATGGTATCTCTTTGGGAATTACCTGCCCCCCAAAAATCAAACCCGTTACGGTACAATTCAACTCGATCTTGTCCTACTGCAATACCTACAGTAGTTACCCAACCGAGTAAGATTAAGAGCAATCTTTGAAGTATGAGCTGTTTCATACAGTCGTGTTTGGATAGCTGATTATTAAGAAAATATTACGTCCAAGTTAGGCACAGTTTATAAAGAGTCCAAAGATAAAGAAAATTATCTTTACATGGAATACTAAATTCGACAAAAAATTGTGTGGATCAAGAATACTACCTAAGTACCGTTACCGTACCAACCCGAACAATCCCGTTTACTTTGATAAGAAAGACATAAGCTCCCTCCGGTACAGGGGTTGATTGATAATTCCCATCCCAAAAGTGATTAAGGCTACGAGTTTCAAAGATTTTCACGCCCCAACGGTCAAAGATCATCATTTCTTCAAAACATTGAGCCAAAGGTCCTTGAATCTCAAATTGGTCATTGCGTCCGTCGCCGTTAGGCGTGAATACATTGGGTATCTCTAATAGAAAACCATCTACCGTATTAAAATCAAATACTTTTTCAATGGTATCCGTACATTCATCAAAATTTGAGATCACCAACTTAACGCGGTAACGTTGTTCTTTGGCATAAGTATGTATCGGGTGCATATCAAAGCTGTTAGCTCCGTCACCAAACATCCACATGCTTCGCAAGTATTCACCCGTAGATTTGTTCTTGAATTTAGCTTGACCTAAACAAAAATCATAGGAATACTCGAAGTCGGCATTAACTTTCTTCTTTAATTCTATGGTCTTTGAGATCGTTCGTTCACATAACGTTCCCGGATCAGTGATTAATGTTATTATATATTTACCGTGTTTCTTGTATTGATGAACAGGTGTGCTGTCTGTTGACGTTGATCCGTCTCCAAAATGCCACAAATAAGTTTTAGCTGTGGGTCGTTTCGGTTTAAAGCTAACGGTGGAATCACAACGGTCTTTGTGAATTTCAAAGTCAATATCCGGCGGATTACCAAACACGAAACTACGTTCCGAAATGTCATAGCAAACCGAATCTTTATTGACGGTTAACCGAACAGTATAACTTCCGTATGCAGGGTAATTATGATTAGGGAATCGGCTTTCAGATGTTTTACCATCCCCAAATTCCCAGAAAAATTGGGACGCATCTTGGCTGAAATTATCAAATCGTACAAACAAATCGCAGGGTTTGTATGCTGGTTCAAAACGGGCGATAGGTGTTTTTTGCACCCGTATTTTAACTTGGTCAGTGTCGGGGCAAGGTCCTTCTGGATCAGTTATTAACGTGATGGTATGATAGGCACCGCCCCTAAAACGGAACGAAGGATTAGATTCACGACTGATAATGCTGTCATTTATCATCCATAAATAAGTGTCAGTATTCCGGGATTTATGTTCAAATGTAACGGTTGTATCACAAATCACATTAGGTATAATAATCTCGGCTACCGAACGGGGCATCGGATCAACCAACATCTCACGTTGGTTTGGGCAAGTGCTATTAGGGTTGGTTGTTAATCTAACGACGAAAGAGCCTCTGCTTTTATATACATGTATCGGATTTTCATCCGTAGAGGTCGTACCGTCCCCTAAATCCCAAAAGAATCCTCCAATAGCATTTTCGGAGCGGTTGTAAAAACGAACTCTTCCCGTACATTTTTCCGGCTCATATTTGAAGTCGGCTTTGGTGGGGAGGGGAACAGTTACTTTTTTGATAATACTATCAGCACATGAAGTACCTGCATTAGTTATTAGTTTAACGTTATAAGTTCCGGCTTGCGCATACTTATGGTAGGGAGATTGCCCTTTGCTTTTGTTACCATCGCCGAAATCCCATTGAAAAGTAGAGGCGAATTGGCTTTTTTCGTAAAAGATAACCTCATTAAAGCAGTTCGGTTGGGCTTGAAAATCAGATTTAGACTTTGGGAAAATCTCTATCGTTTGGGAAAGCTGTTTACTGCAATCGTTACCGCCCGGATTGGCAGTATATTTTACGGTATAAACTCCCGGTCGGGTGTAGGTATGTTGTGGATTGCGGGTACTGTCAACCTTCCCATCCCCAAATTCCCAATAATGACGTGTTATAATGGTGTCTGTTTCATTTATCGTGCTGACATTAAACTTGCAACGATCAAATATAACTTCCATTTTAGGTTGCGGGAAAGGTTCAAATTTCACTACCTTAATCATGGTATCTGCACAAGCAGTGTTTGGATTGGTAATTAGCCGAACCGTGAAATCGCCTTCAGTAACATATAAATGAACCGGATGTAAATCGTTCGATGTTTGACCATCGCCAAAATCCCATATGACGCTATCCGCATTGGTCTGACAATTAAAGGTTACGTTTCTGATCGAACAGACCAAACGGGAATGGGTAAAATCAGCCTTCTTTTTATCAAGAATGATAAAAGAGTTCCTCCACTCTGTAGAGCAGGGTAAGTTCGGGTAGGTTATCAATCGTACTTGATAGGTATCCGGGCGCGTATAGGTATACGTAAAGCGATGGTTTTTCAATACATTCCCATCTCCCAATTCCCAAACAACGGGGATACTATCCGGTAGATTGGTATTAAAAGTAACATTTACATCACAAGGACGGGTAATGATTGAGGCTTGAGGTTGCAGAATGTCAGGAATATTAATTAAACTTTTGAGCGTATCTGAGCAACGAGAACCCGGATCGGTAATTAATGTAATGGTATAACTGCCGGGTTGTGCATATTGATGTTCGGGCGGTGTTGTACCCATCCAAACTGTTCCATCACCATAATTCCAATAATACCGCGTAGCACTTTTGGAAACGTTTGTAATTCTTAACCGACGTTCGCAGGTATCTACGGCTAACCTAAAGTCCGCTTGCGAAGGGTCTCGAATGATAATATTACGGAATGCTTCATCCGAACCATTACATTTTTCTTCATTGATAGCCCGTAATCGAATGCGATAAACACCCGGTTTGGTGTAGGTATGATTAGGATTTTCTTCGGTAGATGTCGTACCATCGCCTAAATCCCATTCATAACGAATAGCACCCTCACTTTTATTATTAAAGTTAACCTTGAGGGGTAAACAAAATTCATTTCCCAAAGTATCATAAGTGAATTCCGCAAATGCCGCATCCACCATATCCATATCAAATTTGAAACTCAGATTATTGCAGTTGGATGAGTTATTGGTTCGTGAGACTGCCCCCGGTGTAGTAGGAAAATCTCCGCAACCATTTTTAGGTCCACGATTTGGGCAATCCTCATCCGCTCCAACAGAACAACTCCCACAAACAGAGTGATATATGATTCCTTTTTTGTCAAAACGACTTGTACCGCCGTCCACATGATCGCCGGTGTGTGTGCCACCGATAAAAGTAGCGTATCGAAGGCTGATAGCATCTTTATTAAAGACTGCGATATAAAAATCAGAACCGCTGGTAGTATTCTGAAAAGCATCGGGGGTAACCTCTAAATTAAGGGTGTTACCGGAGGTAATGCCTCCCTCACTTGATCTAAAAAATGGAGCTAAGTTTTGATTGTTACTCCCCCAACCGGCTACGTAAATATTATCACATTGGTCTACCAAAAAGGCTGTCAAGGTGATGTCAGGACGTTTTCGAGTGGCTAAATTAGAGCCGAATTTAAATGAAAAGATCGGTTCTGATAAATCCGGTTTAAGTTTTACGATGAATTGTTTTCCATTTGGGCGATTGAATTGGGTATTCATCGCCGGGAAATCGCCTTCAGTACAGCCTGCTACATAAACGTTAAATTCATCATCCAAATCCACGAAATAGGTTTGATCATATTCCGCTGTACCCAAATAGGTAGATTGTAATATTTGACTACCGTCAGCCGAATAATGAACCAAAAATCCGTCAGCCGCGCCACCATTATATTGCGGTTGCCAAGCACCATCGGTTTTGGTTAAGATGTTTCTTCCAATAGTCCCTCCTACTACGTATAATTCATTCTTATCATTAATTTTCAACGAATATCCGGCATCCATACCCGTCCCCCCTAAAAAGGTACTCCAGCGTAATTGGCTTAAATCAGGATTAAAGGAAAATACGACTGCGTCTTGGTCACCACCAAAGGTTTTTTGCGGGGCATTAGTAGTGATAGGGAAATTGGGGGAAGCAGTAGAAACAGCTACATAACAATTTCCTTCACGGTCAGTGATGATCTCCCCCCTGCCGTTATCGGCAAAGAAATAGTATAATGGGTTACGATATACTACGCCATTCACGCGATTAGTGCCGTCTTCCTTATCACTGCCTATGTAGGTAGAACCAAGTAAATCACTACCCGTTTCATTGAGTTTGATAACTACGATGTCTACATCACCTTTTGTCCCGTCATCCGTTAAACCATTAAAGGTTCTATCATAGGCATTAGCCGTTACCGGAAAATTGGCTGATCGCGTCGTTCCTACGATAAATAATTCACCGTATTCATTGGCAATAATACTGGCGGGCTGATCGTTATTATTTCCCCCTATGTACGTAGAATACAGCATCTTTGTACCGGTTGCATTGTACTTTATGATTGCCATATCGCAGGAAAACCCGACCGACTCATAACTAAATCCGTTGGGACCATTATCCGCACCACCTGCATAAGTTTTTTGGAATACACCATCCGTTGTGGGATAGCTACCGTCCCCGTTTACTACACCACCCGAATAAAGATTGCCTTCTCGATCATAGGTAGCAGTCATGCCCCAATTATCAGCACTTGAACCCGAATACGTAGAAAAGATTAGCTCAGGGTCAATAATAAGCGGGAAGTCATTAATATAACCGTTTGGAAAATGAAAACCCACCGTAGAATCATCTAACAATTTATATTCACATACGACGGGTACACGTGTTCCCTCTACGATTTGCCAAGCGGCGGGGATATTTTCCTGTATTTCACCAATGCACGTATTTAAGACGAGGTGTTTGCCATCTTTAATTTTCAATCGCCCTACCCCACTGTATTTCAAACGAATTTGTCGAACGTCCGCGTCGGGATAGACTTCAAAATCATACTTAACCGAACGTTCTGTCGTTGTTAACTTCAAGTCAATATTCGGGTAGAGGTTTTGATACCGTACTATCTGATATGATTTAACGAATTGCGCCCATTTCCTTGGATCATTCCCTAAGAAATAGTTTGAAAAATCTTCATAAGGGTGCTGTGTTTGTAAGATAGGTTTTGGGTTTGCACCTTCAAAAAACATGGAATAGGTATGACCTTTCAAGTGTTTGAAGGGTAGTGATCCCGGTTGAACCGGGTGTAATTGCTTCAGTTCATTGGGATCATAATGCCGGTATCTTAAACGATTCCTTTCCAACCAGACCGTTTGCGCACCGTTAGTGATTTGGTATTGGACGTTAGTATGCCACTGTCCTTTATTTTCAGTAATGCGCAAGCCGGTTTGGGCAATATGTGGTTTGATACAAGTTTGAGCCTGTATCGTAAAACATCCTAACCAGAGAGCAAGCGCAAGTATATACGGGGTATAAATCATTATGATCCGCAAAAGTAGCTACTAATATAGGTACAATCTCGAAATAATCGAATCTTAATTCCGTTGAAGTACCCTATTTCTGCCTTAGACGGCAATAATTTAGGTTTTGACGGTAAGTTACCATCATTCATCTAAAAAAATCTGACTTTTTTTACCGAAAAATTTGGAGCGTATGCTATCGGTATAGTATATTTGTAGCATAATCTTCACGTCAACCCCCAACGTTTTAGCAGATCGAGACACTTCTACTTTTTTCTTGAAACCGAGAAACGATCTTGTGTGAAACACCTCTACGCTATATCCATTAATTAAGTGCGCTATGCAACACCTCGACCTTTTTCAGTCGACACTTAATTTTTATAGCTGTGATTACCAAAAACAAACTTGCCCAATGCTCGGAGAGCGAACTCATTACGATGTTCGTACAAGGCAACGACCGCGCGTTCAATGAACTGGTTAATAGAACCAAATCGTTGATGATGTCCGCCATCCTTCGGATCGTCAAAGACCGAGACCAAGCGGAAGACCTGTACCAAGATGCGTTAATTAAACTGCTAACCCTGTTACGTGAAGGACGTTACAAAGACGAAGGCAAGTTCAATGCCTTTGCACAAAGAATCGCTTCTAACGTGGCTATTGACCATTTCCGTAAACTAAAAAGACGGAATACGACGAATGTGGGTGATAACGACCGCCTGCTGGAACGCCACGCTGGAACGTTTGAGAACGCTGAAATGCACATCATACGTAAAGAAACAGACCGACAAGTCCGCCAAATGATCTTTCAACTGCCTGATAATCAACGGGAAGTACTGATCTTACGCCATTATCACGATTGTTCCTTCAAAGAGATTGCTCAATTTACCGATACGGGGATTAATACAGCTTTGGGGCGTATGCGTTATGCCCTATCGAACCTCCGCAAATTAGCCGATAATACCCCGCATCGCATCTCTGCCTGATTTTCTTAAATTCTTTGCTTATTGAAAACGTTTAGCCGTTCTCTTGTACAAGAGAAGAGATTATTTTATACGCTCTTGTCGGATCATTTTGCACGATGAAATAGGTTTATATTCAAAGCCTCATCGTGCAAAATGAGACGCTAATGGTTGCATTAATGTTTTTATATGACACATATATGTCATTAGAGGCTATTAGATTTGACTTAGTTTTAACGCTTCCAAGTGGGGCGGATGAACTATTCAAATCGGCTATAATTTTGTACCCAATTCAGCAATCGGAACTGTAGTTAATCGGTTTGTTGAAGGATTTGAGAGCGATGTTTGTTTTGTCATGCGACAAAGATAACAGTTGCGGAAACATTTGCCTCCCCCCCAACAAATGAATTAAAAATTAAGAACAGTGAATTAAAAAATCACGTATCAATTCATTAAATTGATATAGTTAATCTATTTGCTCTTATTTAAGACAAGATGAGTTATTATTGTCAATTAATTAAGCCGATTTAACGGAACGTTCAAGTGCAAAATGCATTAAAATGATGCCTGATAATCAAAGACA
>Ga0209573_1004514_pt1 | contig 13621 bp, 14 predicted proteins | sample TNRBio252014_DNA_FD_185870 | JGI IMG/M metagenome (GOLD analysis project Ga0209573, IMG submission 185870) | Wastewater treatment Type I Accumulibacter community from EBPR Bioreactor in Madison, WI, USA - TNR Reactor_6/25/2014_ DNA (SPAdes)... | ecosystem: Engineered > Bioreactor > EBPR >...
GGTGCTTGCTGCCGCGCCCGTACCGGCGGAATACTTCGTATCCCGTCCGCGACTGATCGGCGTCGACAGGGACTATGTCGAGCGACAGGTTTTCGCAAAGTTCCCGCATCGCTTGCAGGCCCTCGTCGCCGTATCTGGCTCCGACCACGATGCCGCATTCGAGAATCGATCCCGCGCTGACGTAGCGCTGCGAGGCCGCGGCCATGCGTCTTACCAGATGGGGAGCGTCGGGCTCGTTCTTGAGAACGGCAATGAGCACCGATGTATCGACGACGATCATGTCTGGTCGTCAAGATAGTCATACAGTCTGTCGGACTCTTCCTTCTGGTCGAATTCGACATGCGGCAATCTGCGGCCGATCGCCAGTATTTCCTCGAGCGAAGCCTTCAGATGCCATTTCGGCTTGCCGCCGTCCTCCGGCTTCTCCGGCTCCCGGAGGGGGAGCGGATGCTTCAACCGATCGCGCGCCTCCTGCTCCATGGAGACGCCGCGCTCGGCCGCGCTGCGGCGCAGGTCGCGGACGACCTCTTCATCGAGCTTTCTTACCGTTATCGTGGCCATCTCACGCCTCCAGCCGCCTACAAGATAGCGCGAACGCCGTCGCATGCAATGCCAGCATTGCTGGCATTGCCAGCATAGCCGTCACCCCAGCTTCCAGCCGATCCAAACCAGCGCCAGCGCGATCACCCACAAGGCGACGCGGCCCCAGCGCCCGTGGCGCGCTTCGGCGCGGCCGATGGCCTCGGCAGTGGCGGCGTCGAAGCGCAGGCCATGCTCGGCCATGGCGTCGATCTCGCGCGAAAGGCGCTCCGTGCGGGCGACGAGTTCGGGCGCCTGCCGGGCGAGCGAAAACAGCGCCCCCGCCCCTTCGCGGGCGTCGGCGAGAATGCCGCGCGGCCCGAGATTGTCGGCGATCCACCGGCCGACCACCGGCTCGGAGGTGCGCCACATGTTGAAGGCCGGATCGAGCGTCCGGGCGACGCCCTCGACGACGACCATCGTCTTCTGCAGGAGGACGAGTTCGGGCCGCGTCGCCATGTCGAAAAGCTCGGTCACCTCGAACAGGAGCGTCAGCAGGCGCGCCATCGAGATGGTCTCCGCCGGCTGGCCGTGGATCGGCTCGCCGATGGCACGGATCGCCTGGGCGAAGGCGGCGACGTCGTGGGTGGCGGGCACGTAACCCGCCTCGAAGTGCACCTCGGCGACGCGCCGATAGTCGCGGGTGATGAAGCCGTAGAGGATCTCGGCGAGGAAGCGCCGCTCCTTGCGCCCGAGGCGTCCGGCGATGCCGAGGTCGACGGCGACGATCGTTCCGGCTGCGTCGACGAAGAGATTGCCGGGGTGCATGTCGGCATGGAAGAAGCCGTCGCGCAGCGTATGGCGCAGGAACGACTGGACGAGGGTGGCGGCCAGGCCATCGAGGTCATGGCCGGCGGCGCGCAGGGCCGCGACGTCCGAAAGCTTGATGCCGTCGATCCACTCCATGGTGAGCACGTCGCGGCCGGTGCGCTCCCAGTCGACCGCGGGAACGCGGAAGCCGGGGTCGTCGCGCGTGTTCTCGCCGAGTTCCGAAAGAGCGGCCGCCTCAAGACGCAGGTCCATTTCGATCTTCGTCGTCTGGGCGAGCGTGCGGGTGACCTCGACGGGCCTGAGCCGCCGGCTCGCCGGGACGAAGCGCTCCTGCAGCCGCGCCGCCAGGAAATAGCTCTCGAGGTCGTCGTTGAAGCGGCGGCGAACGCCCGGCCGGATGACCTTGACGGCGACCTTCACGGGCGCGCCGTCGCGCAGTACCTCGGCAGCGTGCACCTGGGCGATCGAGGCCGCCGCAACCGGTTCTCCGAACGAGAGATAGAGGTCGTCCAGCCGGCGCCCGAGCGAGCCCTCGATCGCTGCCGCCGCCGCGGCGCGCGGGAAGGTCTCCATCTTGTCCTGGAGCCAGGAGAGGTCGAGCGCGATGTCGTTGCCGACGACGTCGGGGCGCGTGGCGAGGAACTGGCCGAGCTTGACGTAGGATGGGCCGAGGCGGGCGACCGCATCGGCCAGCCGGTCGGTGCGCTGGCGGTTGCGGGCCCGGCGCCGGGTGAGCACGCGCGAGACGCGCCAGCCGAAGCCGGCGAGGCCCGAGAGCTGGTCCCCGGGCAAGGCGGCGACGACGCCCTCGCGAACGAGGACCCAGCCGGCCCGGGCGAGCCGGAGATAAGCGCCTGGGGTACTCATCAGCGGCGGTCCGTCAAAGCTTCCAGCCGGAGTGGAGGGCCGCGATGCCGCCGGAGTAGTTGCGCCAGGTGACGCGGTCGAAGCCGGCGGCACGGATCATGGCGGCGAAATTTGCCTGGTTGGGAAACTTGCGGATCGATTCCACGAGGTAGGCGTAGGGTTCGCCTTCGCCGGCGACGATCTCGCCGATGCGCGGTATGGCGTTGAACGACCAGGCCTCGTAGATCCGGTCGAGGATCGGCATCTCGACCTCGGAGAATTCAAGGCAGAGGAAGCGCCCGCCCGGCTTGAGCACGCGGAAGGCTTCGCGCAGCGCCACGTCGATGTGCGGAACGTTGCGGATGCCGAACGCGATCGTGTAGGCGTCGAAGGCCTCGTCGGCGAAGGGAAGCGCCTCGGCGTTCGCCTCGACGAAGTCGACATTCGCGTCGAGGCGCCGCTTCGCCGCCCGGTCGCGGCCGACGGCGAGCATGGAACCGTTGATGTCGAGCACCGTCGCACGGGCGTTGCCCTGCGAGGCGTCGACGATGCGGAAGGCGATGTCGCCGGTGCCGCCGGCGACGTCGAGCACCGACCAGCCCGGCCGCTTCGGCGGGTTGAGCGCGGCGACCATGGCGTCCTTCCACAACCGGTGCAGGCCGCCCGACATCAGGTCGTTCATCAGGTCGTAGCGGTTGGCGACGCGGTGGAAGACCTCGTTGACGAGCCCCTGCTTCTCATCGGGGCCGACCTGTCGGAAACCGTAGGAAGTCTCCATCCCGCCGGCGGCGGTCGTCCGTTGTTCTGACATTTTTGTGTACCATTCGAATTCGCGGGGACCATAGCCGATCACTCCGGCCGGCGCTATTGTTTCGGGCGCGGCGAACACGCGCGTTTCGCAGCGGCATTTCGGGGACTTCACGCATGATCTTGAAGGCGGAACTGCACTGCCACATCGAGGGTGCGGCATCACCCGAGCTCGTGCTCCGCCAGGCCCGCAAGTACGACGCCGATCCGACGCCGTTCATCCGCGACGGCTCCTTCGTCTGGAACGACTTCACCAGCTTCCTCGCGGCTTACGACTTCTCCGCGGGCCTGTTCCGCAGCGAAGAGGACTATGCGCTGCTGGCCGACCACTACCTGACCAGTCTCGCGCGCGACGGGGCGATCTATTCCGAGTTCTTCACCTCGCCCGACCACGCCATCCGGGCCGGCCTCTCGCCTGCGGCCTACACCAACGCGCTCGGGGTGGGCATGGCCCGCGCCAAGGCCAAGACCGGCATCGAGAGCCGCATGATCGTCACCGGCGTGCGCCATTTCGGCGTCGAGTCGGTCGAGCAGGCGGCTCGTTTCGCGGCGCGCTGCGGCCATCCGCTGGTAACCGGGTTCGGCATGGCCGGCGAGGAGCGCCACGGCGACCTCGAGGATTACGTGCGCGCCTTCGAGATCGCCCGCGAGGCCGGGCTCGGCATCACCGTCCACGCAGGCGAACTGGCCGGGTGGGAGAGCGTCGCCGCAGCGATCGAATTCATCAGGCCGTCGCGGATCGGCCACGGCGTACGCGCCATCGAAAACCTCGATCTGGTCAGGCGCATCGCCGACGCCGGGATCGTGCTCGAATGCTGCCCGGTGTCGAACGTCGAACTGAAGGTGTTCGACGGCTTCGCCAACCATCCCTTCGCCAGGCTGCGCGCGGCCGGCTGCAAGGTGACGCTGAACTCCGACGATCCGCCCTACTTCTGGACCAGCCTCAAGCGGGAATACGACGTCGCGCGCGAGCATTTCGGCCTCGACGACAAGGCGCTGATAGCGATCACGCGGACCGCGATCGAGGCGGCCTTCGTCGACCGCAAGACGAAGACCGCGCTGCTCGCGCGCCTCGCCGAGCACGCGCGCTTGCGCTGAAAGCCGACAAAGCTGTGGTCGGAGCGCGTTCGGCCGTTTCGCCCTGTCCGCCGGGCCGATAGTATCGCGCAAACCTTAGAGATTTCCGGAGTTCCGACATGGGCGTCACCGTCGTCAACCATCCGCTCGTGCAGCACAAGCTGACGATCATGCGCAACAAGGAGACTTCGACGGCGGGTTTCCGCCGGCTTCTTCGCGAGATCTCGCTGCTGCTCGGCTACGAGGTGACGCGCGACCTCGAACTGACGACGACGACCATCGAGACGCCGCTGCAGAAGATGGAGGCGCCGACGCTCGAGGGCAAGAAACTGGTCTTCGCCTCGGTCCTGCGCGCCGGCAACGGCCTGCTCGAAGGCCTGCTCGACCTGGTGCCGGCGGCTCGTGTCGCCCACATCGGCCTCTACCGCGATCACGACACGCTGGAGGCCGTCGAATATTTCTTCAAGGCGCCGAGCGACCTCGGCGACCGGCTGGTCATCGTCGTCGACCCGATGCTGGCGACGGCGAACTCGGCGATCGCGGCCGTCGACAAGCTGAAGGGGCGCGGAGCAACCAACCTGCGCTACCTCTGCCTGCTGGCGGCACCGGAAGGCATCGAGCGCTTCACCAAGGCCCATCCCGACGTTCCGGTGTTCACCGCGGCCATCGACGACCACCTGAACGAGAAGGGATACATCGTGCCCGGCCTCGGCGACGCCGGCGACCGCATGTACGGGACGAAGTAGGCTCGAAAGGGCCTTCACGCTCTGTTAACGAAACCGGCGGATCGCTTCCGGATTGCTTCCGGGCAAGGCTGCCCGTTAAGGCGTCGCATACGTCGATGCCTTAGGATCGCGCCCTGTCAAACAGGGCGTGACGCATGCTGCGCAAGGTGCTCATCGTAGGCATTTCGGCCGGGGTGTCGGCTTCCGTACCGATCATCTACCAGACCAATCCGGGCATGTTCGGCGTCTGGCTCGAGAGCGTCATGTCGGAACCGGCGCCCGATCCCCAGGAGGTGTCGTCGATCGACGGGCTGCGGTTCACGCGGGCCGACGCGCCGACGCTGCTCGGCCGCAAGGTGCTGATCCCGTCGGACAACCGCGGCCACTTCGCCGCGGACTTCAAGATCAACGGCCGTGCCATCACCGCCATGGTCGACACCGGCGCGACGCTGGTCGCTCTCAACGAATCGACCGCGCGGCGCATCGGGGTGAAACTCCAGCCGACCGATTTCCGCCACCGCGTTGCGACGGCAAACGGCGAGGTCAAGGCCGCCTCAGTCACCATCGACACCATGCAGATCGGTCGCATCGCCATCGACAACGTGCCTGCGGTCGTGCTCGAGGACAGGGCGCTCGGCGATACGCTGATCGGCATGAGCTTCCTCAAGCGGCTCGGCAAGTTCAGCGTCGAGGACGGCGCCCTGCTGCTCGTCCAGTAGCAGGCGGGTTCAATCGCGCGGCGCGACGCGGCGAACGACCGCCTTCTGGGCGGCCGGTCGCGAATCTCCGATCGTGTAGCAACCGCCGACCGCCGCCACGGCCTGCGCAGCCCCGGCGTCGGTCCGTGCGTGGACGAGCGCGAGCGGCTCCCCGGAACGGATCTCGGCGCCGACGGGCAAGAGCCGAGTGACGCCGACGGCGTGGTCGATCGGGTCTCCCGGGCGGGTGCGCCCGCCGCCCAGCGCCACCACCGCCACGCCGACGCCGCGGGTGTCGATGCCGGTGACGTATCCGTCGCGCGGCGCGAGGACAGGCCGCTCGACGGGCGCGGCCGCCAGATAGCGCGCGCTGCGCTCGACGAAGTCGGCCGGTCCGCCGAGGCCGGCGACCATCCTGCCGAAGACTTCGGCCGCCTTGCCGCCGTCGAGCGCGGCGGCGGCACGCGCCAGACCCTCGCGGTTGGTGCCTGCGATTCCGGCCGCCTGGAGCATCTCGGCCGCCAGCGCCAGCGTCACGTCGTGCAGGCGGCGGTCGCGGACGCGACCGGTGAGGAAGTCGACGGCGTTGGCGACCTCGACAGCGTTGCCCGCCGCCGAAGCGAGCGGCTCGTTCATGCCGGTGATCAGCGCGCTTGTCGCCAGGCCGGCGCCATTGGCGACCTCGACGAGGCTGGCGGCGAGCGCTGCGGCGTCGCGCGATCTCGCCATGAATGCGCCGTTGCCGAGCTTGACGTCGAGCACCAGCGACTGAAGGCCGGCGGCGAGCTTCTTCGACAGGATCGAAGCGGTGATCAGCGGCACCGATTCCACCGTCGCGGTGACGTCGCGGATGGCGTAGAAGCGCTTGTCGGCGGGGGCCAGGTTCGCCGTCTGGCCGATGATGGCGCAGCCGACGCCGCGCACGACCTTGCGAAAAAGAGCGTTGTCCGGCTGGCTGACATAGCCGGGGATCGAGTCCATCTTGTCGAGGGTGCCGCCGGTGTGGCCGAGGCCGCGCCCCGAGATCATCGGCACGAAGGCGCCGCAAGCCGCGACGATGGGAGCCAGCATCAGCGAGACGTTGTCGCCGACGCCCCCGGTCGAGTGCTTGTCGGTAACCGGGCCGGGCAGGTCGGACCAATCGAGCACGTCGCCGGAATCGCGCATGGCGAGCGTGAGCGCCACGGCCTCTTCGCGGTTCATGCCGTTGAAGAACACCGCCATGCCGAACGCGGCGACCTGGCCCTCAGTGACGGTGCCCTTCGTCAGTCCGTCGACGAAGAATGCGATCTCGCCGGCCGACAGCCGGCCGCCGTCGCGCTTCCTGCGGATGATTTCCTGGGGCAGCATCTGAAGTCTCCCGGCCCCGGAAAGCGGAGCCATCTCAATCGCGTTCGGGCAGGCCTAGGCTTCGGCCAGCCCGTCCGCGAACATCCGGCGCAGCACCGTCGCCAGCCTCGCCCCGCCGATCGGCGCCATGTCCTTTGTTTCCCGGTGCGACAGTTCCGCGCCGGTCATGCCGGCGGCGAGGTTGGTGATCACGGAGCAGGCGGCGACCTTCAGGCCCAGGAAGCGCGCCAGGATGACCTCCGGCACGGTCGACATGCCGACGGCGTTTGCGCCCATGATGCGCGCCATGCGGATTTCCGCCGGCGTCTCGAAGGAGGGGCCGGAGAACCACATGTAGACGCCATGATGCAGCGTCGTCCCGGTCGCCGCGGCGGCCTTCTCGAAGGCGGCTCGCAATTCCCTGTCGTAAGCGCCGGTCAGGCCGACGAACCGGCGGTCCGTGGGTTCGCCGAACAGCGGGTTGGTGCCGGAGAAGTTGATGTGGTCGGTGAGCAGCATGATCGAGCCGGGCGGCATGTCCGGATCGACGGAGCCGGCCGCGTTGGTCAGGATGAGCCGGGTGATGCCGATGCCGGCGAGAACCTCGAGCGCCGGGCGCATCGCCGCCGCGTCGCCGTGTTCGTAATAATGCGCGCGACCGGCAAGCATCAGCACCGGGGCGCCGGCGAAGCTGCCGGCGACGACTTCGCCGGCATGGCCGGTCACGCCGCTGCGCGGGAAGCCCGGCAGGTCGCCATAGGGGATGCGCACGGCGTCTTCGACCTCGTTGACGAGGCCGCCCAGGCCGGACCCGAGGACCAGCGCGGTCGTCGGCGCACGGCCGTTCAGGCGTTCGACGAGGCGGCTCACAGCATCGGTCATTTCAGGATATCCCCCTGGAAGCCGTAAGGAAGCATCTCGCCCAGCGTCACCGTCTCGACGACGCCTGTCTCGTCGCACAGGTAGAGCCGGGCGTCGGGGCCAGCGAACTCGGCGAGGCGTTGGCGGCAGCCGCCGCAAGGCGTGATGCGGGCCATGCGCTCGGCGGTGACGGCGATCTCGACGATGCGCCCGCCGCCCGCCATGACGTAGTGGCCGAGGGCGGTCGTCTCGGCGCACCAGCCTTCGGGATAGGAGGCGACCTCGATGTTGGCGCCGGCGAAGACGCGGCCGTCCTCGGTGCGCAGCGCCGCCCCGACGGGGAACTTCGAGTACGGCGCGTAGGCCCTAGCCATCGCGGCCCGGGCGGCGAGGAAAAGGTCGTGTGCCATCCTGTCAGCGCTCCTTGACGTAGGGAACGCCGCCGGCGCGCGGCGGGATCGCCTTGCCGATGAAGCCGGCAAGCAGGATCACCGTCAGAATGAACGGCAGCGCGTTGATGAGCTGGACCGGCACTTTGCCGATGCCCGGCCAGGGCATGCCCTGGAAGCGGATCGAGGCGGCATCGAGGAACCCGAACAGAAGGCAGGCGAACATCGCCGGCACCGGCTTCCACTTGGCGAAGATCAGCGCGGCGAGCGCGATGAACCCCTTGCCGGCGGTCATGTCCTTGACGAAGCCGGCGTTCTGCGCGACCGAAAGATAGGCGCCGGCGAGTCCCGTGAGGATGCCGGTGCAGATGACTGCGCGATAGCGAAGCCAGGTCACCGAGATGCCGGCCGTGTCGACCGCCGCCGGATTCTCGCCGACGGCGCGAAGCCTCAGGCCGAAGCGCGTGCGGAACAGCGCCCACCAGGTGAACGGCACCATCAGGAAGGCGATGTAGACCAGGATCGAGTGCCCCGAGATCAGCTCGGAATAGATCAGGCCGAGCACCGGCACATCCTTCACCGCATCGGCGCCGGGCAGCGTGATCGCCTGGAAGCGGGCGTCTCCGGAAAGCGCCGGCGTGCGGCCGCCCTGGCGGAACCAGGCCTGGCCGAGGATGATGGTGGCGCCGGCGGCGATGAAGTTGATGGCCACGCCCGAGACGATCTGATTGCCGCGATGCGTGATCGAGGCAAAGCCGTGGACGAGGGCAAAGAACACCGAGATGCCGACGGCGGCGAGGAGGCCAATCCAGGCGGAGCCACTGACGGCGGCAGCCGAAGCGCCGATGAAGGCGCCGGCGAGCATCTTGCCCTCGAGACCGATGTCGAAGACGCCGGAGCGCTCTGAATAGAGGCCGGCGAGGCAGGCGAGCAGCAGCGGCACGGAGACGCGGATAGTGGCGTCGAGGAGCTGAACGAGAACATCCATCTCAGGCGCCCTCCCCCCTGGCGGCCGGCAGCCCGACCGAGCGTGGACTGAACGAGGCGAAGATCGTCTGGATCGTCGGGCGGAACATGTTCTCCAGCGCGCCGGCGAACAGGATCACCAGGCCCTGGATGATGACGATCATGTCGCGGCTGATGTTCGGCATCTCGAAGGCGAGTTCGGCGCCGCCCTGGTAGAGCATGCCGAACAGGATCGCCGCCGGCACGATGCCGGCCGGATGGGAACGGCCCATCAGCGCGACCGCGATGCCGACGAAACCGGCGCCGGCGACGAAGTCGAGCGCCATGCGGTGCTGGTCGCCCATGATCGGATTGAGCGCCATCATGCCGGCGAGCGCGCCCGAAATCATCATGGTGACGATGATGATCCGGGAATGGCCGATGCCGGCGTATCGCGCCGCCTTTGGGCTGAAGCCGAAGGTGCGGATCTCGTAGCCGAGGCGCGTGCGCCAGACCAGCGCCCAGACCACCACCGCCATGACGAGCGCCAGCAGGAAGGTGACGTTGAGCGGCGCCGAACGGACCGACATGCCGAGGGACTCCAGCATCCAGTTCAGCTTGGGCAGCTGCGCGCCGGGCAGCAGGGTGCGCGTCTCCGGCGCCATGGAGCCGGCGGGTTTCAGCACGTCGACGAGGAGGTAGACCATCGCCGAGGCGGCGATGAAGTTGAACATGATCGTGGTGATGACGATGTGCGAGCCACGCTTCGCCTGGAGGTAGGCGGGGATGAAGGCCCAGGCGGCGCCGGTCGCAGCGGCGCCGAGGATGGCGAGCGGGAAGACCACCCACCAGGGCAGGAAGGCATCGAGCGACAACGCCACCAGCGACACGCCGAGGCCGCTGATGTAGGCTTGGCCCTCGCCGCCGATGTTGAACAGCCCGGCGTGGAAGGCGACGGCGACGGCGAGCCCGGTGAAGATGAAGTTGGTCGCGTAGAACAGCGTGTAGGCGATGTTCTGACCCGAGCCGAAGGCACCGTCGAACAGGATGGTGGCGGCGCGCAGCGGGTTCTCGCCGACCAGCAGGACGACGAGGCCGGCGACGATGAAGGCGACGAGGAGGTTGACGAGCGGGATCAGGCCGTAGTCGACCCAGCGGGGAAGCCTGGCGAAGGGGACGCTCATTCGGCAGCTTCCTTCTTTTCAATGCCGGCCATCAGCAATCCGAGTTCGCCTTCCGAGGCTTCGGGCCCGCGTTCGCCGACGATGCGGCCATCGAACATGACGAGAATGCGGTCGGCCAGCGACCGGATCTCGTCGAGCTCGACCGAGATGAGCAGCACGGCCTTGCCGTGGTCGCGCATCGCGATGAGGCGCTTGTGGATGAACTCGATGGCGCCGACGTCGACGCCGCGCGTCGGCTGGCCGACGACGAGGACGCCGGGATCCTGCTCCATCTCGCGCGCCAGCACGATCTTCTGCTGGTTGCCGCCGGAAAAGTTGGCTGTCTTGAGATGCGGGTTGCCCGGACGGATGTCGTACTTCCTTATCTTGTCCTCGGCGTCGGCGACGATGGCGTCGTTGTCGAGGAAGGGTCCGCGCAGGTAGCGCGGGTCGTCGTGATAGCCGAGGATGGAGTTTTCCGCTTCCTCGAAGGCGAGCACGAGGCCGACATGGTGGCGGTCCTCCGGTACGTGCGCCAGACCGCGGTCGCGGAGATCGCCGGGATCGGCGTTGCCGGTGACGTCGATCGGCTTGCCGTCGAGCAGAACCGAACCTGACACCGCCCGGCGCGTCCCGCATATCGCCTCGATCAGCTCCGACTGGCCGTTGCCGGCGACGCCGGCGATACCGACGATCTCTCCGGCACGCACGTCGAAGGAGACACCCTCGACCATGACGACGCCGCGGACGTCCTTCACGACGAGGTCGCGGACGGCGAGCTTGACCTCGCCGGGGCTTGCGGCGCCCTTCTCGACGTGGAGGAGCACGCGACGGCCGACCATCAGCTCGGCGAGTTCCTCGACGGTGGTCTGCCTGGTCACCCTGGTCGCGACCATCTGGCCCTGGCGCATGACCGAGACGTTGTCGGTGATGGCCATGATCTCGCGCAGCTTGTGCGTGATCAGGACGATGGTCTTGCCCTGTTCCTTGAGCTGGCCGAGGATGCGGAACAGGTGGTCCGCCTCCGCAGGCGTGAGCACGCCGGTCGGCTCGTCGAGGATCAGGATTTCGGCGCCGCGGTAGAGCGCCTTGAGGATCTCGACGCGCTGCTGGAGGCCGACGGGAAGCTCCTCGATGATCGCGTCCGGCTCCACCTCGAGGCCGTATTCCCGCTCGAGCCTGGCCAACTCGGCGCGCGCCCTGGCGATCGACCCGCCGAGGAGCGCGCCGCCCTCAGCGCCGAGGATGATGTTCTCGAGGACGGAAAAGTTCTCGACCAGCATGAAGTGCTGGTGGACCATGCCGATGCCCACCGCGATGGCGTCGTTGGGCGTGCGGATCGCGGTCGGCTTGCCACCGACGCGGATCTCGCCGCTGTCGGCCTGGTAGAAGCCGTAGAGGATCGACATCAGCGTCGACTTGCCGGCGCCGTTCTCGCCGACGATCCCGTGGATCGTGCCGCGGGGAATCTCCAGGTGGATGTCGCGATTGGCGTGGACCGCGCCGAAGCTCTTGTTGATGCCGATGAGTTCGATCGCCGCGTCCGCCATGCCCCTTCCCGCGTTTTTTATCGTTTGGTCAAATTGAGTAGCATGTCGCCCTTGGCTTGCCAATTGCGGCTCTGCCGTCCCCTCCCAGCGGGCCGGCCGGACCGTCACTCTCGACAAAAGCGGTCCCGCTTGTCAATTTCGCGGGACCGGCGACGCAAAAGATAATCGCCGCTCCGGAGACGCCCATGGTCATGCCCGCGGACCGATTGATGACGCTCGAAATCCGCGCCGCGGAACAGGACAAGACCATCGAGGAGCTGTCCGGGCAGATCGCCGAGCAGTGGAAGGTCATCGACCGACTGCGGAAGGCGCTCGAACAGTTCAGCGACCGGTTCGCCGACCTCGAAGAGCGCGCCGGACCGCGCCACGAGGCTGGCAAGCCGCCGCACTGGTGAACCGCCGGGGCATCGGCGTACGGGAGGACGGGGTGGCGAACGAGCCGGACCAGATGACACGCGCGGGCAATTACGTGCTCGGCCTGATGGACCGGAGGGAGCGCGAGCGCGCCGAGCACGACCTGGAGATCGATCCGGGCTTCCGCAACGCGGTCTTGCGGGTCGCCGAGCGCATGCACATGTTCGACACCGCCGGTGGGACGAAAGCGGCGGGGACGGACGACTGGTCGGCGGTCGCGGCGCGGATCGCCGAGTTGCCGCAGATGCGCGGGACCGCCGTCGACAAGACCGAGGCGGAAGCGATGGGCGATCGCGCCGTCACCGCCGCGCCCTCGCCCCTGGCGCGGCGGAACGAGCGGGCGCATCGCCTGCGCGCCTTCGCCATCGGCGTGACGATCGGCGTCGCGCTGTCCGCCGCCGGGGCGGCCGGCTATCTCCTCCTGTACCTTCCCTGACGGAAGGTGGTCAGAGGAGCGGCAGGAGCCAGAAGGCCACACCGCCCGCGGCGAGGGCGAGCAGCGTCGCGCCGCCGAGCGGCAGGGAATATCGCAGCGGCCCCGCGGCCATGGCCAGCCCCAGCCGGACGGCGGCATTGGCGGCAAGGGCCGCAAGCACCGCCTGCCCGACGACGTCGATACCGGCCGACCCGCCGGCCATGCGCAATGCGCTGAGCACGGCGACATCGACGTCGAAGGCTCCCGAGACCGCGGAGGTGACGATGACGCCGCCGCCGCCGAAGCGACCCCCGAGCACGGCGCTGATCGTCGAAACCGCGGCGAAGGACAGGGCGAAAAGGGCGAGCGGCCCGAGGTCGAAGGGATTGCGTACGGCGGAGGCGCCCGGATCCTTGCCGGCGTCGCGGGAGACGAGCAGGAAGCCGCCGGCGGCGAAGACCGAAGCGGCGACCAGGGCCGGCACGCCGAGCGTGAGCAGGGCCTCCGGCCTGAGCAGCAGAACGACGGCACAGACTCGCAGGATCGAGACCATCGCGGCGAACGACGCGGCGCCGGAGAGAGCGAGGGCGTCGCCGCCGCCCTTGGCATGGCGGGCGAAGGCCACCGTCACGGCAGTCGAGGAAACCAGCGCGCCGGCTATTCCGCTGACCAGGAGCCCCCGGGACTGGCCGAGCACCCGCACAGCTATGTAGCCGAGGTAGGAGATCGCCGCGACGATGACGGTGAAAAACCAGATCTCGAAGGGATTGAAGCCTCCCCACGGATCGAGGGCTCGGTCGGGCAGCAGCGGCAGGCCGATCGCCGTCATCACCGCGAGCACCAGCGCCGAGCGCAGCTCCACCCACGACAGGCGCTGCAGCAGCCCGTGGAGGAGTTCGCGGCTGGCGAGCACCGCGGCGAGCGCCGCGCCGCCCGCCGCCGCCGCCCTATAGTCGCCCGCCACCGCCAGCGCGCCCAGCGCGAAGACGCCGAGACCGGCGACGACGCCGGTGACGCTGAAGGTCTCGTCGCGTGCGGCTTCGCGCGCCTGG
>Ga0209573_1004515_pt1 | contig 13619 bp, 15 predicted proteins | sample TNRBio252014_DNA_FD_185870 | JGI IMG/M metagenome (GOLD analysis project Ga0209573, IMG submission 185870) | Wastewater treatment Type I Accumulibacter community from EBPR Bioreactor in Madison, WI, USA - TNR Reactor_6/25/2014_ DNA (SPAdes)... | ecosystem: Engineered > Bioreactor > EBPR >...
AAATGGGTCACAAGGCTTTCGCCGCCAAGCTCGACGACCCGGACGCGTTCCTCGACGAGAGCGCGGTCGATCAGAAGGACATTGCGCTCGAGCCGCGCGCGCCGGTGGTCACGGTCATGGGCCATGTGGACCACGGCAAGACGTCGCTGCTCGACTACATCCGTCGCACGCGCGTCGCCAGCGGCGAGGCGGGGGGCATCACGCAGCACATCGGCGCCTACCACGTCGAGACCGAACGTGGCATGGTGACCTTTCTCGATACACCCGGTCACGAGGCCTTCACCGCCATGCGGGCGCGCGGTGCAAAGGCCACCGACCTGGTGATCCTGGTGGTGGCCGCCGACGATGGCGTGATGCCGCAGACGCGCGAGGCGATCAACCACGCCAAGGCTGCCGGCGTACCGATGGTCGTCGCGGTGAACAAGATCGACAAGCCGGGGGCGCAGCCGGACCGGGTGAAACAGGAACTCGTGGCGGAGCAGGTGGTGCCCGAGGAGTACGGCGGCGAGACGCCGTTCGTCTCGGTATCCGCGAAGACCGGCGCCGGCATCGACGAACTGCTCGAGAACGTGCTGCTGCAGGCGGAGGTTCTCGAACTCAAGGCGGCCCGCCAGGCGCCGGCCAAGGGGCTGATCATCGAGGCCCGCCTGGATCGTGGCCGTGGTCCGGTGGCGACGATGCTGGTGCTGTCGGGCACCCTGCACCAGGGCGATATCCTCCTCGCCGGGCAGGTCTTCGGGCGGGTGCGGGCGATGCTCGACGAGAACGGCAAAGTGATCAAGGAGGCAGGTCCATCGATCCCGGTCGAGATCCTCGGTCTCTCCGACGTCCCGGCTGCCGGACAGGAAGCGGTCGTTCTGGGGGATGAGCGCAAGGCGCGCGAGATCGCCCTGTTCCGCCAGGGCAAGTATCGCGATGTCAAGCTGGCGACCAAGCAGGCGGCCAGCCTCGAGAGCATTCTCGAGCAGATGACCGAGGCCGAGGCGAAGGTCCTGGCGCTGATCATCAAGGCCGATGTCCAGGGCTCGCAGGAGGCGCTGGTGCAGTCGCTGCACAAACTGTCGACCGGTGAGGTCAAGGTGAACGTCATCCACGCCGCGGTTGGCGCGATCAGCGAGTCCGACGTTCACCTGGCACAGGCGTCGAAGGCAGTGATCATCGGCTTCAACACGCGCGCCGATGCCGGTGCCCGCAAGGCGGCGGAAGCGGCCGGGGTCGATATCCGCTACTACAACATCATCTACGATGCAGTGGACGAGGTGAAGGCGGCGTTGTCGGGAATGCTGGCGCCGGAGAAACGGGAGGACATCACCGGCCTGATCGAGATCAGGCAGGTGTTCCGCGCCACCCGGATCGGCACGATCGCCGGTTGCTACGTTCTCGAAGGCGTCGTCAAGCGCAGTTCGCGTGCCCGCCTGCTGCGCAACCACATCGTCCTCTGGGACGGCGAGATCGAGTCGCTGAAACGCTTCAAGGAGGATGTCAGGGAGGTGCGCGGCGGCTTCGAGTGCGGTCTGTCGCTGAAGAACTTCAGCGGCTATGTCGAGGGCGACCAGGTCGAGGTCTACGACGTCACGGAAGTCGCGAGGACGCTCTGAGTGGCCGGCAGCAGGAGTTTTTCCCGCCGCGAGCGGGTTGCCGAGCAGATTCGTCGCGAACTCGCCGACCTGATCCACAGCGAGCTGCGTGATCCGCGGGTCGGCATGGTCAGCCTGACGGAAGTCGCCGTCAGTGCCGATTACGCGCACGCCAAGGTGTACTTCAGCAGTCTGGCCGGCAGCGACCAGCTCGACTCGGTGCTGGCCGGTCTGGAACATGCGGCCGGCTTCCTGCGCACTGAGCTTGGCAAGCGGATCAGCATCCACATGACACCGCAGCTGCATTTCATTTTCGATCAGTCGCTTGAACGCGGCGCGCAGCTCTCGCGCCTGATCAGCGAGGCAGCGGCGATCTCCGACCACGGCGAGCATCCCGAGCATCCCGAGCAAACACACCACCCCGAGCATCCCGAGCGCTCCTGAAGTGACGGCGCGCAAGAGCTGGCGCCGCGTGGACGGCGTGCTGCTGCTCGACAAGCCGGGCGGCATGACCTCGAATGCGGCGTTGCAGGTCGCCCGCCGTCTCTATTCGGCTGCCAAGGCCGGACATACCGGAACCCTCGACCCGCTCGCCAGCGGCCTGTTGCCGTTGTGCTTTGGTGAGGCGACGAAATTCTCGACCGATCTGCTGGCAGCCGACAAGAGCTACGAGTGCGAAGTCGTTTTCGGCATCAGTACCGACACCGGCGATGCCGATGGCCGCATCCTGACGCGTTCGCCGGTGGGCTTTTCTGCCGCCGAACTCGAGCACGCTCTGCAGGGCCTTCGGGGTTCGATTCGCCAGGTGCCGCCGATGTATTCGGCGCTGAAACGGGAAGGGCGGCCGCTGTATGAGCTGGCACGCCAGGGTGTCGAGGTCGAGCGCGCGCCGCGCGAAGTCTGCATCCACGAACTGCGATTGGACGAATTCTCGGCTGATCGCTGTCGTCTGCTGGTGCGCTGCAGCAAGGGCACCTATGTGCGCAGCCTGGCCATGGACCTCGGTTCCGCGCTCGGCTGCGGTGCGCATCTCGGCGCCCTGCGCCGCGTCGCCGTCGGCCCGCTGCAGATCGCCGATGCCGTCGCCCTCGACGTGCTGGCAACACTGGCCGAGGACGATCGCCAGGGCTTGCTCCTGCCTCCCGATGCGCTGCTGCAGGGCCTGCCCCGCGTGCTGCTCGACGAGGCCGGCGGCGAGCGTTTCCTGCACGGCAACCGCGTCGGTGTCGGCGCGACGGCCGGTCGTTGCCGGGTCTATGCCGGCAGCCGCCTGCTCGGTCTCGGCGAGGTCGACGCCAGCGGCAACCTGCAACCGCGGCGAGTCCTCGGCGCGCCGGAGAAGTAGCCAGCACTGCCGGGCGCCAGCCGATGCGTCGTGCCTGCGTTTGCCGGTTCAGTCGGTGATGATTCGACCGTCGACCAGGTCGAGCCGCCGCATGGCGGCCAGCTCGATGACGTCGCGGTCGTGACAGGCGATGACCGCCGTCGTTCCCGCATCGGCGAAAGTGCGCAGCAGCTCGATGGTCTGTCGCCGCGAGTCGGCGTCGAGGCTGGCCGTCGGTTCGTCGAGGAGCAGCAGCCGCGGCCGCAGAACCCAGGCCCGGGCCAGCGCCAGGCGCTGCTTCTCGCCGCCGGATAGCCGGGCTGGCGGCGTGTCGAGCAGGTGGTTCAGGCGTGCCCAGGACAGCGCCTCAGCGACCCGTCGCTCGCGCTCGGCACCGGGGACGCCGCGGGCGCGCAGCCCGTAGGCGATGTTGTCGATGACGCTGCTGTGGAAGAGATAGGGTTGCTGATGCACATAGGTGACCTGTTTTCGCAGCCAGTCGGGGTACGGACGCCAGGCAAACGGCCGCCCGTCGAAGCAGCCAGTGCCGCCGTCAGGGGCATCGATGCCGGCGAGAATCCGCAGCAGGGTGGACTTGCCGCTGCCGTTCTCACCCGTCAGCACGCAGCTCTCACCATCCGCCAGGCACAACTCGTCGATCGCCAGCAGCCGACGCTGCGCCAGCGATCTGGTGAGGGAGCGCACGGAGAGCAGGCTCATCGTCGCGCTTCGCCCTGGAAGAAGGCGAATGCCGTATTGATTCCCAGGGCGACGAGCAGCAGGACGATGCCGAGGGCGATGCCCTGCGCGAAGTCGCCCTTGCTGGTCTCGAGCGCGATGGCGGTCGGCATGTTGCGGGTCACGCCGGCAATGTTGCCACCGACCATCAGCGCGCAGCCGATTTCCGAGACGATGCGGCCGAAGGCGCTGCAGACTGCCGCCATCAGCGCAAAGCGCACCTCGAGCAGCAGCGTCCACGCGATTCGGGGTGCCGAGGCGCCGAGCGCCAGCGCCGTCTCGCGGGCGCGCGGATCGGCGCCCTGGATTGCCGAGAGCGAGAAGGCAATGAGGACCGGCAGCGCGATCAACACCTGGCCAATGATCATCGCCGTCTGGGTGAACAACAGCTGCAGGTGGCCGAACACGCCCTGGCGCGAGAGCAGCAGGTAGAGGATCAGTCCGACGACGACGGTGGGTGATGCCAGCAGACCCTGGGTGAGGATGATCACCAGCCGCCGGCCGGGAAAGACGACGGTCGCCAGCAGGTAGCCGGCGGCGATGCCGAGTGGCGTCGCCACGAGCATGGCGCGCAGAGTCACCGACAGCGATACGCCGACGATGCCCCAGAGTTCGGGATCACCCGAGACGAGCAGCAGCAGGGCTGCCCGGGTGGCGTCCAGAAGTCCCAAGCGGCGCCCCTCAGTTGTCGGCCGCGACGAAGAAGAGCTGCGTACCGTGCGGCCGGAAGGCGCTGATCGCGGCACGGCCGGCGGGGCCGGTCAGCCAGTCGATCAGCGCCAGCGCGCCGGCGTGATTGACCTGCGGATGGTTGCGCGGGTTGACGGCGATGACGCCGTAGGGATTGAACATCCTGCGGTCGCCCTGGAAGACGATCTCGAGACCGGTGCGCGCGCCGTAGGTGGCATGCGTGGCGCGATCGGACAGCGTGTAGGCCTGCATTTCTCCCGCCATCATCAACACCTCGCCCATGCCGAGTCCAGCCGAGACGTACCATGGCCTGCCGCTGACCTGCAGCGCCAGTTGCTGCCAGTAGCTCTGCTCCATGCGATCGGTTCCCGAATCGTCGCCACGTGATACGAAACGCGTCTGGCTGTCGGCGATCCGCCGGAAGGCGGCGAGCACGTCGCCACTCCGGCGGACGCCCGCCGGGTCGCTGCGCGGACCGAGGAGAACGAAATCGTTGTACATCACATCGCGCCGCCCGACACCGTGGCCGGCGGCAACGAAGGCGTCCTCGCCGCGTCGGTCATGCACGAGGATGGCATCGACGTCGCCATTCTGCGCCAGCTTGAGCGCCTTGCCGCTGCCGACCGCGATGACCTGGACGCGCATGCCGTGCTGGCGCTCGAATTGCGGCAGGATGGCTCGCAGCAGCCCCGAGTTGTCCGTGCTGGTGGTCGTCGCGAGCCGCAACACGTCGGCCGCGAGAACCGGCAGCCAACTGCCGGCCAGCAGCCAGCCCGCCAGCAGCAGGCGCAGCATCCGCAACGATGTCCAACCCATCTCCGTCCCCCTGGCCAAGGTCTCGGCCAGTCGCAGCGCTGGCCGAACGAACGGCAGTCTAGCGGCAAATCGACCCTCGGCCAAACTCCCGCGCGCTGCCGCGCGACGCTTGGCGCCGCAGCGACGAGGCGGCAGCGACGCGTGCCGCCGTTGCGCCGCCAAGTCGTTCAACCGCCTTCGTTCGCGCGTGCCCGCGCGCGAACACGGTCCGCAGAAAGCGCTTGCGCAGCCCGCATCACGGTCTAAACTGATTCGGGGGCAGGGGTTTTCCTGCAGCCCGGGACTGACCAAGGAGAGCGACGATGAACGGGAAGTGGTTTCACATCTGCGTTGCGGCAGCGACTGCCGGAGTACTCGCCGGTAGCGCCATGGCGGCCGAACGCCTGGATATCGGCAAGCGGGAGTACGAAGCGAACTGTGTTGCCTGTCACGGCCCGAAGGGCAAGGGGGACGGCCCGTTCAACGAGTTCCTGCGGGTCAAGACGCCCGATCTGACCGTACTGACCAGGAACAACGGCGGTCTCTTTCCGGTGAATCGGGTACTCGAGGCGATCGACGGCCGCGCCCTCGTCAAGGGGCATGGAACCCGTGAGATGCCGATCTGGGGCGACGTCTATGATGCGCAGGCGCAGCCGCAGTTCGACGATTACGGCTACAACGCCAAGCTCTTCGTCTGGGCACGGACGCTGGCACTGGTCGATTACCTGAGCCGTCTGCAGGTCAAGTGAGAGTCGCTGCGCACGAACCGATGGTCGGGCTCATGCGGAGCTTTGGCGCATGCAGGTTCGGTCACTGACATTCCATTGAGGAAGTGCGGTCGAAGTGTCGCCAGGAAATCGACCAGAGTGGATTCCGCTGGCAGCAGCGGTTCCGCCGGCTGCGGCGAAGCGGTGAGCGGGAGATGGCATGAAGAAAACGTGTGTATGGCTGCTGATGGCATTGGGTCTTGGCGGATGTGCGAGCGAGGTCACTCGTCACCCGGTCAATTTGTCGCGAGCGAGGCGGCCGCCCGACAAGTCGTTTGTCGCTTCGCAAACGGTCATGGTGCGGCTCGATTCCGGCTACGATCGGAGCATAAGAGCTGGTACCGAGTTTGTGGACGCCGGCGGAATTGCGCAGGGAGACATACTGAAACCCACGAACGCCACTTTCACCGTCGAGGGTGCGCACATGCACGAGGCTTACCTCGTGGTGAACACGGGCCGTATCGTAGGATTCTATCTCCCGGTCGAGAAGTCGTTTTCTCCGTTAGCCACTTCAGTCGCACTGCCACTTGAGATCAAGGAGTTTCGCAAATGAACGTCAATCGCCTGTGTGTCAGCTTGTTGTTGCCGCTCGTATTGGCCAGTTGTGCTACGGGGCCAAAGCTATCGGAAATGAGATCATCGATTCCGACCCTCAGTACGGAGCAAGGCCGGATCTATTTCTACCGCAGCGGCAGTGCGTTTGGCGCGGCGGTCCAGCCATCGATCCTGTTGAACGGGACCGTGGTCGGTGAATCGAAGCCAGGGGGATTCTTCTTTGTGGACCAGGCTGCCGGCAACAAGGAGGTCAGCACGTCGACGGAGGTCGAGAAGAAGCTGTCCTTCACGCTTGATCCAGGTCAGACAAGGTACGTGCGGACCGTCATTGGCCTCGGCCTCTTTGTCGGACGGGTTTACCCGGAACTCGTAGACGAGGCAACAGGGCAGAAGGAACTTGAAGAAGCGAGCTACATCGGGCCGCCGCTGAAACAGGGGGTGAAAGCAGAGGCCAAAGCGCAATAGAGATGGCATGCATTCGTGCGCAACTTCCTGACTGAGGGTGCGCCGGGCGAGGCAGACCAGCGGCATTGCCTCCAGGGCAGATCCGCACGAACCATGGGTTTTCGACGCTTCGAGTAAGCGCGTTCCAGGCGACGGCGACAGCTCGCAGTCGCCGTCGCGGCGGCTTGGCTCGTCGGTGCACGACCCGGCGAGCCACCACTGCAGTTGCTGCGGCCGTAGCGATCGGGCTCCAGCCGGCGTGCGCCCCGCAGCGCTGGATGCTGCGATGCGGTAGAATCGCGCTCATGCTCTATCCGCTTCTCCGCCACTTCTTTTTCGCGCTCGATCCGGAAGTCGCGCACGGCATCGGCATGGCGGGCGTCGACCTGCTGCGGGCAACCGGCGCGAGCTGCCTGCTGGCGAATCCGGTGCCACCGGATCCCGTGTCGGTGATGGGACTCAGCTTTCCCAATCCCGTTGGCCTGGCCGCCGGGCTCGACAAGAATGGCGAGCACATCGATGCGCTGGCGGCGCTGGGCTTCGGCTTCATCGAAGTCGGTACCGTCACCCCGCGGCCGCAGCCGGGAAATCCTCGGCCGCGGATGTTCCGGATTCCCGAGCGGCAGGCGATCATCAATCGCATGGGTTTCAACAACGATGGCGTCGACAGGCTGCTGGACAACGTCGCCGCGGCGCGCTTCCCGCGCCAGGGTGGTGTCCTCGGCATCAACATCGGCAAGAACTTCGATACGCCGATCGACCGGGCTGCCGACGACTACCTGTTCTGTCTCGACCGGGTCTATGCCGCCGCCAGTTACGTCGCGGTGAACATATCGAGCCCGAATACCAGGAACCTGCGCGAGTTGCAGCAGGACGCGGCGCTCGATGCGCTGCTCGGCAGCCTGAAGGCGGCGCAGTCGAGGCTCGCCGACCGGCATGGCCGCTACGTCCCGCTGGCACTGAAGATCGCCCCCGACCTCGACGAGGCGCAGGTGCGGGCGATTGCCGACCTGCTTCGCCGGCACCGCATCGATGCCGTCATCGCCACCAACACCACGGTGACGCGAGCCGGTGTCGAGGGCATGCCGCATGCCGACGAGGCGGGCGGGCTGTCCGGGGCGCCGCTGCGCGCTTCATCGACTGCCATTGCCAGGCAACTGGCCGTGGCGCTGGCCGGCGAACTGCCGATCATCGGCGTCGGCGGCATCATGAGCGGCGCCGACGCGGCCGCCAGGATCGCCGCCGGCGCCTGCCTGGTGCAGTTCTACACCGGTTTCATTTACCGCGGACCGGCGCTCGTCGGCGAGGCGGCAGCCGCGATTGCCCGGCAACGGCAGGCATGAGCAGCGATGACGGCGTCGCGCATGTGGTTGAATGTGCTCTGGCGGCGGGTGATAATCACGCGGCTGTCGATTGCGCAGCCGTGACCCACTACCTGTTCCTGCTCGTCGGCGCCGTCCTCGTCAATAACGTCGTCCTGGTCAAGATCCTCGGGCTGTGCCCGTTCATGGGCGTCTCCAAGAAGCTGGAGACGGCTTTCGGCATGGGCGCGGCGACGACCTTCGTCCTCACCGTCGCCACCGGCGCCAGCTACATCATCGACCACTACCTGCTGCTGCCCTTCGGTCTCGAGTACCTGCGCACGCTCTCGTTCATCGTCACCATCGCCGCCATCGTCCAGTTGACCGAGATGGTGATCCAGAAGACCAGCCCGTTGCTGCACCAGGTCCTCGGCATCTACTTGCCGCTGATCACCACCAACTGCGCCGTCCTCGGCGTGCCGCTGCTGAACATCGCCAATCGGCACGACTTCGTCGAGTCGCTGCTCTTCGGCGCCGGCAGCGCCGTCGGTTTCTCGTTCGTGCTGGTGCTTTTCGCCGGCATCCGCGAGCGCGTCGAGGGCGCCGACGTGCCGCTCCACTTCCGCGGCGCAGCGATCGCGATGGTCACCGCCGGTCTGATGAGCCTGGCGTTCATGGGCTTCGCCGGTTTGGACAGGTACCAGTGATCACCGCCCTGGCGATCATGGCCCTGGGCGCCATCGTTCTCGGCGCGGCACTCGGCTATGCGTCGATCCGCTTCAAGGTCGAGGGCGACCCGCTGGTCGAGAAAATCGAGGCCATCCTGCCGCAGACACAGTGCGGACAGTGCGGCTATCCCGGCTGCAAGCCCTATGCGGCGGCGATTTCGGCCGGCGAGGCGGACATCAATCTGTGTCCGCCGGGGGGAATGGACGGTGTGCGCAAGCTTGCCGACCTGCTCGGTCGTGAGGTCAAGCCGCTGGAAGCCGAGGAAAAGCCGAAGCAGATCGCGATCATCGACGAACAGACCTGCATCGGCTGCACGCTCTGCATCCAGGCCTGTCCGGTCGATGCGATCCTGGGCGCCGCGAAGCAGATGCATACCATCATCGAGCCGTTGTGTACCGGCTGCGAACTGTGCGTCAAGCCCTGCCCGGTCGAGTGCATCAGCATGCAGCCGATCGCCGAGAACATCGACAACTGGAAGTGGAAGTACCCGGTTTTCGAGATCAAGCGTGCCGCCTGAGGCAATGACGGTGCTGGCGCAACTGTTCCGCTTCAAGGGCGGAGTCAAACCGCAAACCAACAAGACGATTTCGGTGCAGGAGCCGATCGCCCAGGCGCCGCTGCCCGCACGCCTGTTCGTACCGCTGCACCAGAGCATCGGCGGGGCGCCGAATCCGCTGGTGCAGGCCGGCGACACGGTGCGCAAGGGGCAACTGATCGGTGGTGCCGATGCCTGGGTGTCGGCCGCGGTGCATGCGCCGACCTCCGGCCGCGTCCTGGCCGTCGAAGAGCATGTCGCTGCGCATCCATCGGGCCTGCCGACGCTCTCCGTGGTCATCGAACCGGATGGGCGTGACGAGTGGATCGAGCGGCGGCCGGTCGACCACCAGAGCCTGCCTCCCGAGCGCGTGCGCGAGCTGCTGCGCGATGCCGGCGTCGTCGGTCTCGGCGGTGCCGCGTTTCCCAGCCACGCCAAGTTGACGCCGGCACGCAGCGTGGCGATGGAGCAACTGGTCATCAACGGTGCCGAGTGCGAACCGTTCATGACCTGCGACGACATGCTGATGCGCGAGCGCGCCGACGAGATCGTCCGCGGCATCGCCATCTTCCGTGAGCTGCTGGCGGCGCGCGAAGTGCTGATCGGCATCGAGGACAACAAGCAGGAAGCGATCGCCGCCATGCACGAGGCGGTCCTTCGCCTGGCGCCCGATTACCGCGTCGTTGCCGTGCCGACGCGCTATCCGGCCGGCGGCGCCAAGCAGCTGATTCGCGTGCTCACCGGCAAGGAGGTCCCGGCCAGCCGCCGGTCGACCGAACTCGGCGTGCAATGCTTCAACGTCGCCACCGTATACACCGCCTACCGGGCGCTCGCCTGCGGCGAACCGGTACTCTCGCGCATCGTCACGCTGACCGGTAACGTCGAGCGGCCGCGCAACTGGGAGGTGTCGCTGGGAACGCCGATGCGCGAGGTGGTGGCCCTCGCGCGACCACGGGCCGACACAGGCAGCTTCCTCATGGGCGGCCCGATGATGGGCTTCGAGATTCCCGACCTTGACGCGCCCGTGGTCAAGGCGACCAACTGCATCATCGCCGCTTCGCCCGGGCTCTTTCCGCCGCCGCCGCCGGAAATGCCCTGCATCCGCTGCGGCGCCTGTGCCGAGGTCTGCCCGCACGAGCTGCAACCTTTCGAGCTCTACTGGTTCTCGCGCGCAAGGAATTTCGGCAAGACGCAGGAGTATTACATCTTCGACTGCATCGAGTGCGGTTGCTGCAGCTATGTCTGCCCGTCGCACATTCCGCTGGTGCAGTATTTCCGTTTTGCCAAGAGCGAAATCTGGGCGCGCGAGCGCGAAAAGCAGGCGGCCGACGCCGCCAAGGAACGCTTCGAGCTGCGCAACGCGCGTGCCGAGCGCGAGCAGGCCGAGAAGGCCGAGCGCCTGGCGCGGGCGGCAAGCGCCAGGACGAGCGAGAAGAAGGCGCCGCCAGAGCGGACAAACGCGGTTGACAGCCCGCCCGCGGCCGCTGCCGGCGAGCCCGCGGCAGCGGCGGCGACCGACGCGGACGCGATCAGGAAGGCCGCCATCGCAGCGGCCATGGCGCGCGCTCGGGCGCAGCGCGAGCTGGCGCAGCCGAAGAACACCGACCGGTTGAGCGCCGAACAGGAGCGCGAGATTGCCGCTGTCGAGGCGCGCCGGGGGGCGCAGCCGGCGACACCGGAGGCCACCGCAGGAGCCGCCGGGAGCGGCGCGCCGGCCGGGCCGCAGCGGGGCGAATGATGGCCTGGTCGACGCCGCCCTACCTGCTGGCCGACGTCAGCGTGCGCCGCGTCATGCTGCAGGTTCTGGTCGCGCTGCTGCCGGGGATCGCCGCCTATGTCTGGCTGATCGGTCCGAGCATCCTCGTGCAGCTGGCGATCGCCACGCTGGCGGCGCTGCTCGGCGAAGCGGTGATGCTGCGGCTGCGCCGCCGGCCGCTGCTCCTGTTTCTCACCGACGGCAGCGCGACCGTCAGTGCGTGGCTCATCGCCCTCGCTTTTCCGCCACTCTCGCCGTGGTGGCTGACCGTCGTTGGCGTCCTCTTCGCCATCGTCGTCGCCAAACACCTCTACGGCGGGCTGGGCCAGAACCCCTTCAATCCGGCGATGATCGCCTTCGCCGCATGTATCGTCTCGTTCCCGGCGCTGATGTCGCAATGGCCGGCGCTGGGTCTCAAGCTGAGCCTCGCCGAGCAGTTCGAGATCATCGCCGGGCTGGCGCCGCGGATCGATGCGATGAGCGGCGCGACACCGCTCGATGCGCTGAAGACGGCTCTGAAACTTGGCGAAGGGGCGGTCGATGTGCCGACGCTGCTGGCAAACCAGGACGTCTTCGGCAATTTCGCCGGCCGCGGCTGGGAGTGGGTCAGCGTCGGCTACCTGCTCGGCGGCCTCTGGTTGTGGCAGCGGCAGATCATCACCTGGCAGACGCCGGTCGCCTTCGTCGGCGGTCTGACGCTCCTGGCTGCCATCCTCTGGGCGTGGAACCCGCAGCAGTTCGCCAGTCCGCTGTTCCATCTCTTCTCGGGTGGTTCGCTGCTCGGCGCCTTCTTCATCGTCACCGATCCGGTCTCCGGGTCCACGACCTTCCGCGGCAAGCTGATCTTCGGTTTTCTTGCCGGCGCGATCGCTTACGTCATCCGTGTCTTCGGCGGTTACCCTGACGGCGTCGCCTTCGCCGTGCTGCTGATGAACCTTTGTGTGCCGCTGATCGACATGTACACGCAGCCGCCGATCTTCGGCATGAAGAATCCGAAATGACACCCCCGGTGAAGACACCGACGGCACCGGTGATGGCCGTGCGGACGGCGGTCATCCTGCTGATCTTCGTCATTGCGTTCACCAGCCTGCTGGCTGCAGCCCACCTGTGGACACGGCCAGCGATCGAGGAAGCGGCTGCGGCCGAGAAGATGAAACTGATCGGCGAGGTGTTGCCGCCCGGTCTGTACGACAATGACCTGCTCGCCGACAGCCGCCGCCTGGCACCGGCTGCCGGGCTCGGACTGGAGGAGGAATCGACGGCCTATCTCGCGCGCAAGGGCGGCAGGGCAAGCGCGCTGGTTTTCGAGGCCGCCGCCGCCGACGGCTATGCGGGCCGCATCCGGCTGCTGCTCGCCGTTGCCGTTGACGGCACCCTGCTCGGGGTGCGGGTGACGCAGCACAAGGAGACGCCCGGCCTCGGCGATTACATCGAGCCGCGCAAGGACCGCAACAAGGAACGGCCATGGATCAGGCAGTTCGACGGCCTCTCGCTGGCGGCCGTCGGCGACCGCGCGTGGCGCGTGCGCAAGGATGGCGGCCGCTTCGATGCGGTGGCCGGGGCGACGGTGACGCCGCGCGCCGTCATCAAGGCCGTGCACCGGGCGCTGCAATACGTCGCCGAAAACCGGCAGCAGTTGTTCACGGCAGATGGAGCAGGGAAATGATCAGTCGCGATGAACTCAGCGAGATCAGGGACAACGGTCTCTGGAAGCAGAATTCGAGCCTGGTGCAGATTCTCGGCCTGTGCCCGCTGCTGGCGGTGACGACCAACGTCGTCAATGGCGTCATGCTGTCGCTGGCGACGATCATCGTCATGGCCATCGCCAACGTCGCCGTCGCCTCGCTGCGCAACCTGATCCCGCACGAGATTCGCATTCCGGTCTTCATCCTGATCGTCGCCGCGCTGGTGACGGTCGTCGATCTGCTGTTCAACGCCCAGCTGCACGAACTCTACCTGGTGCTCGGCATCTTCATTCCATTGATCGTCACCAACTGCATCGTGTTGGCGCGGGTCGAGGCCTTCGCCAACAAGAACCCGCCGCTGCAAGCTGCCTTCGACGGCGTGTTCATGGGAGTCGGCATGCTGTGGACCCTGGCACTGCTCGGCGGGCTGCGCGAACTGATCGGCGGTGGCACGCTGTTCTCCGGCATCGACATGGTCTTTCCCGGGCTGCAGCCACTGCAGTTGCTGCCCGCCGACTACCCCGGACTGCTGCTCGCCATGCTGCCGCCGGGCGCCTTCATCCTGCTCGGCTGCCTGATCGCCTGGAAGAACTGGGTCGAGGCACGTGCTGCCGCGCGCGATTCGGGTCAGCGCCCGCTGCCGACGCCGCCAGCGCCACTGACCGACCATGCCTGAGGCGCCGGTGAACCAGAACGGTTCGCCCGCGGCGCGAGCCGAGGCGA
>Ga0209573_1004516_pt1 | contig 13616 bp, 9 predicted proteins | sample TNRBio252014_DNA_FD_185870 | JGI IMG/M metagenome (GOLD analysis project Ga0209573, IMG submission 185870) | Wastewater treatment Type I Accumulibacter community from EBPR Bioreactor in Madison, WI, USA - TNR Reactor_6/25/2014_ DNA (SPAdes)... | ecosystem: Engineered > Bioreactor > EBPR >...
CTCTGTCAATTTGAAAATTGGCAACACCAATAGCTCTTATTTTTCCAGCTTCGTATAATTCTTCCATTGCTTGCCACGAACCGAATACATCACTATATGGTTGGTGAATTAAGTATAAATCCAAATAATCTAATTGCAATTTTTCCAACGATTTTTGGAATGAATGTATGGTATTTTCATAGCCCATATCACTTGCCCAAACTTTGGTAGTGATGAAGAGTTTTTCTCTTGCTACACCGCTTTTTTGGATGGCATTTCCTACAGCAACTTCGTTACCATAAGAAGCGGCAGTATCAATAAGGCGATAACCCGTATTAATAGCATCCAATACTGCTTGTTCACATTCGGACGGGTCAGGTATTTGAAAAACTCCAAATCCTAAAATGGGCATTTCCACACCGTTGTTTAATTTTACTGTTTGCATTATTTTATTTGTTTTATAATTCACAATGCAAATGTCCTATAAAAATAATATTGAGAAGTGTCCAAAAAAGGGAATATACTGTCCAGAAAAGTTTAGTTTTTTGATTTGTTGATAGTAAGTTCGTGTTGTTGGTTGCATTACCGCTAACATTACTATATACACAACCTATTCATATACAACCACCTCTATCCCCCGTAAAAAAGCATACTTGCATATACATCCATTTTGTGTGCATGGCGCAGTTCCCATTAAATAAGTGAAAAGTAGTTTGGTAAAAAGAAGGTTCTCGTTCATACAGAATGCCTTTTTATTATTTCATGTACCAAAAATATACATTATTTCCATACCATTATTTTTTTCTTGTAATATTCCTATACCTCCTTAGTAGTTTTGATTGGATCAAAATTCTTGGATGTTATAGGGATATTTCTGTGGTTTTGGTGCTGTTATCTCCTGGCAAAGTCTTTTGATAGTGCAAGTGAGGGTTTTGTTCTGATCAATGGGTTGTCAAATTATATGCAAGTGGTGAACCGGTACGTGCTTGTTGATTCCCTGCTTGTGGATGCATCTGTGAAGACTTGTTGGAAACTTCTACTGCTGTTTTATCCTCTCATTTGCTCTTCAAATAGATAATTTGGGGGTAATTGCCCCAAAATTTAACTGTAAATGCTCCATAGCTTTTATTGACTACAAGGAATATCGATCCTTTTTGCCTGTGGATTAGTCAATTCTTATTTGCTTGCGTTTTGCATCAATGCATTTGATTTCAAATAAAACAACCAACTCCGTAAAAAGTGGATTTGAGGTGTTAATAAGGTCTCCAAACAGGTGTTTCGTTGCGTTTGGGTTCGGTGGTCAACCTGAGTTTCTTGCGGGTGGCTACGTGGATGATCCATACGTCGTATTGCTGAGGGGTACCACTAGAATAGGCTATCCATTGCCCATCGGGGGACCATGAGGGCGAATAGTCTTCCAGTGGGTCTTGAGTCAAATTCATGAGATTGCTGCCATCGGCATCCATGAGGTATATTTCCATATTGTGATCCTCATTGGGTCCATAGAATGCGATCTTTTTTCCATCGGGGGAAAAGGTTGCTCCCGAATCATAACCGGGTTTAAAAGTCAATTGCCTTTCGTTTTGTCCTTCTCTATCCATGATGAAAATCTCTCCATTGGCAGCATGCGTGGTATCGTTTTCCGTTCTGATTTGCCGGGTAAACAGGATTTGATCTCCCGCTCTCGACCAAGTGGGCACTTCTTCAAAAAGAGTATTGAAAGTTAACCTTTTGACATTTGTACCATCGGAATTCATGGTGTAAATTTCCCTGCTTTTGTGGTCTCTATCCGAGGTAAAGGCTATCAAATGTGCATCGGGTGACCAAGCCGGAAGATATTCATGGGCTGGATGATTGGAAAGATTGACGGGTTGTGATCCATCGGCATTCATACGGTAGATTTCATTATTGCCGTCTCGGTTTGAATAAAACAAGATTTGCTTGCCATCGGGCGACCACGAAGACCAGAAATCCAAGGCTTGATGCCGGGTCAGATTGGTAACTTGCTCTCCGGTAGCAGTCATGGTATAAACTTCAAAATTTCCGTCTCGAGTGGTTAGAAAAGCCAATACACCGGTAGGTAGTGAGTCGATTGGAATGGTACTTTCCGTATATTTAGGGCTCTTGCAGGCTGTATATCCCAAGATCAAAACGACAACAAGGAACAAGGAGATGGATTTTAGTAAGGTCATGCCGAAACGTTTAAGGTTTAAGGTTCAAATTAAGTAAATTTTTTAATTCAATGGAATGGCCTATTCCCATGTCTTTCCTTTTTTCCACTTTTTATACTGTTGTGCCAAACGTAGTGCGTTGTAGGCATTGACAATTTTACCCGATTTGGAAAGCGAAGCAAAAGGGACTAATTGGGGTTGACCATTGGCATCCATGATTTCTACTTCCCTATCTATAACAGTACCCGATGCCATCAAGATTTCTTTGATTTGGGGTGCTGTGAGGTGTGGGTAATAGGATTTGATTAGGGCGGCTATGCCGGTTACTATAGGTGCGGATAGTGAAGTTCCGCTATCTATTTTGTAGGCATTGTGAGGAATTGAAACCAATATGCCTTCTCCGGGAGCAAACAAGTCCACTTGGGTCGAACTGTAATTTGAAAATTTGGAAATCAAACCTTCCTTTATATTTTTTTGGGTTGATCCAACTGTGATGAAATTAGTGAATACTTCCATATTTTCATCATTTACATCATTTGGAAAATCCTTAATATCAGTGATATCTTTTCCATCATTGCCTGCAGATTTAACAATCAAAACATCTTTTTCTTCCGCATATTTAATGGCATCCATAACCCATTCATTATGAATAGACATTTGTTTTCCAAATGACATATTGATTACAGATGCCCCATTATCAACGGCGTATCTTATGGCTAATGCCATATCTTTGTCGTGAGGATCTCCATTGACTATAGTTACAAGGGGCATTATTTGAATCTGGTCATTGGACATATACTGACTCATATTCGCAATGATACCGGAAACTTTCGTGGCATGTTTGGGGGATAACGAATCATTAAAAATAATAGGATGACCATATTTTCTATCCTCAAAATTATCAACCTCATCCCCTATTGCTAACCTGTCGTTGTAATTCAGATTTAAATAGTAGGTAAAATGGTTTTCATTGGTGTTTTTATAATCGACCAATACTTCCTCTATATCGGATTCCAGATAATAGATTAGATTTTTTAATTTCTTTTGGATAAAGGCATCATCAGACTGCAAAGACTTTAAATGCTCCAAATCGAATTTCATTTGTGGAAAGAGTTTTTGAATGGTGTCTCTTTGGGTTACATAACTTTTTTCGAGATTCTTGATATATTCCGGATAAGTATTCTTTTGATACGCATATTCAGCTTCATATAAATCTCGAGATTGTGTATATTGATTGTATAAATGTAATGAATCAGAAGATATTTGGTGGCGTTCTTTGTGTTTAAAAATTGGGTCCAATTTTTTAAAAATCCTTACATATTCATAAGGAGTATAATAAGTACTGGTTTCCCCATCTGCATTCCCCCAAAAATTCCATCCATGGACATCATCGATATAGCCATTGTGGTCATCGTCTATTTGGTTGGAGGGAATTTCAGCTTCGTTGGTCCAGATCCGGTCTTTGAGTTCGGGGTGGTGGATATCCAGTTCACTATCGAGTACGGCAACCAATACCGGATGACTTATAAGGTGAAGTTCCTGCTTTTTTGAAAAGGCTTTATGTAGGCTGATACCGGGAAGGGAATCCTCTATTAGGTCACCATATTGCCAATGTATGGAATCCAACCTAAGTTGCACTGCACCCGATGCCGGCAGTATGGCTTGATGCGGCAACCGGCAAGCAGTGACTGTACCGAGTAAAGCCAGCAAGAAGAGGGTTATGTTTGCTTTTGAATTCAAATGTGGTTTAAGGGGTTTAATTTTTAATGTTTTTTTCCAACGTCCACTTACCTTTTTTCCACTTTTTATAATGTTGTGCTAAGCGCAAAGCATTGTAGGCATTGACTATTTTACCCGATTTGGAAAGCGAAGCAAAAGGGACTAATTGGGGTTGACCATTGACATCAGTGATTTCTACATCCATATCTATAACAGTTCCTGAAGCCATCAAGATTTCTTTGATTTGTGGTGCTGTGAGGTGTGGGTAATAGGATTTGATTAGGGCGGCTATGCCGGTTACTATAGGTGCGGAATATGAAGTACCACTTGAGACTTCATATTGGTTAAATGGTAAAGCACAGTATATATTATTTCCAGGTGCAAATAAATCAACATCTGTTTTACTGTAACACGAAAATGTAGATAAAATACTTGAGTCCATTTCTGCTGTTGAAGCCCCAACATTGATAAAATTAGCTACATATTCATTTCCATCAGCATCCTTGTCATTTGGAAAATAATCATTTGAACTGACGTCATAACCAAAATTCCCTGCCGATTTTATGATCAATACATCATGTTGTTCGGCGTATTTGATAGCATCTATGACCCATGGGTTATAGGAAGAAAACTCTTTACTGATAGTGGTGTTGATGATATTTGCCCCGTTGTCAACAGCATATCTTATGGCCAATGCGATGTCTTTGTCATGTTCATTTCCATAAACGGCTACAACTAAAGGCATTATTTTCAAATGTTCATTCCTTACCACGTCAAATATAAAAGATATTTGACTGCCTACTTCAGTTCCATGTGAAGTGGTAAGCGTATCAAAAAAAACAGTATTACTGCCATAATTTCTATCCTGAATATCATCTACATCATCCCCCACTTTTGCCCTATCATCGTAATCGATATTGATATAAAAATCCAGATAATTTTGATTCTTTTTCTTCATCTCCTCTATGGTTTTCTCAAAATTTTTCCCTAAATAATATATGTAATTGTCTATTTTTTTTTGAACTTTCGGTTGATCCGTTTTAAGGTTTTTAAGATTTTCAATCGTAAGGAGTGTATGGGGAAACAAGGTCGTCAAGGTATCTCTGTGTTTATAAAAGCTCGCTTCCAATTTCTTTATAAATTCAGGTTGCTCTATATGTTGCTCATTGTAAACTTCTTCATATTTTTTTTTGGCTTTTATATAAAGCTGATACAATGCCAAAGAATCTTGTGAAACTTGGTCTAACGACTTGCTTTGAAATAGGGGGTTAAATTTTTTAAAGATTCTAACATACTCAAATTGGGATCTTATCGTACTTCCTTTCTGATCTTGATGTCCCCAAAAATTCCAACCATGTACATCATCTAGGTAACCGTTTTGATCATCGTCTAGGGTGTTGTTTTCGATTTCCAATGGGTTTTTCCATATGTATTTTTTCAGGCTTTCATGAGAAATATCCACATCTCCATCTATTAAAGCCACCACTACGGTTTTTCCCTGATTCAGTTTCATTTCATTTTGCACTTTAAAGAGACTGATTCCGGGAAGGGAATCCTTTTTAAGGTCACCATATTGCCAATGTTTGGGATCCAACCTAAGTTGCACTGCACCCGATGCCGGCAGTATGGCTTGATGCGGTAACCGGCAAGCAGTGACTGTACCGAGTAAAGCTAGTAAGAAAAGGGTTATGTATGCTTTTGATTTCAAATGTAGTATAAAGGCTTTAATATTTATGGTATTTTTCCAATGTCCACTTACCTTTTTTCCACTTTTTATAATGTTGTGCCAAGCGTAAAGCGTTGTAGGCATTGACTATTTTACCCGATTTGGAAAGCGAAGCAAAAGGGACTAATTGGGGTTGACCATTGGCATCCGTGATTTCTACATCCAAATCTATAACAGTTCCCGAAGCCATCAAGATTTCTTTGATTTGGGGTGCTGTGAGGTGTGGGTAATAGGATTTGATTAGGGCGGCTATGCCGCTTACAAGGGCGGTAGAAAGTGACGTACCACCATCAATTTTATATTGATTATGGGGTATTGCAACATTTAAATCATCCCCAGGTGCAAAAATATCTACATTTACATGGCTATAATTTGAAAAATCCGCAACAAGTTTTTTATCAAAACTTGAGGTTGATGCTCCAACTACCATAAAATTATTGACATATTCAATTCCTTGACTGTTTACATCTTTAGGATAATCTGAATATTCGGTCAAGTCATGGGCATCGTTTCCAGCTCCTTTTACAATTAAAACATCATGTAATTGGGCATATTCAATTGCGTTTTCTACCCATAAATTGTGTAAAGATTGTTCCTTCCCAAAAGACATATTAATTATATGGGCACCGTTATCTACAGCATATCTTATCCCTAAGGCAATATCTTTGTCATGCTCATCTCCATTTACCGAAACAACTATCGGCATAATTTGAATATTTGGATTCCCCGTACTATTAAAAATATTGGTTATCAAGCTAGTAACTTCAGTTGCGTGTTCTGGAGATAGACCGTCAAAAAATACAATATTATGTCCATAATTTTTATCATTGATATCATCAACATCATCTCCAATTTCCTTTCGGTCGTTATAATCAGGATTGAGATAATAATCAAAATAGCGTTGGTTAATACCTTTCCATTTTTTTGCCCAATTTTCAATATCATTATTTAAATAGTAAACTAAATCACTAATTTTCTTATTTAGAATACTATCATTGGATTTGATATCAGCAAGGTTTTCTACATTTAATTCAAGATTTGGAAAAACTATATGTAACGTGTCTTTAAGTGAAATAAAATGATTTTCCACTTTCTCAATATGTGATGTATAATATTTTTGCAGGTCATACATTTTTTGAAACAAGTTTTTAGCCTCCAGATACTGATTGAAAAACAATAATGAATCACTACTTATTTGTTCAACAGTTTTGTTTTCAAAAGAATTTTCATATTTTTTCAATATCCTTACATACTCAAAATTTGTATAATAAGTACTAGATTGACCATCTGCATTCCCCCAAAAATTCCATCCATGGACATCATCGATATAGCCATTGTGGTCATCGTCAATTGAATTGTTTGGTTTTTCCAATGTGTTAATCCATAAATATTTTGTGATTTCTTTGTGATAAAAATCTGTCTCAGAATCTAAAACTGCCACTACAACAATTTTTTTATCTTTTTGTGACATCAATATTGATTTAACATTATCAATATTAGTTCCTGGAATTGTATCTGTGTATAAATCTTTATATTGCCAAGGTCTATTAATGAAATCTATTTGTTTAATTCTATTGTTTTTATTGATAGAACAACTATATATTATTAGTAAACCTAAAAAAATGAAAAATTTATTTAACATAAAATTATTTTTTGATTAAATTGTATTAAAATATTTAATATCATAAAATTTATTTATTCGTACAGTGTTAAGAAATTTATAAACAATAATTATAAAAGTAGAATAATTTAAAAAAAGTGACTACTTTTTTTATTAGATTGTAAATTTTTAACAATAAAATATTTAGATATTAACCTATAAAAAAACCTTAAATCTATGATTGTGATTTTATTTTAATTTTAAAATTTATAAAAAACAATCACAAATTTAAGGTGTAATCTACAAATGCTCCATTTTATTTAGGCTTATCTAAACAAAGAATACTCGTTGTTTTTGAAACTCCTACCGTTTCATCATTGCCATTTTCACCACCTTTTATAGATTTTAATTTAATTTTTGAAAGTCTTGTTATTTTAAACTTTTCTAATTTTAATTCTTTTAATAATTTGTTTGTTTTCATGTGTAATATTGTTTTAGTTAAATTAAAGTCCAAATGAAAAGTAAAAATTTAATTTAAAACCTACAATTATAACGTTATATGTCTAGATTTATAAATTTCGAGTAATTTTTATTAATTTAATTACTTTTTTTTATCTCTCGTATATAAAATGAAGGATAAATCCCTGTTTTAGCATAAAATGATTTGGAAAAAGTTTCTGCATTATTAAAACCAAAATATTCAGCCAATGCAGCGATGGTATAATTCCAAAGCTTTGGTTCATTGCGCAGAGTTTCTATACTGTCATTTATTCTCAATTCAATCAAATAATTTGAAAAAGAAATATTCAATATTTCGTTCATATATTTGGAAAGGTACGTTGAATTGGTGTTAAATTCCTTCGACAAACTATTCAAGGTTAATTCGGTTTGCCTATATTTCTTTTCCCTTTCAAATAGTTCCAGTCGGCTCTTAATAACTTCAAAAACTTCAAGTGAAATACCTTTTTCCTGCTTAAATACGGGAGGAGCAATTTCTGTTTTGGATGTATTCAATTGTTGTTTTAATTCTTCATACTTAATTTTAAACTGCCTGTTTTTGGATATTTTAACATAAGACCATACCGATAGAAACAGGAGAAATCCTACAAAAAAGTAAATATATAATTTTGTAATATGATTTTTGGAATGAAGTTGCTTGATGATTTTTTCTTTTTCCGCTAATAGCATGGGAGTGTCATATTTCAAATTCAATTCCTGCCTTAAATTTTTATCGTGTTCATATAAAAAACTATCAACCTTGATAGCCTTTTGTATATACAACAATTGTTGGTTGACATTGTTTTGGGATTTAAAATAATCCAATAACAAATCATACGCTCGCCTTTCCTCATGCAACAAATAGGGCTTTAGGGTAAATAAACTGTCAAATTGAACCAAATAACCAATCCCCTTTTCATCCTGTTTGCTTCGCAAATGGTTTACACCCATATAATAATAGCTTATACATTGGCTTTGAGCATCCTTATAGTCTTCAAAAAGAGAAAGGGACCTTTTCAAATAAGTGTTGGATGCAGCGAAGTCCTTGGTCTTGTTTAGTAAAATTCCTTGACACAAATCCAAATAGGGTTTCAGGTCTTGCAAATCGTACTTTTGATAGGGCTTCGTTGAGGTAGTTTTGAGCTTGTTCGTATTGTTCCAATACCGTATTGACCTCTACCAAACCAATCAAATTCCACATATAATAATCCACATTGTAAGGGTCCAATTCGATACCCTTGTAATACTGGTCGCATTCGATAAACAAGCTTTGAGCAGCACCATATTCCTGTATATTCATTTTTTCAAGCCCTATATCATAGAGAATAATATATTTATAAAAAAGGTTGTTGTCTTGAATGGCAATGTTTAAAGCTTCTAGATAATACCGCAAGGCTTCCTTAAAATCCAACTTTTGATCATTCAATACCGCTTTGGTTAAATACACAGCTATTGGATATTCGGTGTCTTGCAGGTTTTGGGAATGCAAAATGGCTTGATCCAAATAATCAAATTTGAAACGTTCATCATTTGTAACAAGTGCCAGTAAATGATAACCTTTGGCTATTTGCAACTCATTTTTTTCGTGAATCCCTTTATTCAATAGTGCCTTTGCATAAATGGTTTTACGACTGATATCTGTTTCATTCAATAGATATCTATCAAATAGTTCCTCATAACCCATCCCCCGTAAAGAATCCGGTATCACAAAATCTTTTGCTTGCGCAAATCCAAAAAACGCATGCATAAGGAATATAATTAATAGCGTAATTCTGTTCATTCTTTTAGATTTTAGAGAGGGATGAATGGTTTTCGTTTGTATGGTCATTTGCTGGTTGATAAGGTTTATAGGCATACCATCGGGCTAAAAAATCATAACACAACATTTCATATTGTCTTTGTCGATTGTAAAAAATCCGGTTGAGCTGCATGTGCAGCAGGCTGTTCAACAAGTTGCTAAGGGGTACATTAGATGGGGTCGTGAGGAGTTGGGCTATCACCGGTTGGTCTGCTGCTCTTTTGCGTTGCAGGATTTCGGTGAGTGGCGAGACAGGTTGAGGCGGTTCAGCCAGATAACCCATTAGGCTTTGCCGGTGCATTTTAAACTTTTCGTTGAGTTGTTGGTTGGTTTTCTTGTTAGCTTTAAACTCGGCTTTAAAAGCAGTAGTACTTTGCGCTATCAATTGTAAAAGCTGTGCTTCCGGAAGTTGAAAAGCGTGCAGGGTTTGGTGCATATTCACGAGCGCATAGTACAATCGGGTGGATTCATCGGCATCCCAAGCCAACAATCGCAAGGTATGCACACTGTCTATGGCAAATAATTGTTCTACTAATTCCATATGCGCTACCCCATATCGTTCCAATTCTCTCTGGTAGTTATCTATACTGAGGTAGTGTATCGTGTCATTTTGCACCCAAGGTTGCAGGGCTTGATGCAAACGGAGGATCAGTACGCCCAAATGTTCCGGGTGGGCTACATACATCCGCAATCGGATATGAGGCAAGGGATCATTATAGCGAATAAAAAACCAAAGAGAAACCAAGCCTTCTTTTTGTAAAGTTTCCATCAAAGGATGGATGACTTCAATCAACAATCGGTCTGCGGTTTTCTCTCCACTATATATTTTGTAATACAACCAAGTGTCACCGGGTATATGTGTGCGTGTAATCATCTGTTATATTTAATGGGTTTTGTGCCAAGCCATCACCACTTGATTGAGATAACCGCCTGCCTGCGAATGGAAAATGGGGTTATCACCGGGTTCAAAAAATTCTTCAAGCCGGAAAGAGCTTTTACTTTTCACCGCCTCCAATAGCATCTGCACATGGGTCACGTTTTCCAAATTGACCATAAGCGTATGGTCGTGTTCTACCCATTGCACGAGTTGGGGAAGCCGGTGTTGGTGCCGCCATACGTTAATCCGGGCTTGTAACTGTTGGGGCTGAGATACCAGCTGTTGAAGTTCTCGGCAGTCATCTGCCTGAAATAACCAGGTGGCTTTGTGCAAAAGGAGTTGATCATACACCACTCTCGGCAAAAAAGGAAATTCGGAAGCACCAGCCCCAAAACTGAAATACAAGGCTCTTCTTTTTTGTTGCGTTTGCAAGTCACACAAAAAATGATAAATGGGCAAGGCTTGTTGGCTGTAGTTATGGGCATTGGTGAGATGGGGTATCACCTCTCGATTGTGCTGCGCCGAACGCAAGAAAAACCTATTGTTTTGCACAGATAAATAAAGGTCATTGAGGTGAATTTGATTTTCATAAGCAACCTCCGATTGTGCCAAATAAGGAATTTCATAAGGTCTTAGTTGGGGACGCCTCAAGATATTGCCCGTGCGGTCTTGAGGCAAATGTACAATTTCGGCATGCAAGACTTCGGTTAATGTGGCATGTTCCTTCGCAATAATCTCTGTAGTAAATTGATGTATATTCTCATGTCCCTGACAAAAACGCCCCAAAAGATTGGCAGCACTCGACCCGCCTACACTAGACATATAAATATAAGTAGTGTTTTGAATGGATACCACTTCGGTAAGAGCCGACATGGTGTGCGGTAAATCTTGCCAATTCTCATCTAAATGTGCAAAATCCGCATCGGTCAAATGCAGCGTATAGTCCGACTTGTGAAGGGTTTGCAGTAGCTTTTGAAATAATAAATCCTCAACAGCCGAACGGGTATAGGAAGACGGAGCAAAGGACGGAGCGTCAAATACCAAATCTTCCAAAATAGGGTTGTCCACAAGTGCATGGTTATGGGAGGCGTATCCCAAACCCATCTCTACATCCAATGCCAAGGTCAAAGGTACTTCCCTGCCTTCATATCTTTGAAGAAATGATTTTTTGAACGTTTCCAAGGCAGTGTCTTTAGCAACCGGAGTCAGTTTGTTGAGCAAAATCAAACCTTTTTTAAAAGTTTTAATCCATTCGCGATCCAGCTTACAAGAGGAATATGCCGTATAAACATCGGTTTGAAAGAGATATTTGAGATCAAACGGAATAGGTAGCGACTTGAGTTCATCAGCTATTTGCAAATAAATTTCAACCGGATTCCCCATTCGCTGATCCAACTGTAGTAATTTGTTTTTTTGATTTTCTAAGAGTTTAATTCCAAAATACTCGGGTTGAATGCGTTTTAAGGAACCCAACAGTTGATCGAGAAAATCAGGACCGGTCAACGAAGGTTCCCATTCGCTTACCAATATTTGATTTTCAATCAAGGTGTGTATATAATGTAAAGCTTCCTCATAACTAATGTCTTCACAAACTAAATTGCGCGCCAATTCATCGATTTTTTTCCCTTTTTGAGCAGCATTCAAAATCACTTCCAAATACTCGGAATGCAAAACACCTTCTACACTGTGAATTCTTTTGGAATTTTGGTAGATGTATTCCACATAACGCCAGTGGTCGGCAATTTTATACAAAGTAGAGTTGGGAAAATAACGTAGGTGAGGAATTAATTGAGGATCCTGTGCAAAAAACTGAGAGAGCGCAACCAAAAAATGCATGTCAAAACGAGTTAGCCGCTGAAAATTCTCAGGGTTTTGGAGGATCACTTCCGAGGTAGTATCAAAACTACCCGTGTTACAACCGGCAAATAAACCGAAAGGAGTCGCTCGGGTTGCCAAGCGGGTCAAATATTTTAAAAAAGCCAAATGTAATTTGGTGCTGTATTGATCTTCCGGTTTGGAATCGGTTTGGAAATAGGTATCCAATTCAAAAAAGAGCATAGGAGAAGCCAAAAAAACAGCTTCTTTGATCATTGGGTTTTGCCAAGATTGGTACAAAACAGCATAGGAAATATCAGGAGTCTGCGTAATATTTTTGATAAAATCAAATGGCAAAAGCGGATTTCTGACACAAAAAGTTTCAAAAATGCGATATCTTTTTTGGGTAGATTGCATTTAAAAAATGAATTAAGGGTAAATAATAAGAATAAAAAGCAAATATATATAAAAAAATATTAATTCCACAAATATTATGATAAAGGATTGAATATCTATTTATTAAACAATAGCTACAAGTCTAGATTTATAAATTGTCACCTCGTACAAGTCTAGATTTATAAATCTAGACAACAAACATTTGCACAATGGGTCATTACGACTCTACATTTGTCCTGTAAAATTAACGAAGGGAAATTTTGCAAATGAAAAGAAAAGTAACAAACCGATTGTATAACCATTTAAAACCAATTTATGATGACTTAGCTATGAAAAAGAAAAAGAGGTTGTCTAGAAAATTCTTCACTTTAAAACCGAATTAAAAAATAATTGTGAATCTGTTTAAAACACACAACAGTTCAAAATAAAATTCAAAATTTAGAAATCAGAATTTTTAGACAACCTTATGAAAAAGTATGAGACAAACTGGATCGGTTGAACCAACTTTAAATTTCAACCACAAGTTTGAGAAGTTTAAGATGTGAAGTTTACGCATCTATGAAAAGGAAAATGTTCCTAAAATAAAGTAAACGTAATTTACAATAATTAAAAAATTTTAAGAAAATGAAAAAATTAGTTTTAAGTTTAGTAAGTAGTGCATTCTTATTTGTATCTGTTTGGAGTCAGTCTAAAGTAAGTGATTCATTCTATCAAAGTACTATGTCTATATTGGTTGAATCTGCAAGACAACAAAATGTTGCAAGTGTTTCAAAAACAGAATTCATTAGCCAATGTGGTATTGATGCCAAAACAAATAGTCAGATGTATCATTTACTATCCGCAGTATATGATGGTTCTGTTGCAAAAGACAATGGTAAATTCAGTACAAAAGAATTACAAACGGCTATAAGTTATTACAAAACAACTGATAGTAATTTAAATTTAACTGTAATTGAAAACAATGAAGTCGCAAAGAAATTTCCTTGGAAAAAATTTCTCGAATTTTTAGTGGATTTAATCGGCATCATTATACCATT
>Ga0209573_1004517_pt1 | contig 13608 bp, 7 predicted proteins | sample TNRBio252014_DNA_FD_185870 | JGI IMG/M metagenome (GOLD analysis project Ga0209573, IMG submission 185870) | Wastewater treatment Type I Accumulibacter community from EBPR Bioreactor in Madison, WI, USA - TNR Reactor_6/25/2014_ DNA (SPAdes)... | ecosystem: Engineered > Bioreactor > EBPR >...
TGGTGCTGTCAGTGCCGTCAGTGAAGACACTGTCAGATCAAACAGATCCGGAGCCGGGTCGAAGTCTTCCGTCAGTCCGCTCAGCAATTCCGCGATGTAGTAACCGCCATAAAGACTGTTCAACTGACGTGACGCCTCCGAATTCTGCGGCTGAAATCGGCTGATGAGCCGAGCTTCCGTCAGGAGATTCAAAGCGCCTGATGACTTCTTTATGAAGACTACGCGACACTCAGAAAGCAGGTCAAGAGCAGCATCAAACGGCCCTTTCAGTCGCCGCGCACCTTTGGCCAGCACCGCAAATTTGCCGAATTCTCTGCTGAAAAACGTGACGACTCGGCTGGATTCACTGAAATCCACCTGCCGAATCACGATCGCCTGCGCCTTTTCGAGCGACACGTTGTCGAACTTCCTGTTGTCGGATTGATGGCAGACTGTGAATGAAGACCAGCACTACCGGCCGATCGCCAACATCAGCCGTCGATTGTGCCGGCCTGCCCAGTCTGCCTGTTTTCAGCGAACGATCGCGGCTTCCAATTCTGCCGGAGTCACCGTTCTTGAAAGATTCAGGATCGATGGCCACTTCATGGGATCGGCGAACAATTGCTCGTCTCCCGTAAATCGCACACCGGATTCAAACAGCGTGGCGATGGCTCCCAACTGGTTCATGGAATAAGTCGCTCCGGAAACCTGGACAGTGGCCTCGGGACAATGACGTCGCGCTGTCTGAACGACCCTGCGAATGTCCCAGATCCGCATGGCATCGGCGGTTGTGCCGGTGAGCTGAAATCGTCTCTGGATTTGAATCTGTTTCTTTTCGTCACCGGACCAGCCATGAATTCCGGTTCCGCGTGGATTGAAGATGATCACCAGCGTCTCTGCCGAGATGCGGCTTCTGAGCGCGGCGGGCAGCGAGTGATCTTCGAAATCGGTGACCAGCAATTCGACCGACCGAATGCCTTCCAGTGAGGCGCCGTCCTGATGAACCACATCAAAGCTGAGTGCGACATGTGGCTGACTTTCGAGATGCACGCGAAATCCTCGCAGGTCGTCAGAATTACCTTCCACCAGCGGGCCGATGTCGATCGGTTCTGTGCGAACATTGGAATCGGCAGACCAGCCTGAGTCCGCATCCGGCCACGCTCGAAAGCAACGTTCCCTCAGTCGTTGCGGCAGGTTGCCGGTGCCGGCTGAGCTTTCCGCCTGCGGAACGAAGATTTCATCAATGCGAGTGTTCACTTCATCCGTCGGCAGCGTTGCGAAGACTTTCAACTGCGCGGGATCGAAGAATTTGACGGCCGTCTTTTCAATCATCGACTTGTCGTTTCTGAAGAAACGGTTGAACCAGCGAAACGCATGAATATGCAGTTCCTGAGTGTCTTCGTGGGGTCCTTCGGTGATCTGCAGGCCCAGGTTCTTTCCGGCTCCGTGCAGGTCATAGATGTGACGCACCTGGCGATGGATGTCGACGACTCCTTCCAGCGGAAAGATGGAATCCTTGTCGGTGTTGGAGATCAGCAGCGTACGAGGAGCGACCAATGCCGCGACGGTGGCATAGTCCCAGCGGAAGGTGTTCACCATAAACATACAGTCGCAGTGTCCTTCCACGCAGCCATTCACCACATGATCGCGGAGCGAAGTGATACCGGCGACCGGCACCGCACACTGAATACGTTCGTCCAGTGCTGCGATCCACCAGCTGTAGGCACCGCCACCTGAGCGCCCTGTCACTCCCAGTCGCTTCGCATCGACTTCGGGGCGAGTTTCCAGGTAGTCGAGGGCTCGGATGCAGTTCCAGGCTTCGACTCCCGCCGGCGTGTAGCCTCGCGAATTCCACCACCATCGATTTTCGCGATGCGTGCCATGATGAATGCCTTCAATCTCACCCAGTTGCAGAGTGTCAATGGTCAGGCAGCAGTAGCCGTTGCGAGCAAACCAGCCACCATGATGCTGGTAATGAGTCTTGTTACCGAAGCTGATGCCGTCCTTCTTCACCTGACCGTGTCCACAGACATACAGAATGGTGGGAAGTGGTCCTTCGACGTTTCTCGGACGATAGAAGTTGCCCGTCACGTACAGCCCGGGCATCGACTGAAAATGCACTCGTTCCACCAGAAACTCGGGATGTTCGGTGGTTCCTGTGATCTCAGGTTCCAGCGGAGTTTTCTCCGGTCGCGGGCTCAATCCCAGCATGTCGTACAACTGCTCACGAAGCTGAGGCTGCACCTTCTGCCAGTCTTCCAGAGTCTTAAAACGAGTCAGGTCGTTCTGTTGTTCCAGTTGACTGACTTCCGCTTCGAAATACTGGCTGAGTTCCGGGTTGTTCTTCAGCGAACGATCCTGAGCCGAAGCCGCGGCACCACCCAGCAGGCCGCCGACAATACCGGCTACCAGAACCACGAAAATCCTCAGCCGCAAGCCACCAGGAGTCTGTCTGGCTACGGCAGCTCTCGTGAGCGGCAAGGCGCTAGCCGCCGGTTTTGTTGTTGAGTTACCCGCGGCGAACGTCTGGCGGCTCACAGACTTTGTGGCATCCAACCAAACGGCCGGGACCGCTTTTGGGGCGTCTTCGACGGCCAAACTCTGGCGAGTTCGGCTACGAGGACAGAAGCGTGGGACAGGGATGGTTTTCGGCATGATTCGACTCCTGAGGATCTGAGTCGCTGCGGTCAGCGATCAAGGTGGGCGGGCAGCAGCGTTGAATGTCTCGCCCCCGGCTGCGAATGGCAAGCGAGCCGCTCCGATTGACGTCGGGAATCGACCGGCCCCGATGAAATCCGTCTCTCGGGATCAGGTAATCCACCCCCATCATCACTCCCCAGCGCAAATCGGCGCAATACGTTTGCGCTCTGTCGATGTGGACGGTCGCTGTGGAAGGAACTCCCGCTGGCCGCCCGTAGCTGATAGCGCCTGTGGCGGAAGTGTTGGGGGGGACGAATCCGAGCGCCCGATACGAGTGCGAAGATTTGAAGCAGAATACCTCTGCGGGTCTTCCTGTTCGCCATAGTCTGATTGAGTCATCGTCGTTCCCAGCGAGCAATGGTAGGATAGGCGGCATGACTGACGTGCCCCAGATCCTTCGACGCATAGAAGAGGGCGATACTGCAGCCGCGGCGCAGTTGCTGCCTTTGGTGTATGAAGAACTTCGCAAACTGGCTGCCGTTCGTATGGCCGAAGAGAACTCTGGCCAAACCCTGCAAGCCACTGCACTGGTGCATGAAGCGTATTTGCGGTTGATCAGTGTCGAGCAGACGCAGCACTGGGATAACCTGGGGCACTTCTTTGCTGCCGCTGCCGAGGCCATGCGAAGGATTCTTGTAGAGAATGCCCGCCACAAAGGGCGAATCAAGCATGGTGGCGAACTGGTCCGCGCAGAACTGACGGACGTCCCGATCACCACCTCGGAGATCCACGAAGACTTGCTGGAGCTGGACGCCGCACTGGAACTGCTGAAGGACGTCAATCCGCAGGCGGCGGCGCTGGTTCAATTACGGTATTTTGCCGGCCTGTCGCTGGAAGAAGCGGCGGGAATAATGAACGTCGCGCCTCGGACGGCGGGCCGCTTGTGGGCGTACGCCCGGGCATGGCTGCATCAGGAAATTACGCGGGGCGAAATCAGCAGTCCCACAGAAACTCGCCAAAATCTTTAGAATTCCGTGGCCGACTTTCGCTCCCACTGTCGCATTGATGCTGGACCGTCCCATCTTTGCCCCGGTCGAGGAATTAATCGTGATGAGCGAATACGAACTGTTTCAATCGGCGCTCGCGATTCCTGATCCTGCAGCCCGGCAACAGTTTTTGAAGAAGTCGTGCGCCCAAAATGAGACGCTCAAGTCCCGGGTTGAGGCGCTGCTGGCATCGCATGAGGGTCAGAGCCAGTTTCTCGAGATTCCGGTCGTCGAGCAAATCGCCGAATGTTTGCACAGCGAAGACAGGGCGACAATCGTCGACGGCAGCGGTCCCACGAGCGCCAACAAACCCGATTTGACCGAGATACACATTCGCGGTGCCGCCACCATGACAAAGCTTGCCGAAGAGTCCGACGACGAAAATCCGTTAGGGTATCTGGAGCCTTCCTCGAAGCCCGATTCGCTTGGACGGCTGGGCCATTACGAGGTGCTGGAAGTCGTCGGCCGCGGTGCGTTCGGAACTGTCCTGCGGGCGTTCGATGAAAAACTGCACCGAGTTGTTGCGATCAAGGTCCTGGCGCCGGAGATGGCAGCGACTTCGCCGGCCCGTAAGCGGTTTCTGCGCGAGGCACAGGCATCAGCGGCGATCCGGCATGAACATGTCGTCAGCATCTATGCCGTCGAAGAAAAGCCGATCCCCTATCTTGTGATGGAATACATTCCGGGCCTCACACTGCAACAACGGCTCGATGAACAGGGACCACTGGGCATCTCGAATGTTCTGCGGTTGGGGAGGCAGATTGCGGAAGGTCTTGCGGCCGCCCATGCTCAGGACCTGATTCATCGCGACGTCAAGCCGGGCAATATCCTGCTGGAGACCAGCATTCATGACCGGGTCAAGATCACTGACTTCGGTCTGGCCCGTGCCGCCGATGACGCCAGCCTGACGCAAAGCGGCATGATTGCCGGCACGCCAATGTATATGGCCCCCGAGCAGGCGCTTGGGCACAAGTTCGACCAGCGTGCCGACCTGTTCAGCTTCGGCAGTGTGCTCTATCAGATGGTCAGCGGTCGACCGCCGTTTCGCGCGCCCTCCGCACTCGCTGTCCTGAAACGCGTAGTTGACGAAACGCCACGACCAATCTCAGAAATCATTCCGGAGACGCCGCAGTGGCTGTGCAGGGTGATTTCGAAGCTGCACGCAAAGAACCCGGGTGATCGCTATCAATCGGCGCGGGAGGTGGCCGACGTGCTCGCTGAAGGCGAGGCGCATCTGAAGGCCAATACGAAGTCGCAGGATTTTACCCATATCCCGCGTGTGACGCCCTCCATGAACTCCGGGCGTTGGACAGGGGTGGCGGCGGTCATGCTGTTGGTGCCCGTATTTGCCCTGACGCTGACTGAATCGGTCGGTGTGACGCATTTGTTTCGTGCCAGCGCGCCACAAAGTGATTCGGTTGAGCCTGGCGGCCAGACGACCCCCAGCCCGGTGGCAGATGTGGCGCCGTCGGATGCGGACGAATGGGTCGCGCTCTTCAACAGCCGGGATTTGACCGGCTGGAAAACCCAACCCGACTCGCCAGGGAAATGGGAGGTCAAGGACGGCATCCTCATCGGCAGCCAGCGTCCAGGTGTTTTATTCAGTGAACGCGGCGACTACGCAAACTTCCACCTTCGAGCCGAGGCTCGAATCAATCTGGGAGGGGATAGTGGAATTCTCTTCCGAACAGGATTTGGCGGACGACCAGAGAAAGTAGTCGGGCAGGGTGGGGATGGTTATGAAATGGAGGTTCACAAGAATGTCACCTATACCCGCAGAACGGGCACTGTCACGTCGCTGCAACGCGGTGCGCCGCCCCAGATCCTCGGATTGACGACCGATGACTCGCTCACCCAGCCCGACGAGTGGTTTACTCTGGAGATCATTGCCGAGCAGAATCGCTTCATCACGAAGGTCAATGGCCAGGTGACGGCGGACTGCAGCGACCCACTCCACAAAGACTCGAGAGGCCACATCGGTCTGCAGGTATGGAGCCCCAACACGCTTGTGCAGTTCCGCAGGATCGAGATCACGGAACTGCCTGATTCCAACACGCCTCGCCCATCGCTGAGCACTCAGCGGTTTGCCAGTGATGAGTGGATCGACACCCTCGCGCTGATCAATCCACAGGCGGACAAATGGGACACGCGTGCCACCGGAAGGAACGCCTGGCGGGTCGAGCAGGGCGAACTGATTGTGGGCGTTGACGACAGAGGCAGCAAGCTGCTCCTGCCGCTCGATGCCGCATGGCAGGCGTTCGAGTGCGAGGTCGAGTTAACGCGCCGCACCGGCACAGGCGGAGTCAACGTGAACGTTCCGACGTCCGTGGGAGATTGCCCGGTCGTTCTTGGTACACCAGGAGTTTACCTGGGGAGAAAGGGCGGCGGCGTGGTGCTAAACGAAGAGCTTGGGTTGGTGACGGGCCAGCGAACCACACTGCGGTTTGACGTGCATCGCGACCAAAACCAGGATCTCGTTTCAGTATGGATCAATGACGCCCTTGCAGGAACCTGGCAGGGAGACCGCACCAGCATCTCCACGGTTTACGACGAAGGCTATCCGCATGCGCGCCGCCTGAGTCTCTGGGTTCATGCCGGAGGGAGCGAGTTCGTCTTCCACCGCATTCGCGTGCGGATGCTCGACGGCGGCACGGCCGACTCGCTGCGTCCCGTCCCAGGTGAGGCACTGGTCCCCGTCGCGAATTAGACCGCAGGGCCTCGCATGATCATGAACAGCATAGGCCTGGAGTTCGTGATTGCTCCGAATGGCAGTTCGTGGTGAATGAAACGGGCGAGCGAAACGAAATGAGCGTGCCAGTCACCACAGTTCGTTTCATCGCTTCGCCTCCTGCCAAACCGATTCAAGCGGTATCTGGTTGCTGCAGGCATATTTGGCATCAGCGACTTTTCGCATAGCCTGCGAATCCTGGTGGCGACTCAGTTGCTCATCCCGTCGCTGGGAGTCGTGCGGGCGGCTCAGATGGCCGGGTTGCTCTACGTCGGCCGCAAGGTGATGCAGGCCGTCGCCTCGTATCCCATCGGTGTACTCACCGAGTACTTTGGTTCATTGCCTGTACTCATCGGGGGTTATCTGCTCGGAGTCACCACTGCCGCGCTGACTGCAACGGCCTTCTGCTTCCATGTTGACAGCTAGCCACTGCTTGCCGGAGTTTTCCTGGTCGCTGGTCTTTACGCGGCTGTTCAGGAGGCGCTGGGATCCACTGTCACTGCCGGGATGATTGACAAGGAAACACTCGGCACGCGCCTGGACTTGCTTGGCACCGTGAATGAAACGCCGAAACTCCTCTCCAGCACGACCATCGGCGTCCTCTGGACCGCAATGTCACCGGCGTTCAGCTTTGGACTGGCTGCCGGACTGATGGCCCCTGGGACGCTGTGGCTGGCCACATTTCGATCCGATCGCGGTGTAGAGGGCGACGTGTTGAATGGGAAATGACAAACGGCCCTTCACGCATGTCGATGGAGGGCCATTTTTCTTACATCGCTGCGACAGGATCTGAACTGGCTTGCCTGGCTATTCGATCAATGGTCGCTGTCGCGGGGTTGCCGTGCGATGGAACTGATCGAACTCGGCAGGCAGCAGATCCAGCAGTGTTTCCGTGGTCAGAGAATGCAGGTCCCAGGTCAGATCCAGTTGACTCAGCAGATCGGCAAAGCGGCGGGGACTTCCGGGTGATCGGCCTCCCAGTCCCGGACGATTGCGGGCTTTCGCGGAATCGTAGTACAGGCGTGTGGCCGCTCCGACAACGGCTTTGCAGGTGACCAGTGATGGACGCGACGCGATCAGTCGCACCAGGGGGCCGGGCTGGTGCGGCGGTCCACACAGCAGCGCCATTGCGCGGGTCGGGTCATCGCGATGGGCTCGGTAAACCTGATAGGGACCGGCCAGCAGATGCTGACACGATTTTCGTGGATCATCCAGACCGGCAATCCAGCGATGCCGTTCGCCTGGCTGCCAGCGCGCCTGTTTCATGGGGCACAGCATTTCGAACCAGCACAATGCCAGCCACGTCCAGAAGCCATTGTCGGTCCGCAGTGTGCTGGCGTCACTTTTCAGAATGCGATGCAGGTGCTCGGCGACTTCCAGACGAGAATGGAACTCGCGCGGCTCGGCGTTCACTTCCACGTCGAGTGCGGAGGAAGTTCGAGAATCGGTGAGCAACTCTGTCGGCGCGTAAAGAGAGGCATCGGATTTCAGGCCGATCAGGAATGCGTCGAACTGTTCGATCCCATCAGATGTCAGGCGTCGAGCCAGCATGTGTGATCAAGCCCGTCAGAGCCAGAAGTACTTCTGCAGGAATTCGACCACATCTCCGAACGCCCAGTAGAACAGCGTCGACTTGCCGCAGTACACCTTGACGGTCACTTCCGTGCCGATGCGTTTTTCCGGAAGTGTCTGCCCTTCATCAGCGACTGCAAACAGTTCAAACACAGTTCCCAGTTCGGTATCTGTGGTGGATCGAGTTGCCAGTTTGGTCAGGCGGCATTCGAATTTGGTGTCGGGCTGAGTTGCCAGAATGAAGCTGCCCGGCAATTCGGTGGACTTCCCGGCGGATGAGTTCTCCCGCTGAGCCCGCAGTATGTGGCCCATTCGTTTCTCTTCGACCAGCAGCTCCATGTGCCAGTCGCCTTTGTCGTTCATCACATCAAAGAGGTGATCACCCTGACGGACGGGCCGATCTTCCAGAAGCTGCCGGAGCTGAAAGTCGGGAATGCGACCATCGGCGGGTGCCCGAATCGTCAGTTTGTTCTTCTTTCGCTCTTCAAGGATCTCAAGCTGCTGCTTCGCGATCAGCAGGTCTCCATTGATGCGGTCCTTCTCAACCTGCAGGCGAGCCATGTTGGCAGCATGACTGCGGCGGGCTTCCGGATCGGCGGGATTGTAGGACTGCGTTTCCGTGTTTTTGCGTTCGCCTTCTTTGGCGATCAACAGCAGACGCTGCTTTTCCAGAGCGGCGCGAGCTTCTTCGATTTCACCATCCAGCACGTCATTTTCCAGCACGATCAGAACATCACCTTTACGAACCTCCTGATCGCCGTCGACCTTCAGGCCCACTTTGGTGATCAGTCCATCCCAGGTGGCAAAGACGGCATGCTGTTCGACAGGCATCAGCTTGCCCTCAGCCTCCACCGGATAATCCACATGAATGAATCTCAGCGCGGCGCCTGTGGCGGCCAATACGGCCAACACGGCCAGAGTAATCATCAGCTTTCGACCGCGGAACCATTCCAGTCCCGTTCCGATCGCCTTCCAGAGACTCAGACCAAAGATGCGATTGTGCTGACGAGAGTTCCAGAGTGCCGCACCCACGTGGTCAGCCAGCAGTTCCGCTCGCTGCTCCAGCTGAGGAGCCGGTTCGGATTCCGCGATTTGTTCGATCACGAGACAACCGGTGGCCTTGCGGCGTTTTTTCCGACGTTCGCGTTCGGCCTCTTCACCCTGCTCACGGACCAGAGTTTCGTTTTCAAAGGTCGGTACCAGCATCACCATTCGCGAGCCGCTCTCCTGCACAAAGCCGGCCAGCGGTTCTTCAATCTGCGGAGCCAGTCCTTCCACCTTGCCGGTGTAGAGCAGCGCTTCGCCCATTTCGATGACGCGCTTTGCCAGTTTGTTCATCGCGGAAATCAGATTGGCTCGCTGATTCACACTGCTCTGACCGCTGACGGCTTTCACGGTCACCGAGCGGCCTTTGCGAACCACCACACTGACCCGATCACATCCCAGCAGCGAACGGGAATCACTGGCGGCCGCGTCGGCCACTTCCTGCTCGTCCAGACTGCGCTGCAGTCGCAGTGTGAACTGTTCGAAGTCCGTCCAGAACTGATTCTTCAGATCGGCGGATTCGCCCTGATTGCGGCGACGTCCTTCCAGAAATCGCGAACCATAACCACACATCTGTTCAAGGAACTGCATGTAGCCCGACTGCGCTTTGACAGGCACGTCCGGACGCTGAAACAACTCCACCACGCCGACGCATTTCTTTTCCTTGTGCAGTGCGGACAGGACAAGAACGTGCTCGGTGGGAAGCTGGGCATCGCCGCCATGAGTCAGCGTGCGAGCTTCGCCGGTCTGCAGCACATCCACCAGCAGCTTTTCATTCATCCCCATCGCGCCGGGACGTTCTCGCAGCCCCGTCTGATCCAGATTAACCTGCGCGAGCAATCCCAGACGATTGGACTCGTCCAGCATCCAGACCACACCCGCGCGAGCACCGATGGCCGTCACGACGCGGATCAGAAATTCCTGGAAGAACACAGGCGGAGCGAGGTCCTGTCCGGACATCTGTTCCACTTCCCGAGCCAGCTGCATCACTCGCTCGCGGACTTTTCGCAGGTTCTCGTCCGATGGAACAGGTTCGGTCATAACGTCTTCCGTGGCATCCCGGCAGTGATCAAAAACATTACTCAGCGGCGATGGCAACCGGTGATGAGGTCGCACCTTACCAGACATAGGGGACAAATGAACTGGTCGGTGACGTGTTTCTGAAGTCATCCCAACCGGAAATCACTCAGAAACTCAGTGAAATTGCCCCAGGCTGGCCATTGTTCCGGTGTTGCGATTCGAGGTCAAGATCGCGTCGTGGTGCGCAGCGTTCTCCCTGGTCGTCTGCCATTTTTCAACCGGCAGATATTGCCGGAACAGTCGCAGTGCAGAGCACCCAGGCAGCAGGGACTTCGAATCAGCCGACAGATTGTTGCTCAACAGAGTCTTCTTTGAATTCCCGCGCGCATAATGCTCGCATCTTTGAGCAGCTCACAACGTGAGCGGACGCATTACGACGAACAGTCAGGTTCCCATTTCGTGAGCGGCAAGGCGATAGCCGCCGGATCTGTGGGCGAATTACCTGCGGTTAGTGCTCTGTCGGGCATCGTCTGATGGATGTAGGCCGGACCGAGCGGAGCGAGTTCCGGCATTGCCTCGAGTCACTGAGTTGCCGGAACTCGCTGTCGCTCGGTCCGGCCTACGTAACTGCTCACGGTTTTGAAGGACCGAGACAAACGCCTGGTCAAGGGGCTCTCAGCCCTTTGTCAGAAGCGTTCGGCGATCCAGGTTGAGCTGGTGATGACGTCACCGGTCGAGTCCTGCGTCAGTGAGTTCTTCCACTGCAGCACGCCGAAGGGCAATTCATCGCAGAACAGCACGTCGCATCGATGCCAGCATTTTCCGAATACGGGATCGACCACCAGAAGTCGCACGGCCGCACGTTCGACTTTGTAGGCCTTCTCCGGAATGCTTCGAGACCGGACCCATGTGGTCCCGGCCGGACGAAACTCGGCCTGCGACTTTGACGTTAGTCGAGTGACCGCGGGCATCGGAAAGACGGCTGCCAGCTTCGCAGCGCGAAATGCCGAATCCGGCACAGTGAGGGAATCCGCAGATGATTGCCCAGGGACAGCATCGGGGAACAGCAGAAAACGACTGGCCACGTTTGACTGATTGCCGAGTGCAACGTCAGATTGGTTCTGACGGCGCTGTTCGGTGCGGATCTCCAGTTCGATGCGAATGGCCATTGCAGTCTGCTGCGATTCCGAATCGGCCGTCACTGAGGAATCGGTGGATGGCAGAGTCGTCGAGACGATCAACCGCTCGCCATGAGCACTCAGGAATCCGGCGGACACAGCCGGTTGATCAGGAAGTTTCGCAAACAGGGCTCGACGCGGAGGATCAAACGGCGTCACCGGAGTGCGGTATTGAATCCAGCCCTGAGATTCCATGACCTGGTACAGCCACGAAGGACGCCACGGGCGATTGATCGACCAGTTCACGGAAACAATTGATGCCAGCAGCAGGGCGTAAGACGTTCTGCGAAATAACGGCCCCGAGTATCGTTCGAGCGCTGCCGAGAGGGCCAGCCACCAGAACGGTGACAGCCACAACATCCAGCGGAGTCCGACTGAATTGCCGCCGTAGTTGTAGTTCTCGGTCCGACTCAGATAGAAGCCAAGTGTGACAAGAGTCAGCAGCATGCCGGTCAGCACGATGACTCGTCGGGCCGGGTTTTCTCGATAACGCACACATAGCCACCAGCCCGGCAGCGCACAGATCAGAATGGGCATCAGGGACAGCAGGCCGTGATGACCCAGCAGACAGTGAAACAGGTAAACGTGAGTGGGCTCTGTGTTGGCATCCAGATCTCGCGGAGTCGACCAGTAGCTGGGAATGCCATTGTGTTCGTAGACATACGTGTCGGTTCCATAGCCCGCATAAAACGGTTTCACTCCTCCGGTCGCCAGCCAATTGGTGATAAAGAACGCCGCCAGCGGCACTGCCGCAGCCAGCACAAAATGACTGGCCGTCCTTCGGACATCGCGACTCACGGCCAGCAGAAACGCATGGACACCCAGCAGCGCAGCGGGAAGCTCAAAGCAGGTCGTCAGTGCGGCAAAGAATCCCAGCTGCGCGAAATCACGTCCGCGCGGTTGCGATTTCGACTGCAGCATGCGGACCGCGGCAGTGATGGCCAGCATCGCACAGACGGCCGCCGGAGTGTGGTTGTTCAAAGTTGTCAAATAGGGATTCAGCAAAGTGGCAAATCCCGCGACGGCCAGCACGAAGTGCCGAGTTCCCGGAGCGGTTCCCAGAAGATGCAGACAAATTGCAAGTGACCGTAGCGCCAGGAAGAAAGGGATCACGTTGACGACCAGCAACAGCCCACGAATCACTCCGGTCGTATGGTTGAACAGTCCATAGCCCAGTGTGACTCGTTCGGCCGCGTAAACTCCGGCCACCAGCACTGACAGCAGAGGCGGTTTCGACGAATAAAAATGATACGGCTCATCTTCCGATGATCGATAGCGAACTTTGTCGATGGTGGACCACTGGCTGAACTGATCGATCTCGTCGATCTGAAATGTGCGACGTTCCACCAGTGACCAGACAGTGGCCCATCGGGATCGATCGTTGGCGCTCTGCAGTGGCTCGGCATTCAGGACAGCGGCCGCAATCATTCCCGTTGCGGCAAGGATCAGACACCATTCCGGAGTCGACACGCACGCGCGGCCAGATGGCGTTTCATGGGAATGAGATTCAGACGATGTCATGAGGATTGGCCGGACAGATACGACGGGTATCGGGAACGCAGCGGATTTGCAGTCACCGGGGCCTGATGAATTGAGATCCGATGAAAGTGCTGTGCTTACACAGGATGAGAAGTGAACCGGCCGAAGTCGAATGGTTCGGCGTGAACATCCCACTGCTGTGATCGCTGGATATTGATCAGCAGGCCAATTGCCGCGCAGGTGGAAAGCAGGCTGCTTCCTCCGTAACTGCAAAGCGGCAGCGTTGTTCCGGTGATCGGCAGCAGTCCCACCGTCATGCCCGTATTCAGAATTGTCTGCGCACAGATCTGAGTGACAATGCCGGCCGCCACAAGTCTGGCGAATGGTTCTCGCGTTTTTCGAGCGACTGACAGGCCCTGAAAAATCAGAACGCAGTACAGAAGCAGAAGAATCGCGCAGCCGGGAAAGCCAAAGGCTTCGCCGATCATCACAAACACAAAGTCAGTTCGGGATGCGGGCAGTTGCCAGGCAACTCGGTCTTCAATCGGAGGTTCTTCCTGCTGCCGACTTCCCCAGAAGCCGCCCAGTGCCAGAACCTGTTTGGACTGATGCAGATGGAAGCCGTCGCCGGACGGAGCCAGTCCACCGTCCTGCTGAGTGAACACGGTCACAATTCGCGAACGTTGCTCGGCACTCATCTGGCTCCACAGAATCGGCAGGCACAGCAGTCCCATCAAAGTGGCGGCCAGCAGATGGCTGGTCCTGGCCCCCGCGACGAACAGCATCGCATACAGAATGGGAACGAACAGCAGGGCGGTATCGAGGTCCGGTTCACGAACGATGAGCAGCATCGGAAGGAGGGCCAGCACCAGCGGGGGAATCAGTCCTGTGACGGTTCGCTGACTGTGGCGATACATCAGCC
>Ga0209573_1004519_pt1 | contig 13603 bp, 12 predicted proteins | sample TNRBio252014_DNA_FD_185870 | JGI IMG/M metagenome (GOLD analysis project Ga0209573, IMG submission 185870) | Wastewater treatment Type I Accumulibacter community from EBPR Bioreactor in Madison, WI, USA - TNR Reactor_6/25/2014_ DNA (SPAdes)... | ecosystem: Engineered > Bioreactor > EBPR >...
AATTAGGGTACGCTCCAACCTGACACCAGAATCAGGCGGCTCTTGTAAGCTTTTGTCTAAAAAGGATTTAGAGTCCTTAGCGTACGATTTTGTCCGAATCGTGAGCAGACCCCTTCAACAGCCCCTCCCACTCGGGTTTACAGGGATGTTTCACGCCGGCTCTCAGGATCTTCCACAGGATGGGCACCGCACATCCATCCCCGGTACACCACACTGATCGTCAAAATGACGAACTGCGCGCCCAACGTCGTCGCATCCAGGACCACCGCCAACTGCGTGCCGACTCAGCCTTCCAAGACCCAGTTCAGCCAAGGACCCCAACACGTGGCGACATCCAGTTCCTGCCGATGCGCGCCGGCTTTTGCCGACGCTTCTCGGTCGGTGTCGCGCAGGCGCTCCCGAACCGTATAGAAGGTCTGACCGCCTTGGGCGGACCACCAGTCGGCGATCGCGGTTAAACTACAGGAACGGACCATGATCATGCCCAAACTCCAGAGGGCCAACCCCATCACCAGGGGCTGGCTGAGATTCGGAAAATGCTGGGCAATTTGTGTCCGCCATTGATACAATGCCGGTGAGTGAGACATGACGGTTTCTCCGGTAACCAGGCGAATTTCCTATCAGCCATTTTACCGCAACCTCATGTCTCGCTTACTCTTTTCTAACATCTACGGAAAAACTTACACTTGTAAGGGGGGAAGGCCCCCCCTCGGTGGATCTGCCCACCCCGTATGCGTCGCAGCTAGCGGCGTTGCGCACCGCCTGCGAAGCGCACCAGAGCAGCACGCATCAAAAAACCCATGCCCTAGCGGTGGAGTTGCTCAACGATTGGGAGGCGATCTTCCAGGTCCTGAGCCATCCCGAGTTGCCGCTGACCAATAACGACGCCAAGCGCGCCCTGCGGCACTGGGTGATCCTGCGCCAGCTCAGTTGGGGCACCCGCACCCCGGTGGGTTCGCGGGTTGTGGCACTGCTGGCCAGCGTCATCGATACCTGCCGTCAGCGCGGCCATACTCCTTGGCGCTATCTCGAACAGGCCATCGCCGACCGGCGCGCCGGACTGCCCCTCGCCCCCTTACCCCAGTAGGGGGACTGAACGGTTACGATGGCGGAAGATATCCAATCGTGTGTCCTGGGCCAGGGCGCTGAGTACAGCGATAGCGGTTAACTTATCCATATTTCCAATAATATCGAAATGATTGCATGGCTTCAAGCCCGTTCTGCGTTTAGGGCAACTCGCTGGTGGCGGTCAACGCGAGAGCCGCACAGTGGCCCACCATTCAGCGGGCAGTCGAATGAGATCGCCGGGTTCGTCGACGTCGTGTAGTTGAGACGCGACGCAGACCGGCCAGCCGAGTTGTCCCAACCGGGCCAGGGTTACGGCGGCGACCGTGTCAGTACTCCAGGCGATATCCGAAAACAGGCAGGGATTGGTGCGCGTCAGACCCAGCAAGGCATAGCCGCCATCCGCAGTGGGATGGATGACCGCGCCCACCCGATGCAACGCCTCAGCCGCGTCGCGCAAGCAGGCAGACGTCAGTTCCGGGCAATCGGTTCCGATCAACAGGACAGGTTCACCGCCATCGATGCTCCGTTGCGCCGCTCGAGCCAGTCGTGCGCCAAGATCGCCTGACCCTTGGTCGCTAACCTCCACGCCGGGCAGTGCAATGACGCCGCGCCACTCGGGCGCTTCGGGTGCGGGCGTCATGCACAATTCAACGGGTCCCAGCGCAGCGGCGGTCGCGTTAGCCAGCGTACACTCCAGCATCCAACGAGCGAGTCGCGCTGCGCCCTCAGCGCCCAGCACTGATATCAGTCGGGTCTTGGCCAGTCCCGGTCTGGGGGCTTTGGCGAAAATGAGGGTGCGAACCGGCGGCATCGGCTTACCTCCAACACATTGAGAAGGGCGACTTTCTAGCCCGCTGTAGCGTAGAGCAGCCCGCCAGGCGGGAATTGGAGTAGTTTAATGCAGAAAAATTATAGCGTTAAAGAAATATTCTACACCGTGCAAGGAGAAGGCGCCTGGACAGGCCGGCCGGCAGTGTTTTGCCGGTTTGCCGGTTGCAATCTGTGGAGCGGGCGGGAGGTGGATCGAGCGACAGCAATCTGTCATTTCTGCGATACCGATTTTGTCGGCGTTGATGGACCCGGTGGGGGAAAGTTCGCGACATCGGCAGCGCTGGCGACGACGATTGCCGCCTGCTGGCCGGCTGGCGCTCCGTATGCCCGACCTTATGTGGTCTGCACCGGTGGCGAGCCGTTGCTGCAACTGGACGGATCGCTGATCGCCATGTTACACGCTCGTGGATTTGAAGTGGCGGTGGAGACGAATGGTACGTTGTTGCCCCCACCTGATCTGGACTGGATTTGCGTCAGCCCCAAAGCGACTGCACCGTTGCGCCTGGCCTGGGGCGATGAGTTGAAACTGGTCTACCCGCAGCGCGAGCCGGAGGCGCAACCGGAACGGTTCACAAATCTGGCGTTCCGGCATTTATTTCTGCAACCGCTGGACAATCCTGAACGGGAGGCGCATACCCAGGCCGCCCTCGCTTACTGTCGGGCTCATCCCCAATGGCGGCTGAGTCTGCAAACTCACAAACTGTTAGGCATCCCTTGAAATCAGGAGGACTCAGCGGGTTGCGCGGCAAAATGCCTCTCAGGTTCAAAGCTTTGGCAGCAGGCTACGCAACCGGTACATCGCCTGATTGGATTTGGGACGGATGATCTGGCCAACCAAGTATGTTGTCTGGTGATGGGGATCAAGCTGTTTCATGAGCTTGTAGTATGTAGTCAAAACCATCAGGTCCAAGGCGGCGCATCAGATTATCGATAATTTTGCGCTGTTGCGCGGCAGTTTCATAAGGACCATTGATGTAGAGCGGTTTGCCGTCCTGTCCGAAGGTGTAACGGACAGGGCAGGCGGAGACGTCGATGTCACCTTCATCCAATTCCGTTAGAACTGATCCCAACGCCGCTTACGCCGCCAAGGAATCATGGGGATCACCAGACCCAGAAAAAAACTGCCCGACACTACGCCCGCGCCCGCCAGAAACCAGTTGCGGCTTGCATCGCCACGCAAGGCGCTACTTTGCTGTTCAAGGCGTTCCATTTGCTCGCGCATCGCCGCCGCCTCCTGTTGCAACCTGCGATTTTCTTCATCAATCGCCAAAGTTTGCGAGGCCGTATTGCGAATCTCCGACAACTCCTCGCCGCACCGGGTCAGATCATTGCGGATCACGCTCACGCTTTCATTCTCACCCCGTAAAGTCTGGTTCTCTTCCTCCAATGCGGTCACCCGTCCCTCCAGTTGCAACACTCGATCACGGGGACTGGCCTCGTTCATCAGATCACGGCTTAACATCCAACCTATGCTCCGATCTGACATCCTGACCTTGACGAACCCCTCATCATTGGTCTCCAGCACATCCAGCGGCGTCCCACTGGGCACCATACGCAGAACTCGATGATTGACCGAACCCCCACTGCGCATGGGAAGCTTAAAAGAATCCGTGACATAGCGGGTTTCAGCTTGAACCGGATTCGCTAATGCGCCGAGCGCCAGCGCCAAACAATACGGAAAAAATCGCCTCATTTAGGCTCCATCAAAGTGTGAAAACTAACATTTCAAACTAACCACGCCTACGCCCTCATTATAAAGCAGTTATGGCACAATGACGCCTACGGTTCCCCGTCTCGGGCTTTTACTGACCTCTTGGCAACGAGGAAAATCGATATGCGTATGGTGATGTTGCTGATCGTGCTGGCTGTCATTGGCATGACTCTGGTTCAGTGGCTCGGCCAAAAACCACCTGCGCCGGTCATTTCCCGGGAAACGCCAGACCCCGCCGCGCCGCCTACGGTACCGACTCGGCCCGAAGGCTTGAAAAAATTCGAAAAAGATATCAACCGCTTCATGCAGGACGCCGCCCGGCAGCGTCAGGAAAACACGCCCTGACTCTCAACTTTTTCCACAGATTCTGTGGATAAGTCCACCGAAATGCCGCTATTTACACATGCAACCAGTTGTCTGGCTTGCATCAAATCGAGTTGGCGAAAAATTCGCCAACTCGATCAAAACCGGCTCGCCGTCACCGTCATTGACCCGCCGCAACTCAGCGCCCGAAAATCCACTATTAACCCTTCTATACGCTTCCTGAGCTGGGCGCGCTGACGGTCGGTCATCAAGCGCAGCAAATCGGCCGTCAAAGCCAGACCCTCGGCGCGGGTGCGGGCGGCCTGACGGGCATAATCCGCAGTTTGCACCATAGCCGGCGTCTCGAACAGACCGACCAACTGACGCCGGACGCTGCCGGCATCCGGCCCGGTCAAAGCCTCGCGCATAGCCTCCAGCAAGCGCTGCCGGTTCGCCAGCCAGCCGCTTTGCTCATCCAGAGCCGCGCTCCACTGACGGATACGAGTGGATTGTTCGGCGGTCGGCGCGCCGATCCAGGGCCGCAACCGCTTTTCCAGACGCTCAACCCGCTCGCGCTGCCTTTGTTCTGGCAGAGGATCCAGATACTTAACACGGGCGTCGACCAGTTCCTCATTCAGTCGGGCGAACAATGCAACGCGCAGACCCGGCTCCAGCCGCAACAGCAGTTCCGCTATCGTCGGCGCGAATTCCGCCAGAATCGCTTCAATGAACTGCTCCAGTCGCCGGGAGAGCGCCTCCAGCCGGGTTGGATCCGGCGCATCAATCTCCGCCTGCAACGCGCCCAGCCATTCGACATAGGCGGGCAACTGAGTTCGGCAATGCCATTCCCGATGCGCTCGCAGTCGCTCCTCCAGCCAACCGCGTTGTTCGGCGTTCAGCGTCACGAAGCTCTCGACCTGGCCGAGTAACCAAGAGTCGACGTGGTAATAAGCCAGGCGCAGCACACTGCAACTGACCAGCGTCAGCGCCAGGCTCAGCGCCAGCAGTGAATGAAACCCGATTCGGCGTAGTGTCGTTCGCATGAGCGAAATGAGCGAAATTTCAGTGGGCGTGTGCGGTTTCAATAGAGATGATGAGATAAGCGCCCTTTTCGCCCTCCTGCATCTCAAATTTCACCGGGTCGCCCGCCTTAACCTGGCTGGCCATGGCTGGATCGACCAACTGGAAATCCATCACCATCCGCGGCCAGTTCAAAGCCGGGATCGGGTCGTGGTCGATGACCAGTTTGCCCTTGGCGGCGTCCACACTTTTAACAGTTCCCGTCGCGGCGAAGGTTGATCTGGCCGCCGAGGACGTTGTTGGAGCGGCGGCGTGATCGTGTTTCTCCTCAACCGCTAGAGTCAGGCCATTGACGCCCAGCAGGGCGATGGTGAGTGCAGAAATCAGCAATGGTTGCTTCATGGTTTTCTCCTTCGTCGTTGGCAATGAATGTTAAATCTTGTCCACCGCGGTCACGGCAAGATCAGCCGTTGAGGAAGTGCGGTTGATCACCCAGCCCTGCCAGATCAGGTATACCGCCGGGATCACCACGAGGGTCAGCAGGGTCGCGCTGACAATGCCGCCAATCATGGGCGCGGCAATTCGTTGCATCACCTCTGACCCCGCGCCGACGCCGTACATGATCGGCAACAGGCCAACAATGATGGTTGCAACGGTCATCATCTTGGGCCGCAGCCGCAGCAATGCGCCCTCAATCACGGCTTCACGCAATTCAGCTAGGGTCACGCTCCGCCCATCCGCCTGCGCTGCTTCCCGTCGCCGGGACAGCGCCTGATCCAGATAGACCAGCATGATGACGCCGGTTTCCGCCGCCACACCGGCCAGGGCGATAAATCCCACCCCGACCGCTACGGACAGGTTGTAACCTAGCCAGTACAGCAGCCAAATTCCGCCCAGCAGGGCAAAGGGCAACGTCCCCATAATCAGCACCGCCTCGCCCAGTCGGCCAAAGCTCAGATACAGCAGCAGAAAGATGATGACCAGCGTCACCGGGGCCACCACTTGCAACCTGGCCAGCGCCCGGCTCAAATATTCGTACTGGCCTGACCAGCGCAGCGAGTAACCCGCTGGCAATTCGACCTGTTCCGCGACGGCTCGTTGCGCCTCGGCGATGAACGAACCGATGTCGCGGCCCTGAATGTCCACAAAGGTAATGCCGATCAGCCGTGCGTTCTCGCTTTGCAGCATCGCCGGCCCGTCAGCAATTTTCACGTCAGCGACCTGACTCAACGGCGCCGCCGCGCCGGTCGGGGTGACGATGGGCAGGTTGCGCAGTTGCTCCAGTGAATCGCGCATCGCCTGTGGATAACGCAGATTCACCGGGTAACGCTCCAGTCCCTCCACGGTCTCGGTGACGTTCATCCCACCGACCGCCGTGTTGATCACCTCCTGCACATCACTGATATTCAAGCCCAGTCGGGCCGCCGCCAGTCGGTCAATGGCAATATCGACATAACGGCCGCCCGCCACTCGTTCTGAAAAAACCGAGACGGCGCCGGGAATCGTGCGAATCACCTGCTCCAACTGCTCGCCGACTTGCTGGATAACCAGCGGATCACTACCGGCCACCTTGATGCCCAGAGGCGTCTTGATGCCGGTGGCCAGCATATTGATCCGGTTTTTGATCGGCATGACCCAGGCATTGCTCAGGCCGGGCAATTTGACGATACGATCCAGTTCAGCAATTAAATCCTCGGTGGTCACGCCGGGCCGCCATTCAGAACGCGGTTTCAACTGAATCGCCGTTTCGATCATGCTCAACGGCGCAGGATCGGTCGCCGTCTCCGCCCGGCCCACCTTGCCGAACACCCGCTGCACCTCCGGCACGGCGCGAATCAGCTTATCGGTTTGCTGCATAATTTCCACCGCCTTGCCGATGGACACGGCGGGAAAGGTCGTCGGCATATAAAGCAAATCGCCTTCATCCAGATCGGGCATGAACTCCACGCCGAGCCGTTGCATGGGCCACCACGCCGTCAGGGTCAACACCGCCGCCAGTAATACAATCGGCCAGGGATGACGCAGCACCAGATGGACGAAGGGCCGATAGCCGGCCATGAGCAGACGATTCAGCGGATTCCGCTCTTCCGGCAGGATGCGGCCACGCACCAGCCAGCCCATCAGCACGGGAACGAGAGTAATCGCCAGTCCAGCGGAAACCGCCATGGCCCAGGTTTTGGTGTAAGCCAGCGGCGCGAACAGCCGCCCTTCCTGCGCTTCCAGGGCGAACACCGGCAGGAAGCTAACAGTAATCACCAGCAGTGAGAAAAACAGCGGCGGCCCCACTTCACAGGCAGCTTGCTGCACAATGCGCCAGCGTTCGGCCTCATCGCGGGGCGTCTGCTTCTCCAAATGCTTGTGCAGGTTTTCCACCATGACAATCGCCGCGTCCACCATGGTGCCAATCGCAATGGCGATGCCGCCCAGCGAAAGAATATTGGCGTTGACGCCCTGCCAGCGCATGATGGCGAAAGCCGCCAGAATGCCAATCGGCAGGCTGATCAAAATGACTAGGGAGGAACGCAAATGGAACAGGAACAGGGCGCAGACGATGATGACGACCACGAATTCCTCGACCAGCTTTTCGCCAAGATTCTTCACCGCCCGCAAAATCAAATCCGAACGGTCATAAACCGGAACTATCTCGACTCCTGCCGGAAGGCCGCGCCGCAACTGTTCCAGCCTGGCCTTGACGGCTTCAATGGTGGTCAGCGCATTCTCGCCGGCGCGCATGACAATGATGCCGCCTACCACTTCCCCCTCTCCATCCAGTTCCGCCGCGCCGCGCCGCAGTTCCGGCCCCAGTCGAATATCCGCTACATCATCCAGCAGGATCGGCGTCCCGGCGTCGCTCACGCCCAGCGGGATGCGCCGCAAGTCCTCGATGCGTTGCAGATACCCACGGGAACGCACCATATATTCCGCTTCGGCCAGCTCAATCACGGAACCGCCAACCTCCTGGTTGGCGTTCTGAATGGCCATGCGCACTTGCGCAAGCGACAGGTTATAGGCGCGCAACCGGTTCGGGTCGAGGATCACCTGATATTGCTTGACCATGCCGCCGACTGTAGCCACCTCAGCGACGCCCGGCACGGATTGCAACTCATATTTCAGAAACCAGTCTTGCAGGGAGCGCAACTGCGCCAGGTCATGGCCGCCGCTGCGATCCACCAGCGCGTATTCATACACCCAGCCGACGCCGGTCGCATCCGGCCCCAACGCCGGTTGCGCCTGTGGCGGCAGGCGGGGCGCAATCTGGCTGAGATACTCCAGCACCCGCGAACGCGCCCAATACAAGTCCGTGCCATCGGCGAAAATCACATAGACAAACGAATCACCGAAGCCGGAATAACCGCGCACCGTCACCGCGCCCGGCACGGCCAGCAACGCGGTCGCCAGGGGATAAGTCACCTGGCTTTCCACTACCTGCGGCGCCTGGCCGGGATAATTGGTCTTGACGATAACCTGCACATCAGAGAGGTCCGGCAAAGCGTCCAGCGAGATATGGCGGGCGGACCACGCGCCCCAGCCGGCCAGCAGCAGGGCCAGCAGCGCGACCAGTAACCGATTGTGGATTGACCAGCGAATGATGGCGGCGATCATGGCTTTGTCCCCGCTGAGTCCACAGCATCAATCTGGTATCGCCCGTCGTCGCCCTCGCTGATCCGAAAACGCATTTTGCGACCCGGTTTCAACCCCTCCAGCTTGACTTCCTTAGCCGCCGGGAAATCCATGGTCATGGTCGGCCAGTTTAATTCCGGGATCGGCTCATGGGTCATATTCAGAATGCGGGAACCTATCTCGACCGTATTGATGACGCCCTCGGTCCAAATCTCTGGCTTGGGCGAAGCGGTCAGCCGTTGCAAGCTGGCGCGGACACTGCTTTCGGAATCGAGCAGGAACTGAGCTGACGTGACGACTTGCTCGCCTTCCTCCAAACCGGAGCGAATTTCCACCCGGTCGCCGGACTCGATGCCGACTTCCACCGGTCGCGCTGCAAACCGGCCATCGCCAAGCGCCACAATGACCCGTTGTTCAACCCCGGTTGGAATCAGCGCCTCACGAGGAATGCTCAACACCTGAGCACGCGGCGCGGCATGGAGGACAAGGTCGGCGAACATGTTGAACTTGAGCCGCTCGCCGGGATTGGGAAAGCGCAACCGGGCGCGCAGGGCGCGCGTCCTGGCATCAACATCGGGGTAAATGTATTCCACCCGCCCCTCCCAGACCTCGCCGGGCGCGTAGGGCAACCGCACTTCAGCTTTTTGCCCGACCGCCAGCCAGCCGGCTTGTTGCTCGAACGCCTCGATTCTGACCCAAACCGAGGATAAATCCGCTAAAGTCATCAACTCCATTTCCGGGGCGACATACATGCCTTCACGGATATTGAGGGCGGAAACAATGCCATCCTGCCGGGCGTAAATCGCAATCATCTGGCTGACGCGCCGCTCCTTCTCGACGCGCTGAACTTGATTTTCCGGCACACCCAGCGCCAGTAACCGGTCGCGGGCCGATACTTTCAGGGACGGTTGAATGCCATCCAGCGCCTGCAAATATTCCCGCTGGGCGTTGACCAGATCAGGCGAATAGACCTCCAGCAACAAATCACCCTGTTTGACCCGTTCGCCCAGGGTGCGGACCTTGAGATTTTCCACCCAACCGCTGGCGCGCAGGTGAACATGGCTCAGGGTGCGCTCGTCGTAGTCGATATAGCCGACCGTTTCGATGCGTCGCGCCAGATCGCCGCGCTTCACCGGCGCCATTCGCACTCCCAGGTTATTGACAACTTCCGGGGTGATAGTGAAGCCGGGACCGGCAGAGCCGCCCTCGCCGTCGGCATAGACTGGAATGTAATCCATACCCATATCGTCCTTGGCCGGCGTGTCGGAAAAAATGGCCGGATTCATCGGATGGCGGTATTTCACCGGTTTGCGCTCGGCGATTTCGCTCCCTTCGCGGGGAAAGCCCGGAGCGGAAGATGCAAGGTTCAGATGGGCCAGCCAAGGTTGCAGATGGGGCGCCAGCAACACGCCAGCGCCAAACAACAGGATGGCGATGACCATCGCCAGTAAAGTTTTCATGCAAGGAAACCTCCCTGAAAAATCGCAAGGAGCGGCCCAGGGCCGCGTTCTTGGCAAAACACGCGACAACAGGAAGGGCTAGAGACGCAGAATCAGGGAGCGTTGCGACGGCGGGGGGCCAAGCGCCGTGATGAAGGGTGGAGAGTGAAGAGCCTTGCCTGACCAGTCTGGCGGCAATAGCTCGCTCATGACGGTCAGCGCCAACCCGTCCGATCCGTTGGCGGACGGTACATAAAGGTCAAATCCGCCATGATCGCCGAACGCTTGCAGGCAGGGGCCAGCATGGCAGAGTAACGGTGCAGTAGAATCAGCAGTAGCGGGCGTCGTTGCCGTATCGTGGCAACAACCGTGGGTATCCGGCGGCGCGGGATCAACATCAGTCAGCATTGGACAAGCCTGGACGCGAAACGCCAGCAATAAAACCAGCGCCAGTATCGTCAAGATACCGCCAGGTTGCTGAACGAAGCGACGCCAATCTGCTGTACTCAATGCTCAGTCTCCACCGTAGCTCATTCTTTGGATTGTAGCCGATGATTCAGGTTCCAAAACCGGAGCGTTAGATAAAAACGCCGTTCAACCGCCTGCGTCATCGGTCGAATATTGCCCCATTTCCCGCACCGTCACCCGCGCTAGGGCATGGGAGGCCAGCGGCAGCGTATTTTTCGATGACTTCTCGGCGAACGTTTCCGCAATCCCGATTCCTGCTACCGTATGGTTATTTGGAAGTGCGCTTGCTGGATTGGGTGTATTAAAACGTTCGAAGAAATCGGTCTAACATGCGCCTGCAGCCGACCGATCGCGGCGGCTGCGGCTTGTCGTTAGCCACCCGAAATGCGGTAGTGGTTCAAACTCGAATGATCTGAACTGGAATGGTTGATTTTCACCGATGAGGTTGAGAGTGGTCACGGTTACATTGAGCTGCCCGTATTGTGGGAGCGAGCGGTTGGTCAAGTATGGGGTGACCCCCAATGGCAAGCAGCGCTATCGCTGTGGGGCCTGTAGACGGCAACACCATGAGCATCCTGGCTCCAATGTGGACTCGGACGCGGAACGGGAGACCCTTTTGCGGGCCTATCAGGAACGCAGCAGCCTGCGGGGACTGAGCCGCACCTTCGGGGTGTCGCGCAATACGGTGACCGCTTGACTCAAAAAAAAGCCTTGAGTTTGCCGCCGTTGCAGCGCGTAGGGCGGATGAGCCGCCCAGAGTCAGCTTGATCCGCTGGTTGTGAGGCGCTTAGCGCCGAACAAGCTGCGGATGTCATCCGCCGCCCCGTTTTAGTCAGAAATACCCAAGATGCCGTACTGGCGACCTTGTTCATGCGCCGAGAGGGTCTGCCGAGCCAGTGCCTGTCCAGCCTGGAGCCCTGGCGTGCGCCGATTGTGGCCTGGCGGGAGGAAGGCATATCCAGGGAACCATTCTTCATGCGGCGCTGGTTCGCCGCTGTCAAGCGATATCGGAAATTGACCCATTGTTCTGAAGTTGCATGGGAGTCGCAGCTTTGTAGCCTCAAAATGAAGGAATCGTTGTCGTATTGCCTATCCAGTCCTCATAGGGCGCCCGCTTCCGTGGTCTGCCGGGCCCCCGGTCAGTCACCGGCTTACCGCTTCTCCACGCAAATACTTGCGCACTGTATTATGTGAGACACCCAGCTCACGGGCTATCTGGTGAATGCTCATCTCACGTCGGTAAGCAATCACGATCTCCATGATCGCTTCCTCTGTCAGCATGGGCTGACTCTCCGGTCAGGTCAGCCCTATTCTTAACAAAGGTGGGTCAATAATTTCGTCAGAAAACAACCAGTTTCCTATGTCCAGTGACAGCACGCTAATATAAATTTTAAATCTCTCTGATAGCTTATAAAAATGCCATCTTTCCCACCAGTAGGCTATATTGCTTCTAAACACTGCAATTTTTACCCCAGAGGAGCCAATGATAATGTTCAGAAAAACAATACCTTTATTCGCTGCGGTGGTGATCGCCACGGCAGCGATGGCGCCATCCAGCCCAGCCAATGCACAGAAGGAGTCGATGTCCACCCAGTACTGGTGGCCTGAAATGCTGGACCTCAGGCCCCTTCGCCAGCACGCGGCCGAGTCCAATCCGATGGGCAAGGATTTTAACTACGCTAAGGCGTTCGCAACGCTCGACCTCGATGCGGTGAAGAAGGATATCCAAGCGTTAATGACCACGTCTCAGGACTGGTGGCCCGCTGACTATGGCCACTATGGGCCGCTTTTCATTCGGATGGCCTGGCACAGCGCGGGCACCTACCGCGTCGCTGACGGGCGCGGCGGCGCCGGCGGCGGACAACAGCGGTTTGAGCCGCTGAATAGCTGGCCCGACAATGTCAGTCTTGACAAGGCCCGGCGGTTGCTTTGGCCGATCAAGCAGAAATATGGCAATAAGCTGTCATGGGCTGACCTGATGGTGCTGACGGGAAATGTCGCGCTGGAATCCATGGGCTTCAAGACTTTCGGATTTGCCGGCGGGCGTGAGGACGACTGGGAGCCTGACCTGGTCTATTGGGGGCCTGAGAAGGAATGGTTGGGCGACAAGCGCTACAGCGGTGATCGGCAATTGGAGAATCCGCTCGCTGCGGTTCAGATGGGCCTGATCTACGTCAACCCGGAAGGCCCGAACGGCAACCCGGATCCGCTCGCGGCAGCCAAGGACATTCGCGAGACCTTCGGTCGCATGGCGATGAACGATGAAGAAACCGTTGCGCTAATCGCCGGCGGTCACACGTTCGGTAAGGCGCATGGCGCCCACTCCCCATCCGAGTGCTTGGGTCCGGAGCCAGCCGCCGCAGGCATAGATGAGCAAGGTTTCGGCTGGAAAAACAAGTGCGGCAAGGGTAATGCTGAAGACATCATCACCAGCGGTCTGGAAGGCGCATGGTCTGCCAACCCGATTGCCTGGACCACACAATACCTGGATAACTTGTTTACTTTTGAGTGGGTGCAGTCGAAGAGTCCCGCAGGTGCAATCCAGTGGGTTCCCAAAAATGCAGACACGGCCAAAATCGTGCCGGATGCTCACGATCCGACCAAGCGGCATACGCCGATCATGTTCACCACGGACCTATCACTGAAGTTCGACCCGGTCTATAGCAAGATTGCCAAGCGCTTCCAGGAGAACCCGAAGGAATTTGAACTCGCTTTTGCCAAGGCGTGGTTCAAGTTGACGCACCGCGACATGGGTCCGCGCGCGCGCTACATTGGCAATGCGGTTCCTGTCGAGGTACTGCTTTGGCAAGACCCCGTCCCCGCAGTCGATCACGTTCTGATTGACGCCAAGGACATTGCCAAGCTGAAGTCTGAAATCCTTGATTCTGGCTTGACCCCCTCCGAACTGGTCAGAACTGCCTGGTCATCGGCCGCTTCCTTCCGCGGCTCCGACATGCGCGGCGGCGCAAATGGGGCGCGTATCCGCCTGGCGCCACAGAAGGATTGGGAAGCCAACAATCCGAAGGAACTGGAAAAGGTGCTGAAGCGTCTTGAAGATCTCCAGAACGACTTCAACCGTGCGCAATCCGGCGGGAAAAAAGTTTCTCTTTCCGACCTGATCGTGCTGGGCGGAGCGGCAGCC
>Ga0209573_1004521_pt1 | contig 13602 bp, 7 predicted proteins | sample TNRBio252014_DNA_FD_185870 | JGI IMG/M metagenome (GOLD analysis project Ga0209573, IMG submission 185870) | Wastewater treatment Type I Accumulibacter community from EBPR Bioreactor in Madison, WI, USA - TNR Reactor_6/25/2014_ DNA (SPAdes)... | ecosystem: Engineered > Bioreactor > EBPR >...
AAGTCAAAGTGGTGTCGGCGTCCAAGACCGAGCAAGCCTTGCAAGACACGGCGGCGGCGGTGTTCGTCATCACCGCCGACGACATTCGCCGGTCGGGGGTCACCCATGTGATGGACGCGCTGCGGCTTGCGCCCGGCGTGGAAGTGGCGCGCATCGATTCCAGCCGCTGGGCGATCTCTATTCGCGGTTTCAACGGCCGGTTTGCCAACAAACTGCTGGTTTTGATCGACGGCCGCACGATCTATAACGCCCAATTTTCCGGCGTGTACTGGGAACTTCAGGATTTGTTCCTGCCCGATATCGAACGGATCGAGGTCATTCGCGGCCCTGGCGGCAGCCTGTGGGGCGCCAACGCGGTCAACGGCGTCATCAATATCATCACCAAAAATACCAAGGACACCCAGGGCGGACTGGTGACGCTGACCGCCGGCGACGAGGAACGAGCCATCGCCGGCGTGCGCTATGGCGGCAAGCTGAGCGATAACGCCCAATACCGGGTTTTTGGCCAGTTCTCCGAACGGGAGGGTCTGGTGACGCCCGACGGCCGCGATGCCGGCGACGATTGGCGCATCGGCCGGGGCGGATTTCGGCTGGACTGGACGGCGTCGGCCCAGGACACGGTCGCCGTCCAGGGCGACGTGTACGATGGAAATTTCGATCAGAATCTTACGAAGCCCAGCTTGCTTCCGCCGTATGTCGAGCAGCAATTATTCCCGGTCGAAACTTCGGGCGGCAGTTTGCAGGCGCGCTGGGAGCATCGATCCTCCGCGACCTCGCGGATGAGTCTGCAAGCTTATTACCAGCGCCAGAGCCGGACCGACCCTTTTTATATTGCCGATTCGGATACCTTCGATCTGGATTTCCAGCACAATTTCGCGTTGACCGATCATCAGGAGATCGTCTGGGGTTTAGGGTATCGCCGTAATCGGGATGATTTCACCGATACCGAATTCAGCGAAGTCAGACCCAATCGAGAGACAACCCAGTTATTTAGCGCCTTTGTTCAGGATCAAGTGGACCTGATTCCGGAGCGGTTGCGGCTGACGGCCGGACTCAAGGTCGAGCACAACGATTTCACCGGTTGGGAATGGCAGCCCAGCGTCCGGATGCTCTGGACGCCACATCAAGACCATCGGCTGTGGGCGGCGGTATCGCGCGCTGTCCGCACGCCCTCGCGCGGAGAGCAGGATGCGCGGGTTAATCTATTTGTCTTGCCACCGTCTCCCTTGACCGGCAACCTGCCAACACTTTTTTCCGCTTTCGGTAGCCCGCTCGATTCGGAAACGCTGCTCGCCTATGAAATCGGTTACCGCGCCCGGTTGGGGGAACGGTTTTCCGTGGATAGTACGGTTTTCTATAACGACTATGACCGTCTTATTGCCACGATCCCGGGAGTGCCGTTTCCAGAAACCAGAATGGTCCCGCCCCATTTAGTGGCGCCACTCCAATTGCAGAATTCGGCATCGGGCTATAGCACGGGATTTGAGCTGGCGGCGGACTGGCGCCCGACTCAAGATTGGCGGCTGCAACTCGCCTACTCGTATTTGTATCAGGATATTAAGGGATACGGTGATGCACCACTTTTTAACAGCGGTCGTCTGAATCAGATTTCGCTGTTCTCATCCTGGAATCTCCCGAATAATCTCAATCTGGATCTATGGGGACGTTACGTCGATAGGGGTGGCGAGATTCGCACTTTTTCCCCGTCTGGAAACGTCAAGATCGATCCTTATTTCAACCTGACCCTGCGCTTGGGATGGCGACCCCGGAAGGACTTGGAATTATCCTTGGTGGGCGCCAACTTGCTGGATGGGCGTCACTTGGAATTCGCGCAGGAAGCTTACACGTTCCCGGTCGAAGTCGAACGCAGCATTTACGGGCAACTGAAATGGAACTTTTAATCAACCCGCTTGTGGAAGCACCCTCATCCGGTCAGAACGGGGCCGGAAGCAGAAGATGGGTTGCTAGCCGGGGTTACCGCTGGGTGTTGTTATGGCCTGGGCTGGCGGTTGCAGCAGCATTTTTGCTGAGCAGCCTCCTGTTGGCAGGCAACGCCCGTGCTAGCGAATTCGATGAATACGCCGTCAAAGCGGCTTATCTGTACAACTTCGCCAAATTTGTGGAGTGGCCGCCGGAGGCGTTCGCCAACGAGGAGGCGCCCTTGCTGATCTGCATCGCTGGCGCCAATCCCTTCGGCGACGCGCTCGACACGCTGTCGGGCAAGACGGTGGCGAGCCACCCGGTGGAGGTGCGCCATATCCCCACAGCGACGGGCCTCGACCCCTGCCATATCGTATTCGTCGGCCGCGCGGAACAAGGGCGATTCAAAACCGTGCTGGCCAAACTCGCCCGCCTGCCGATACTGACCGTTAGTGATATCAACGACTTTGCACAGGTAGGGGGTATGATCGGCTTAATCGAAGCCGACCAGCGCATTCGCTTCGACATCAACCTGACCGTCGCCCGCCAGGCCAACCTTAAGCTGAGTTCCCAATTGCTCAAGCTGGCGACTATCGTGCAGTAGAATGGCGAAATACCAAAACGCAATGAACAAATTACCGCAAGAACTGATTTTACTAGCCTGCATAGGAATAACCGCCGTTCAGGTCGGGGCCGCCACGCCCGATCTGACCCAGCTCAGCATCGAAGAGCTGATGAACGTGCAGGTGGTGTCGCCCACCAAGCAGTCGCAGCGCTTGTCCGATACCGCCGCCGCGATTTTCGTCATCACCCAGGACGACATCCGCCGCAGCGGCGTCACCAACATCCCGGACGCGCTGCGCTTGGCGCCGGGCGTCCAGGTGGCGCGGATCGACGGCAGCAAGTGGGCGATCACCATCCGGGGTTTCAATGGCCGGTGGGCCAACAAGCTGCTGGTGCTGGTGGACGGCCGTTCGATCTACGCCCCGAATTTTGCCGGCGTGTACTGGGAAAATCAGGACTTGCTGCTCGAAGACATCGAGCGGATCGAAGTCATTCGCGGCCCGGGGGCGAGCCTGTGGGGGGCCAACGCGGTCAACGGGGTGATCAACATCCTGACCAGGAAGGCGGCGGACACCGGCAACCTGGTCAGCGTGACCGCCGGCGACCCAGAGAACACCATTATCGGCGTGCGCCACAGTGGCGCATTGGGCGATGATGCCCACTACCGGCTCTACGGCAAATACCTCAAACAAGACGGCTTGCTGGACCTTCAGGAACGGGACGCCGAAGACGACTGGCATTTGGGCAGCGGCGGCTTCCGGCTCGACTGGGCGCCTTCGGGTCGGGACAGCGTCAGTCTGCAAGGTGGTCTATACGACGGATCGCTGCAACAAAATCTATCCGTACCCAGCTTCACCCCGCCTTACACGCAACTGGAGCGGGATACGGCCCAAGTGTCGGGTGGCCATCTGCAAGGGCGTTGGGAGCGGGTTCTGTCCGACACCTCGCGGCTGTCCCTGCAACTGTACTACCAGAACCAGCACCGCGATGACGCGATTCTCGGTGTGGACATCGACACCTACGACCTGGAATTTCAGCACACCTTCGCGCTGAACGAGCGGAACGCGCTGATTTGGGGGCTGGGTTACCGCCGCTACCGGGATGACTACCAGCCGACGGCCCTGGGCTCGATGACCCCGTCCCAGCTCGATTACGACTTGTTCAGCGCCTTTGTCCAGGATCAGATCAGTCTGATTCCCCGGGAACTCGAACTGACCTTGGGGGCACGGCTGGAGCGTAACGATTTCACCGGCTGGGAGTTTCAGCCGAACGCGCGCTTGCTGTGGACGCCCCACCCCCGGCATCGGCTGTGGGGGGCGATATCCCGCGCCGTGCGCGCGCCCTCGCGGATCGATGACGGCCTCGCGTTCGACATGGTCGTGGCGCCGCCCGGAACGGCGCAAACCCCGCTGCCGTTTCCCTTGTTGTTCGTCTTTCAAGGCAATCCGGCTTTTGCTTCGGAAGAGCTGACCGCCTACGAGCTGGGCTACCGGGTGTTGCCGAGCGAGCGGCTGTCGCTGGACATGACCGCGTTTTACAACGAATACGACGATCTGCGCGCTTTGGAACCCTGGTTCGACCTGGCGACTTTGGAAGAGGGCAATCTGCGGGTTCCCACTTTGGTCGTCAATGCGGTTGAGGGTCAGGGCTACGGGTTTGAACTCGCAGCCAACTGGCAGGCGACGGACGGGTGGCGGTTGCAACTGGCCTATGCGTATCTGCGAGTAAAGCTGCAAGATAAGCCGGGATTTTCCGGATTGCTCCCGTTGGTGCGCGACGGCTCGCAGCCCCGCCATCAGGTTTCGCTGCTGTCGAGTTTCGATATCCGCCACGATCTGGAATTCGACCTGTGGCTGCGTTACGTTGACGAGATGCCCGAGCTGGCCGTCGGCACGATGGCGGGCGTGACGGCCGTCGATTCCTACTTCAGCGTGAACGCCCGTCTTGGATGGCGTCCGCGTAAGGATCTGGAACTGTCGCTGGTGGGAACCAACCTGCTGGGGCCTTCGCATGTAGAGTTCGTGCAAGAAACTCTTCCATTCCCGGAGCAGGTGGAGCGCACCGTTTATGGGCAGATGAAATGGTCGTTTTAAGAACGCATCTGTTCATGAACTCCAGAAAAAGCCTGCCGAAATTAACGAGGGAACCTGACGAGATGAACTCGCGGGGATCGGTAAGAATAACGACAATGCTGGCTGCTCTGAACCTAATGGCGGGTCCGGCGCGCGCCGCAACCGAGCTAGCCGAGATGAGCCTGGATGCTTTACTGGAAGTTCCTATTGTCAGCGCCTCCAAGTACGAACAGCGGCAGAACGCGGTAGCCGCTGCCGCGAGCGTTATCACCCGAAAGGAAATCAAGACGTTCGGTTGGCGCACGCTGGCCGAGGCCCTGAACAGCCTGCCCGGCACTCACCTCACCTACGACCGCCAGTACACCTACGTCGGCAGCCGTGGCTTCAGCCTGCCGGGTGATTTCAACCCCCGCCTACTGATCCTCATCAACGGCAATCGCGTCAACGATGCCGCGTATGATGGCGCCCTGTTAGGACGCGAGTTTCCGCTCGACATCGACCTGATCGAGCGCATCGAATTCATTCCCGGCCCCGGCAGCGCGGTGTATGGCCGCAACGCTGTTTTTGGCGTGGTCAACGTGATCACTCGCGCCGGCCTCGATGTCGATGGCGCGGAACTGGCCGCCACTTATCAGGACCCGCAATCCCTCTGGCGCGGGCGCGCCACTTGGGGCGGGGTGCTCGACAACGGCGCCGACGTGCTGCTTTCCATTTCCGGCCTCGATGCCGACGGCGAAGACCGCTTCTATGTTTTCCCCGGCGCCGGCCCGGATGGCGTGGATCTCGCCGGCGTGGCCAGCGGCCTCGACGGCGAGCGCGATCAGGAAGCCTACGCGCGTATCGCTCGCGGCCCCTGGTCGTTCGGACTGGTCTATGGTAATCGCCGCAAGGACGATCCGATCGCTCGCTTCTTTTCCGACCCCCTGACGCCGGGGCAATACGAGCGCGACCGTTATCTACTGGCGCAACTGCAATATCAGGACAGCTTCGCCGGCGACACCCTGCAAGTGATGGGGCGGTTGTTTCTGAACCAGGAGCGCTACACCGGCATTTTCAATTATGGCGTGCAGTACCGCGCCACCGGATCGAGCGACTGGCGCGGGGCCGAATTGCGTCTGTTGTCCACCGCGTGGCCCGATCACAAGTTGATGGTGGGCGTGGAATATCAGGATGACGCCCGCGCCGACCAAACCTACGAGGACCTCGCCAATCCCGACGACTACCGCATCGTCATTCCGACTTCGGGTTATGACCTCGGCGTCTACGCCCAGGACGAATGGAGTCTCACCGACGCCCTGACGGCGACCTTGGGTTTGCGGGTGGATTTCAACGACGTGATCGACACTCAATGGAGCCCGCGCCTCGGGCTGATCTGGCAACCCACGCCTGCCGTCACGGTCAAGGCGTTGTATGGCCGCGCCCACCGCGCGCCCAACGCCAACGAGCGTGACTACGAGGATGGCGAGTTCCAGTTCGCCAATCTGGGGTTGGGTGGCGAAACCGTCGATACCCTGGAACTGGTGGCGGACTACCGCGTGGCCCCCGACCTGAACCTGCGTGGTTCGGTCTATCAGTGGACCATGGATGATCTCATCACCTGGAATCAGGAGGCCCTGCAGTTCCAGTCAGGCGACACAGTGAAAGCCCGGGGAGTAGAACTGTCGCTCGACAAGACTTGGGACTGGGGCGGCCGGCTGCGCGGCAGCGTGTCCTACCAGGATCTGGCCTTCGCCGTCGGCGCCGAACTGCCCAATTCCCCGCAATGGCTGGGCAAGCTCAACTTCTCCAGCCCGCTGCCCTTTGCGGGCCTGCGCCTAGGCTACGAACTGCAATACAACAGCGAACGCCAGGCGGTCGACGGCGCCGATGTAGACAGCTACTGGCTCTCCAATCTCCATCTGCTAGCGGATGGCTGGGCCAAGGGGCTTGAAGTGTCCCTGGGAATTTACAATCTGTTCGACGCGAGCTACCAACATCCGTTGCCCGACGGTACTTGGACGAACACCCTAGACCAGGATGGCAGAAGCGTTCGCCTCAAACTGGATTACCATTTCTGATCGCCCATGGCGCCTATCTCCCGCACGCTACGTTGCTCTCCCACCGGCGCATTCCTCGGCCAGTATGGGCGATGCCCGCGTTCGTTCCGGGGAGGGTTACCGGTGACAACCGGCGCTCAAATCCTGCTGTTGGTCGGGCTGTTCGTCGCCCTGCTGGGTGGCGTACCGTCGGTCCAGGCGAATAACGAGTCCGAGTATCGGCTGAAGGCGGCTTTCCTCTACAACTTCGCCAAATTTGTGGAGTGGCCGCCGGAGGCGTTCGCTAACGAGGAGGCGCCCTTGCTGATCTGCATCGCCGGCGCCAATCCCTTCGGCGACGCGCTCGACACGCTGTCGGGCAAGACGGTGGCGAGCCACCCGGTGGAGGTGCGCCATATCCCCACGGCGACGGGACTCGAACCCTGCCATGTCGTGTTCATCGGCCGCGCCGAACAGGGGCGATTCCAGGCGCTGCTGGCCAAACTCAATCACCTGCCGATATTGACCGTCAGCGACATCGACGATTTCGCTCGGGCGGGTGGCATGATCGGCCTGGTTGAGGCTGAACAGCGCATCCGGTTTGCCGTCAACCTGACCGTCGCCCGCCAGGCGGATCTCAAGCTGAGTTCCCAATTGCTCAAGCTGGCGATCACCGTGCAGTAGAATGGCTGCATTAGAATGGCGAAATACCAAAGCGCAATGAACAAATTACCGCAAGAGCTGATTTTACTGGCCTGCATGGGAATAACCGCCGTTCAGGTCGGGGCCGCCACGCCCGATCTGACTCGACTCAGCATCGAAGAGTTGATGAACGTCGAGATCTTCTCGGCGTCGAAGAAGACCCAAAAGCTGTTTGACACCCCGGCGGCAGCGTTCGTGATTAGCCGCGAGGATATCCGCCGCTCCGGCGCGACCAGCATTCCGGAAGCGTTGCGGATGGTGCCGGGCGTGGAAGTGGCCCAGATCAGCGCCAGCGAGTGGGCGATTAGCATTCGCGGGTTCAATGGCCGCTTCGCCAGCAAGCTGCTGGTGCTCATCGACGGACGCAGCGTGTACACGCCGCTGTTCTCCGGTGTCTACTGGGGACCGCAAGATACGGTGCTTCTGGAGGATGTCGAAAGCATCGAAGTCGTGCGCGGACCGGGCGGCACCTTGTGGGGCGCCAACGCGGTCAACGGTGTGATCAATATCCGCACCCGCCGGACCCGCGATACCCAAGGTGCTTTGGCCACCGTGCTAGGAGGGGACCAGGAAAGCGGTGCGGCGTTTCGCTATGGTGACCAGCTTGGCGAAAACGGCCACTACCGCGTTTACGCCAAGGGTTTCCGGCGCGATGCCCTGCGGGATGCCGAAGGCGACCCGGCCCACGACGCATGGGATCAGGTTCAAGGGGGGTTCCGCGCCGACTGGACCCTCTCCGGGCGGGACGAACTGACCTTGCAGGGGGATTTTTACGACGGGCAACCGGATCAGACGCTGACCATCGCCTCGCTGACACCGCCCTCCGCCCCGATCGTCGAGGACAGCGTCGACTTGCGGGGCAGTAATCTGCTGTTTCGCTGGAAACGGCAACTGGGAGCGGATTCCGAATGGATACTGCAAACCTATTACGATTCCAACGAACGCCACGAGATCGAACTCGACCAGCGCATCGACACTTTCGATATCGAATTCCAGCACCGTTTTCCTTGGGGGGGCCGCCAGGACATCACCTGGGGACTCGGCTATCGCAGCGTTCGGGACGATCTCGATGGCAGCTTCACCGTTTCCTTCGACCCGACGAACCGTCGCACTGAACTCCTTAGCGCGTTTGTGCAGGACGAGATCCGGCTGCTGGATGACTTGTGGTTGACCCTGGGCTCGAAATTCGAGCACAACGACTACAGCGGTTTCGAGATTCAACCCACCGCCCGCCTGCTCTGGCGGGCCGATCCCCATCAGAGCGTCTGGGGAGCGGTATCGAGAGCCGTGCGCACCCCCTCGCGGTCGGATTCGGACATTCGCATCAACGTGGCGGGTATCCCCGGAACGCCGCCCACCTTGCTTTCCATCTTCGGCAACAATGATCTGGCCAGCGAAGAACTGATCTCCTTCGAACTGGGTTACCGCAGCGAACCGAGGCGGGATCTCTCGCTGGATGTCACCGCTTTCTACAACCGCTACGACCAGCTTATCAACGTCGAAGGTTCGGCCAGCTTCGAACTCACCCCGCCACCGCCGCATGTCGTGCTCGCCCGGACCTTTGGCAATCTCTCGGAGGCGGACACCTATGGCTTGGAAGTGGCGTTGGCTTGGCAACCGCTGGACCACTGGCGTCTAAACGCCGGTTATGCCTGGATCAACATCGATGCCAGGAACGACGATCCCACGCGCAATGTCGTGAGAGCGGCGGTCCAGTACGAGGGCAAAGATCCCACCCATCAGTTCGTGCTCCGTTCGCAGTGGGATTTGACCCGTAATCTGGACCTAGACCTGGCGCTGTATCACGTCGATGACCTGCCGGCGCTGAACGTTCCGAACTACACCCGGCTGGACCTGCGGCTGGGCTGGCGTCCCCGCAAGGACCTGGAATTTAGCCTGGTGGGGCAGAATCTCCTCGACGACCACCATCGGGAGTTCACCAGCTTCGATCTGGTGGGTAGCGAGATCCCGCGCAGCGTCTACGGCAAGGTCGTTTGGCGATGGTAGCGATCAAACCAAAGACGCTAAAGCAGATTTTGTTGGCCTGCTTGGGAATAACGGCGAGTTGCCTGGAAGCGGCGACCCCCGACCTGACCCAGCTCAGCATCGAAGAGCTGATGAACGTGCAGGTGGTGTCGCCCACCAAGCAGTCGCAGCGCTTGTCCGATACCGCCGCCGCGATTTTCGTCATCACCCAGGACGACATCCGCCGCAGCGGCGTCACCAGCGTGCCGGATGCGCTGCGGCTGGCGCCCGGCGTGCAGGTGGCGCGGATCGACGCCAACAAATGGGCGATTTCGATTCGGGGCTTTAACGGGCGTTACGCTAACAAATTGCTGGTGCTGGTGGATGGCCGCTCAATCTACACGCCAACCTTCGCCGGCGTGTACTGGGAAATCCAGGATTTGTTGCTTGAAGACATCGAGCGGATCGAAGTCATTCGCGGCCCGGGGGCGAGCCTGTGGGGGGCGAACGCGGTCAACGGGGTGATCAACATCCTGACCAAGGCGGCGGTGGACACCGGCAACCTGGTCAGCGTGACCGCCGGCGACCCGGAGAACACCATTATCGGTGTGCGTCACAGTGGATCGCTGGGCGATGATGCCCACTACCGGCTCTACGGCAAATACCTCAAACAAGACGGCTTGCTGGACCTTCAGGAGCGGGACGCCGAAGACGACTGGCATTTGGGCAGCGGCGGCTTCCGGCTCGACTGGGCGCCTTCGGGTCGGGACGGCATCAGTCTGCAAGGTGGTCTCTACGACGGGACCCTGCAACAGAATCTGCTGGTTCCAGCCTTTACCCCGCCGTACCAACAACTGGCCCGCGACACGGTTCGGGATTCCGGCGGTAATCTGCAAGGGCGTTGGGAACACACCTTCTCCGCCACCTCGAAGATGGACCTGAAGCTCTATTACCAGCGGGAACGACATGCCGATGCCTTGTTGGGGCTGGTGCTGGATACCTTCGATCTGGACTTTCAACACACCTTCGCCCTCAATAAACGCAATGCGCTGATCTGGGGACTGGGCTACCGCCGTTACCAGGATCGATATTCGAATGCGGAACTGGGCATGGTCGCTCCCTCCACTCTGGATTACGATCTGTTCAGCGTTTTTCTTCAAGACCAGATCGACCTGATTCCCAAAACCCTGGAACTCACGCTGGGGGCCAGGCTGGAACACAACGACTTCACCGGCTGGGAATTTCAGCCGAACGTGCGCCTGGGGTGGACGCCCCATCCGCAACACCGCCTGTGGGCAGCGGTGTCCCGCGCCGTGCGCACCCCCTCGCGGGCGGATGACGGCATCGCGCTGGGCGTGCTGGCCATACCGCCCGGAACTCCAGAAAACCCGTTGCCGTTGCCTGGTCTGCTGGTCTTTCAGGGGCATCCCGACTTCGGATCGGAAACACTCATCGCTTATGAAGTCGGCTACCGGACCTGGCCGAGCGAACAGCTCTCGTTGGATCTCACCGCGTTCTATAACGATTATGATGATCTGCGCGCCATCGCTATTCGCAACGATCTCGCCACGTTGGCGGACGGTTATGTGCAGGTTCCCGGCCTATTCGTCAATGCCAGCGAAGGCCACGCCTATGGTTTTGAAGTCGCGGCCAACTGGCAGGCGACCGACGGGTGGCGACTGCAATTGGCTTATTCGTATCTACGGGCTGATCTGCAAAACAAGCCAGGGTATTTCAACATGATTTCGGTCGTCCGCGATGGCTCGCAGCCCCGTCATCAAGTCTCATTGCGGTCCAGTTTTGATATTCGCCGGGATTTGGAATTCGATGTGTGGCTGTATTACGTGGATGAACTTGCGGAACTGGCCGTTGCCTCGCCAACATTCAGCGCCTCAGTAGACGCCTACTACAGCGTGAATGCCCGTCTCGGTTGGCGTCCGCGCCAGGATTTGGAACTGTCGCTGGTGGGCGCCAACCTGCTGGGGTCACCGCACATGGAGTTCGTGCAGGAAACCTACCCGTTCCCCGAGCAGGTGGAACGCAGCATCTACGGGCAGATGAAATGGTCGTTTTGAAGCGAGCGGGGGGCGTTAGCCTCCTGTTTCGCGGAATGCGGAAAGGCATCGGCATCGGCGTATCGGCGGGTGCGGAAACAGCGGACTCACGTCCGCCGCTCGCCGGTTGGTTAGTTTTTATGCGGCCTTTAAAAAATATGCGGTTCCCGGAGAATACATTGGAACAGTTATCGCGTGGACTAGGCGGGGCGATACCCGTCTTGATCGCGTCGGTCTGTCTTGGTGTGACGTTCGGTTCGGCGTGCGCCACCGCGATGGATTTGACCGAATTCAGCATTGAAGACCTGATGCAAGTCAAAGTGGTGTCGGCGTCCAAGACCGAGCAAGCCTTGCAAGACACGGCGGCGGCGGTGTTCGTCATCACCGCCGACGACATTCGCCGGTCGGGGGTCACCCATGTGATGGACGCGCTGCGGCTCGCGCCGGGCGTGGAAGTGGCGCGCATCGATTCCAGCCGCTGGGCGATCTCTATTCGCGGTTTCAACGGCCGGTTTGCCAACAAACTGCTGGTTTTGATCGACGGCCGCACGATCTATAACGCCCAGTTTTCCGGCGTGTACTGGGAACTTCAGGATTTGTTCCTGCCCGATATCGAACGGATCGAGGTCATTCGCGGCCCTGGCGGCAGCCTGTGGGGCGCCAACGCGGTCAACGGCGTCATCAACATCATCACCAAAAATACCAAGGACACCCAGGGCGGACTGGTGACGCTGACTGCCGGCGACGAGGAACGAGCCATCGCCGGCGTGCGCTATGGCGGCAAGCTGAGCGATAACGCCCAATACCGGGTTTTTGGCCAGTTCTCCGAACGGGAGGGTCTGGTGACGCCCGACGGCCGCGATGCCGGCGACGATTGGCGCATCGGCCGGGGCGGATTTCGGCTGGACTGGACGGCGTCGGCCCAGGACACGGTCGCCGTCCAGGGCGACGTGTACGATGGAAATCTCGATCAGAATTACCAGTTTCCCAGCCTCGTTCCGCCGTATGCCGAGCGGCGATTGTCTCCCGTCGATGCCTCGGGCGGCAGTTTGCAGGCGCGCTGGGAGCATCGATCCTCCGCGACCTCGCGGATGAGTCTGCAAGCTTATTATCAGTACGAGAATCGCAATGATCTCCTTTACATCGTCGACGCGGATAGCTTCGATCTGGATTTTCAGCACAATTTCGCATTGACCGATCACCAGGAGATCGTCTGGGGTTTAGGGTATCGTCGTAATCAGGATGATTTCACCGATACCGAATACGCCAAGGTCAGACCCAGTCAGGAGACGACCCAGCTTTTTAGCGCCTTTGTTCAAGATCAGGTGGACCTGATTCCGGAGCGCTTGCGATTGACCGCCGGGCTCAAGGTCGAGCACAACGATTTCACCGGCTGGGAATGGCAGCCTAGCCTCCGGATGCTCTGGACGCCGCATCAAGACCATCGGCTGTGGGCGGCGGTATCGCGCGCCGTCCAAACGCCCGCGCGCGGGTTTGTGGACTCTCGGACGAATCTGGGCAGCTTCCCGCCTTCGCCCATCACGGGCAACTTGCCTGTGCTGGTTTCGGTGTTCGGTACCGGCAGCCTCCAGTCCGAGGAACTCATCGCCTATGAAATTGGCTATCGGGCGCAGGTGGCGGAACAGCTCTCCGTGGACGCTGCCGTTTTCTACAACGACTACGATCAGGTGATCGGTGCGGCTCCCGGCACCCCGTTTCCAGAGGTGCGGATCTTCCCGCCGCATTTGGTATTGCCGGTGGAGTTGCAGAATGTCGGATCGGGCTATAACACCGGCTTTGAGTTAGCCGCAGACTGGCGCCCGATGCAAGACTGGCGGTTGCGGCTGGCCTACTCGCACCTGTATTCGGACATCGAAAACCGGGATGGCGAGCCGATTTATAACCACGGCAACCAAAACCGGATTTCGCTGTTTTCGTCCTGGAAACTGCGGGATGATCTCGAACTGGATGTCTGGTGGCGTTACGTCGACAACGATTCCATAAACACGATTTCCACTGGCCGAACCGAGGTCGATTCCTATTCCACCGTGGATCTGCGCCTGGGCTGGCGGCCGCGCAAGGATTTGGAGCTGTCGCTGGTCGGCGCAAATTTGTTCGGCGGCACTCACCTGGAGTTCGTGCAGGAAACGCTGGCGGTCCCGGTCGAAGTCGAACCCAGCCTCTACGGGCAACTGAAATGGTCGTTCTAAAGCGGCTTTCAAAGCCTGACCGCCTGACGTGGGTGTGGCGCGGCGGACTGATGATCCTCCTGGCCTTGGCGAAACTGCTGGCGACCGGTCTGCTGACGGG
>Ga0209573_1004522_pt1 | contig 13599 bp, 11 predicted proteins | sample TNRBio252014_DNA_FD_185870 | JGI IMG/M metagenome (GOLD analysis project Ga0209573, IMG submission 185870) | Wastewater treatment Type I Accumulibacter community from EBPR Bioreactor in Madison, WI, USA - TNR Reactor_6/25/2014_ DNA (SPAdes)... | ecosystem: Engineered > Bioreactor > EBPR >...
GCTCAAAAAGCTGCGCAAACGTTTTGCCCCGAATGGCTTCCTGCATTACAGCCAGGGGAAGTGGTATCCCGGCGAATCGTTGCCGCGTTGGGCGCTGTCCTGTTACTGGCGCACCGACGGGATGCCGCTCTGGCATGACCCGCGCTGGATCGCCGATGACGAAACGCCGCAAGGCTTCGGGCCGGTGCAGGCGCAGGCCTTCGCTGAGGCGCTGACCCGACGGCTCGGTGTGGATGCCGGCTTCATCATTCCCGGCTATGAGGACGTGTATTACTACCTGTGGAAAGAGCGCACCCTGCCGGTCAATGTTGATCCGCTCAAATACGATCTGACTGATGATGAGGAACGACGGCGGCTGGCGATCCTGCTGGAGCGGGGTCTGAACGAAGTGACCGGTTACGCCCTGCCGCTGCGTTGGGATTACGGAATAGAAGGCGGCTGGCGCAGTGGGCCGTGGGTGCTGCGCCGCGAGCATCTCTATCTGATTCCCGGCGATTCACCGATGGGTTATCGGTTGCCGCTGGCCGCATTGCCCTGGGTAGAGGATTCCGACCGGAATATCCCACATCCGCAGTCGCTGTTCGAGTTCCGCACTGCGCTAAGCGACAGCCACGGTGAGGTGATGCGTCGTTACAGCGATTTTTTGCGCGGCGGACCGGAAACCCGGCGCAGTGATTTTCAGGAACAGCCTGCTGCTGCGCTCGATCTGAGCAAGACCCTGCATACCGCGCTATGCGTCGAGCCGCGCGACGGTCATCTGTATCTCTTCATGCCGCCGCTGGGTCAGTTGGAGCATTATCTCGACCTGCTGGCTTGTATCGAACAGACCGCCGCCGATTTGCAAATGCCGGTTTTAGTCGAGGGTTATGCGCCGCCTTCGGACTGGCGGCTGCGCAAGTTCGCCGTCACCCCCGACCCCGGCGTGATCGAGGTCAATATCCATCCCGCCGGCGACTGGGAAGAGTTGAAGCGCAATATCGAAGGGTTGTACGAAGACGCCCGGCAATCGCGGCTGGGAACGGAAAAATTCATGCTGGACGGTCGCCACACCGGCACCGGCGGCGGCAACCATGTGACCTTAGGCGGCGCGACGCCTTCGGACAGTCCGTTCCTGCGCCGCCCGGAATTGCTGCGCAGTCTGATTACCTATTGGCAGCACCATCCCAGCCTGTCCTATCTGTTCTCCGGGCTGTTCATCGGCCCGACCAGTCAGGCCCCGCGCGTCGATGAAGCGCGTAATGACAGCCTGTACGAGCTGGAAATCGCTTTTCAACAAATGCCGCCCGGCGAAGCGCCGCAACCCTGGTTGGTGGATCGGCTGTTGCGCAATCTGCTGGTCGATCTGAGCGGCAACACCCACCGCGCCGAATTCTGCATCGACAAGCTGTATTCGCCCGATTCGGCGACCGGGCGTCTGGGGCTGGTGGAAATGCGGGCGTTTGAAATGCCGCCGCACGCCCGGATGAGCCTGATGCAGATGTTGTTGTTGCGCAGCCTGGTGGCGCGGTTCTGGGAGCAGCCCTATCCGAACCGGCAACTGGCGCGTTGGGGCACGCAAGTGCATGACCGGTTCATGTTACCGCACTATGTCTGGGAGGATTTCCGCGATGTCATCAGCGAGTTGAACGACGCCGGCTATCCGTTTGAAAGCGACTGGTTCCTGCCGTTCTTCGAGTTCCGCTTCCCGCACTACGGCAATATCGTTCAGCGGGATATTGACCTGGAATTGCGTCAGGCGCTGGAACCGTGGCATGTGCTCGGCGAAGAGCAGGCGCTGGGCGGCACCGCCCGCTATGTCGATTCGTCGGTGGAGCGAATGCAGATCAAGGTGCGCGGCATGATCGGCGAGCGGCATGCGGTGGCATGCAATGGGCGGCGCGTGCCGCTGCGCCCGACCGGGATCGCCGGGGAATTCGTCGCTGGGGTGCGTTACCGCGCCTGGCAACCGCCTTCAGCGCTGCATCCCACCATCCCGGTTCATGCGCCACTGATTTTCGACATCGTGGATACCTGGAACCAGCGCTCCATCGGCGGCTGCACTTACCATGTCCAGCATCCGGGCGGACGCAATCCGGCCGTCTTCCCGATTAACGCTAATGAGGCCGAAGCACGCCGTTTCGCCCGGTTCTGGCCCTACGGCCATACGCCAGGACTGATGGTTGCGCCAGAGGAAGACCCCAATCCCAATTTCCCGTACACTTTGGATTTACGGCGGCAGCGGTGAATCGCTGAGAGAGTCTGTTTGAATGCCTGCTTCCTCCTCCGCACCGGAGGAGGAAGTTGCGATCAATCCATAAAGAATCAATCAAAATCAATTAATACTGGTGGCATCGACATGGATTTTGGAAGTTACATTCGATGGCTTCGCAAACAACGTCATCAGGTCAACAGCCATTATACAATACAGCAGACCGCTCAACGGGTTGGCATTGGAACCACCTATCTCAGCCGGATTGAACGAAATGATGTGTCGCCGCCGTCGGAAGATGTGATTCGGCGATTAGCAGCCGATTTGGGAGAAGACGCTGATGTTTTGCTGGCGCTGGCTGGCAAACTGGCCAGCGATCTGCGCGAGACGATCATCCAGCGGCCGATTCTATTTGCTGAATTGATCCGGAACTGGGGTGATCTGTCCGATCAAGAATTGGCAGAACGGGTGTCCAAGCTGCGCAGCAGGCGATGGTAGCAACCGTTTAGTACGGTTGAACCGGAGGTTCGATACGGATGAGAGTCGTGCAGAGCTGGGATGATGGCGCTGTCGATGATGTTCGCTTGACCGAATTGTTACGGCGTTATCAAGCCAAGTCAGCTTTCAATCTGAACCCGGGTCTGCATCAACGTCAGCGGTCGTGCGGTTGGCGGTATGGCGACAAGGAGGTCTGGCGCTTGGGACGGGATGAACTGGTCGACGTGTATACCGGCTTCGAAATCGCCAACCACTCCCTGACTCATCCTTATTTACCTGATCAATCGCCGGCGGACCTGGAACGGGAAATACGGGATAGCCGGCATCTTTTGCAGGACTGGTTTCAACAACTGGTGCAGGGATTTTGCTATCCCTTTGGCGGTTTCAATCCGGCAGTTAAGGAAGTCCTTCGCGCTGCCGGACATATTTATGCCCGCACGGTGGCTGAGGTGGAGCCGGTGTTTCCACCCGCGGACCCGCTGGAATTGGGCGTGAACTGCCGGTTTGCAGACCCTGCATTCTGGACCCGCTACGAACGCGCCAAGGCAGTAAATGGCGTGTTTTTCTTCTGGGGCCACAGCTATGAACTGGTCAATGAGGCGATGTGGGCCGATCTGGAGCACAAGATCGCCGGTATCAGCGCTGATCCGGCGGCAGAGTGGGTGAATCTCGAAACTCTATTTGCTGAGTAGCCAGGTTCCCTGTCTCTGGCAGTGGGCACAACCGAACTATTCCCCGGTGGAAACAACACATGTTCTGCCTCGAACCACGCTAAAACTTCATTCCACCACGCTGCTCGCGGGCCAACAGACCCAGTGTTGTGACCGGCGCCTGAAAACAGCCAGCGCCTTTTTCAACCCCGGCAAGGCCTGATACAGATGAGGGCTATGGCGGGCCAGGATGATTTTATCCCGCTCTGCGACCAGCACTGCCACTAATCCATCAAATTTAATGTGAGTTCCGGCTAAGGACGGGGAGGCGGTCCTTGGAGCGGAGCCGGCTAAGGCTGCCGTATTGCCCCCGCTGCTCCAGGAGCCACCCCGATGATCTGTACTGCACGGAAGTTTCTTTGGCTACTGCCGCTGCTGGGTTTCCTTGGCGATTTCCCGCTGTACCAGCCGGGTCACATCCGACAGCCCCACTGCCAGCGCCGTCAGAATATCATCCACCGTCAAAATACCTACCAGTACGCCCTCTTCGTCAACAACGAGCAGGCGGCGAATACCCTTGGCGCTCATCCGGTCCAGCATGCGCCAGAAATTATCATCCTCCCGCGCTGTTACCAGATGGCTGCTCATCACATCGCTCACAGTGACCGTTTCGGGAGAAAGATTCTGGGCGAGTACCTCCACCACCAGATCACGATCGGTGATGATCCCAATGGGATAATCCTTGTCGCTGCGACGCTCCACCACTACGACCGTGCCGACATGATGATGGCGCATCATCCGGGCGATTTCCCGGATTTCCGTGGCTCTATCGGTTGTAATGACATGGCGGTTGCAGTATTGGCCCACTGACATGATTGTTTACTCCTTCGGGACGCGATCAACAGCATTGGAAGAGAAGATTGTTCGCCATTCCGGCAATACCCGCAAGGGGCGAACATGACCGGGATGATCGTTGTTGCTGGATATTCGCCAACCTGGACGCTGGAAACGAAAAAGCCCCGCACAGCGGGGCTTCCTGAAAAGATTCAGCGCAGTAGTGAATGTTACAGTAATGAATGTTTCAGGCGACGGTCACATCCGCGTCGAGATAGACATCCTGAATGGCGTTGAGGATGACGACACCGTCTTTCATCGGCCGCTGGAAGGCCTTGCGCCCGGAAATCAAGCCCATACCACCGGCGCGCTTGTTGACGACCGCCGTCGTCACTGCCGCTTCGAGGTCGCCCGCGCCTTTGGATTCGCCGCCGGAGTTGATCAGGCCAGCGCGGCCCATGTAGCAGTTAGCGATTTGATAGCGACACAGGTCAATTGGATGATCGCTGGCCAGGTCGGTGTAGATCTTCTTGTCGAACTTGCCGTAGCTGGAACCGCCCATGTTCAGGGCTTCGAAACCGCCGTTATTTTCCGGCAGCTTCTGCTTGATGATGTCCGCCTGAATGGTGACGCCCAGGTGATTGGCCTGGCCGGTCAGATCGGCGGAAACATGATAGTCCTTCTCCTTGGTCTTGAAAGCATTGTTACGCAGATAGCACCACAGCACGGTCGCCATGCCGAGTTCGTGGGCCATCTGGAAGGCTTGCGCTACTTCGACAATCTGGCGGCCGCTTTCCGGTGAACCGAAGTAGATAGTCGCGCCGACCGCCGTGCAACCCATGTCATAGGCTTCCTTGATGGTGCCCCACATGATCTGGTCAGCTTTGTTGGGGAAGGTTAGCAACTCATTATGGTTAATCTTGACCAGAAACGGGATCTTGTGTGCGTACTTGCGGGCGACCATGCCGAGCACACCATAGGTGGAAGCTACAGCGTTACATCCGCCTTCGATAGCCAGTTTAACAATATTTTCGGGATCAAAATAAATAGGGTTCTTGGCGAAACTGGCACCGCCAGAATGCTCGATGCCCTGGTCGACCGGCAGAATGCTCAGGAAGCCGGCGCCAGCCAGCCGTCCGGTATTGAACATGCGCTGCAGATTGCCCAGCACTCGCGGGTTACGGTCGGTGGGAGCAAAGACGCGATCCACGAAATCCGGGCCGGGCAGATGAAGTGATTCCTTGCTGATTTTCGGACTATTGAAACCCAACAGGAAATCAGCCTGGGGACCCAGCAATTCAACAATCTTGCTCATGAGGGAAGCCTCCTTCGAGTGGTATGGGTTTGACAAGGTGGCATATTTTGAACCCACTTCGGCCCGGTATCAATCCAGCCTGCGCAACACGGCTATGATGACGGCGGGGTGCGGGCTATACTGAATTTCGCAACAACCGGTTTTTCCATTTACTCCCCCTATCATGAGGAATTATCAACATGGCGCAACTCAAACCCGGCGTTGTCACGGGCAAAGATTATCTGACGCTGGTCGCCGCGGCGAAGGCTGGCGGTTATGCCCTGCCGGCGGTCAATGTCTCCAGCAGCAGCACGATTAACGCGGTGCTGGAAGCCGCCGCCAAGAACCAGGCTGATGTCATCATCCAGCTTTCCAACGGCGGCGCGCAGTTCTACGCCGGACAGGGGATGAAGGACGGAGCCAAGGCCAAGGTGCTGGGCGCGGTGTCGGCGGCATTGCATACGCATCTGCTGGCGGAACATTATGGCGTCTGTGTGGTGCTGCACACCGATCATGCCAACAAGAGCCTGATTCCCTGGGTTGACGCCCTGCTGGATCACGGTGAGGCATATTTCAAGGAACACGGCAAACCGTTGTTCAGTTCGCACATGCTCGACCTGTCGGAAGAGAGCATGGAGTTTAATCTCGGCGAGTGCGCCCGCGTTCTTCAGCGTATGGCTCCGTTGAACATGAGCCTGGAGATTGAACTGGGCGTGACCGGTGGTGAAGAGGACGGCATTGGCAGTGAGCTGGAGGAAAGCGCGGATAATTCCCACCTGTACACGCAGCCGGAAGATGTGCTGCAAGCCTATGAGCGGCTATCGCCGATTGGTCATTTCTCAGTGGCGGCCTCTTTCGGCAACGTGCATGGCGTTTACAAGCCTGGCAATGTCCAACTGCGCCCGGAAATCCTCAAGAATTCGCAGGCGCTGATCGAAAAGCAGCACAAGACCGGCGCGAAACCGCTGAATCTGGTGTTTCATGGCGGCTCCGGCTCGGAGAAGGACAAGATCACCGAGGCGGTTAGCTACGGGGTGTTCAAGATGAACATCGACACCGACCTGCAATTCGCCTATTCCGAAGCGATTGGCAAATTCGTGACCGAAAATCCCAAGGCTTTCCTGTATCAGGTCGATCCGGAAACTGACAAGCCTTACAAGAAGTTCTATGACCCGCGCAAGTATCTACGGCTGGCCGAGCAGAATATGGTGGCCCGGTTGAATGAAGCTTTTGCGGATCTCGGCTCCAAGGGCAAGTCGCTGGCCCTGTAACAGCATTTCCCCCGCTTCAGTCCTCCCCCGCAAGAGGGGAGGGCATCAACCAAGTGGGCTCTTCGAGGATTGTTGTGGAACCCACACTGTAGGTCGGGCAAAAGCGCCGCGTTGCCCGACAGGAATACCCATGTCGGGCACATTCTGTGCCCGACCTACGGATTGCTGCACCAACTACTCCACAAGAACCGTCGAAGAACCAAAAATTTAATCCGGTACTTCTAGTCCCACGTAGCGCAGCAGATCGAGGGAGCCTTTGGCAAACTGATCCAAGAAACGGTCAATCTCGGTGCGGAGCACCTCGAGGTCATCAGCCCAGCGATGAAGGTGGGTCACGTCCTGGCGCAGTTTACGCCAGAGTTTTTCAATGGGGTTGCACCACGAAGCATACGTGGGGAGCGGCACGATTTGGATCGGCAACGGCAAGTCCCCCCAGCGGCGGATGGCGGCGGGGCGGGGTTCCGTGGGCCAATTCGGCGGGCGATACCACGGCCAGCGGGTCTCCTGCGGTTCCAAGGCGACCAGGAGGTCGGGATGGGTATGCACCGGCCAGTTATCTTGGATAACGTAAATCCGTTCGGCGTCGGGGTAGGCCCGACACAGCGCCCGATAAAAGACCACCAGGAAGCCGACGGTGATTTTGCTGGCCCGGCGATAGAAGATGCTCCCGGTTAGCGCATTCAAGGCCCCGATCACTCGCGTCACCGTATTGGACTTCGGGCTCCGCACGGCGCGCGCCTGCGCCCCGGTGGGGGCATAGGCATTCGCCACGGTCGGTTGCCGCTCCACCGTCACTTCATCCAGGTAGACCGTGGTGATCCGCCCCGGTTGCGCACGCGCCGCCGCGACGGCCGCCTCGACATCGGCCCATTTGGCGTCGTAGTCGGGGTCGGGACTGCGGATCGAGGCCCGCGCCCGTTTCCAGACAATGCGCGCGCGCCGCAGAACCGTATGCACCCCCGCCAGCATCAAGCCCCCCAGCCACGCACACGCCTGACGGAGACTCGCCAAGGTCGGATGCCCGTACAGCCCGTGCTGGGCTTCGTAGCTGAGCTGTCCCAGCCCGGCAATCCCCGGTTGCGCGGTGAAATCCAGTTCCGTCGTGTCCTGAAGGCACAACACCACCGGTTGCCCCGCCATCCGCTCGACGGTCCGCTGGGTATGAACGTCCAGGATCTCGCGCCAGTCCACCGCCGGGTGATCCAGCAACCGGTAGGCGGCCTTGGTCTCCGGCCAGCCCCCGCAGGCCCGCGGGATGCTCCCCGTCGGCTGGGCCGACAGATCGTCCACCAATTTGATCAAGCGCTGGGTCCGCCGCGCATCGCCCAACTCCAAATCGTAAAATTCTGCCTGTGCCCAACTCATCCCACCACTCCGAAAGACTTTAAAAAAATATATCATACAATGAGTTGGCACTTTTTGGTAATCGGGTGGCTTTAAGCTGGTGGTTGTTCATTCAATCATCGGGAAAAGATGCCAGTGGCAGATTATCAATCAGTCGCGCCCGACCCAATCCGGCAGCCGCGAAAATCCGTAAATCGGTAGTAGCATCTTCCGGCGCAGGGCGCTGCAAATTATCGGCCCGACGAATTTCCAGATAATCCGGGCGGAAACCTGCAACCGCCAGTTGCGCCTTGCCGGCATCCTCCAGACGCACATAATCTCGCTCCCCAGCCCGCCACTGTTCAGCAACGGCCCGCAAGGTCGCATACAACGTGGGAGCAACCGTCCGTTGCTCGGACGACAGATAGCCGTTACGGGAACTCATCGCCAGCCCATCGGCTTCCCGCACCGTCGGTATACCGACAATCTCCGTCAGCATATCCAAATCAGCAGCCATCCGCCGAATAATCACCAACTGCTGCCAATCCTTCTCGCCGAACACCGCTGTGTCGGGCTGAACCATATTCAGCAACTTGGTCACCACTGTTGTCACGCCCAGAAAATGGGTCGGTCGGCTCGCCCCGCACAATACCGCCGGCAACTCCGGCACCGTAACGTGCGTCATGGCCTCCAGTGGACGCGGATAGACCTCGGCCACGCCCGGCGCGAAAAGCAGATCAAGACCCGCGGCGGCTAATTGCCGGGAATCCTCTGCCAGTGTACGGGGATAGGCGGCAAAATCCTCATTGGGGCCGAACTGCAACGGATTGACGAAAATGCTGACCACAATACGCGGTGCCCACTCCCGCGCTCGTTCCACCAGGTGGATATGCCCCCGATGCAGGTTACCCATGGTGGGCACGAAGGCAACCCGTTCCCCGGCCCGTTTCCAGACTGCGACCTGGGCGCGCAACTCGGTAATCGTGTGGACAGTTTGCATGAAGCATGCTCCTCAGCAGTGTCAAACCCCTCATCCCCCAATCCCTCTCCCGCCAACGGGCGAGGGACCGGCAATCATCAGGCGATGCAATGCTCCGGGCCGGGAAACTCACCGCTCTTGACCGCCCGGACATAAGCCGCCACGGCGGCTTGCAGACTGTCGCAGCCGGTCAGGAAATTTTTGGAGAACTTGGGCCGGCGGCCTGGCGTAATGCCCAGCATGTCATAACACACCAACACCTGCGCGTCGCAGTCCGGCCCGGCGCCAATGCCGATCAACGGAATGTCCAGCGCCGCCGTCAAGCGCGCCGCCAGTTCCGCCGGAATGCATTCCACCAGCGCTACATCCGCGCCGGCCTCTTGCAACGCCAGCGCCTCGTCGAGAATCTGTTGGGCAGCGACAGCTTCCCGGCCTTGCACCTTGTAGCCGCCGAGCTTGTGAACCGATTGCGGCAATAAACCCAGATGCGCACAGACCGGAATGCCGTTACGGCTGAGCTGGCGCACCGTCTCGGCCAGAGAGCCGCCGCCTTCCAGCTTGACGATCTGCGCGCCGCCTTCCTGCATCAGTCGGGCGGCGTTGTGCACCGCCTGATCGACCGTGGCGTAGCTGGCGAACGGCATGTCGGCCATCAGCAACGCAGTCTGGCAACCCCGCGCCACCGCCTGGGTGTGATAGATCATCTGTTCCATCGTGACCGGCACGGTGGTGCGCTGGCCCTGGATGACCATGCCCAACGAATCGCCGACCAAGATGACCTCCACACCTGCCGCTTCCAGCAACGCCGCGAAGCTGGCGTCATAAGCGGTCAGGACAGTAAATTTCTCCCGGTCGCGTTTCATTTTCGTCAGGGTGGTAAGCGTGATCGATTTACGGGTCGGGGGTGGCTGGTACATGGCGTACTCGAAGTGGAGCCGCGCCAGACGAGAATAGGTCAAGCGGCGGCGGGTTCACGGAATGATTAAGGGAGAGCTGAACGAATCGGCTTATCCTAACTGGTTAATTCGCGCTGTCCAGACGGATCGAGGTCAGTAGCGGACCATGGGCAAGTAATTCGCTTAATGGATCTCCACCGGGAAGGGTCAAATCCGGGGCAATGTCGTATAGGGGATAGAGGACAAAAGCTCGTTCCCGCAAGCGGGGATGCGGCAGAGTCAGCCGGGGATCATCGCGCTGCAGGGAACCATACAGCAAGACATCCAGATCCAGAGTGCGCGGCCCCCAGCGCACCGTTCGCACCCGACCCTGCCAGCTTTCCACCGCCTGGAGCGCGATCAGCAACTTATCCGGGTCCAACGCCGTATCCAGCGCGGCGACCGCGTTGACATAATCCGGCTGATCCGGCGGCCCGCCGACTGGCGCGGAGCGATAGAGCGGTGAACAGGCAATCAACCGGCTGGCGGGCAGTTCCGCCAGCGCCCGAAACGCCTGCCGAACCTGGGCTATAGGGTCGTTCAGGTTACTGCCGATTGCAACATAGGCCCGGACGGAGGGCATGGGATCGCCGACGTGCTAGATATCTGATACGGGCGATGGGGCAGAATCGCTTGAAGCAGCGGGCCGTGGTTTGCGCCGGCGACGGGGTTTGCTCTTTTTACCCTTATTCTTGGCCGGCTGGGTCATCTCGATGCGGCCCGCATCGTCCAGCCGCAGGAAACGAGTCCACCAGTCAGCCAGTTTCGCCGCCGGTTCGTCGGTCTCGGCGCGCAAGACCAGAAAATCATAGGCGGCCCGAAACCGGGGATGGGTCAGCAATCGCAATGGCCGCTTGCCGGTGATCTGCGTCAGGCGCAGCTGCATCTCCCAGATTTCCCGCAGGGTATTGCAACGGCGAGGCAGCGCGACATGGGAAATTTGCGCCTGAATCACCTGGTCAATCGCTTCCTGCAGGGCCTCGTGATCATCCAGACCCTGTTCTTGCAAACGGCGTTGCTGCTCGCGTAGCGGCTCCCACAACAACGCCGCCGACAGGAAAGCGGGATTCACCGGCTTGCCTTCGGTCAATCGGCGGTCGATGTCAGCCAAGGCGCGGATCAGCAGAGTTTTTGGATAATGCTGCTGCTGGCGGTTCAGGCAACGTTCGGTGGCCGGGAACAACCAGCCGAACAGCCGGTAATGCCTCAGCAGCTCAAAGGTTTGCAGGGCGCTCCCGCCCAGAAACAGCTTGAGGACTTCATCGCCCAGGCGCGCCGGTGGAATCTGGGCCAGCAGATGCCCCAGATGATGCAGCGGCGCTTCAGTCGCCGGGTCGAGGCGCAAGCCCAGTTTGGCGGCGAAACGCACTGCCCGGAGCATCCGCACCGGATCTTCGTGATAACGTTGCACCGGATCGCCGATCAACCGGATCAACCCGGCCTTGAGGTCAGCAATGCCACCGACATAGTCAAGCACTGCAAAGTTGGCGATGTCGTAATACAGGGCGTTGATGGTGAAATCCCGCCGCCAGGCGTCTTCTTCGATGCTGCCATAAACGTTGTCGCTGAGAATGCGGCCATCCTTAGCGCGCTCGACGCCGTCGTCCTCGTTGTCTCCATCACTAAAGGCGCGGAAGGTAGCAACTTCGATGATCTCCTGGCCGAACCGGACATGGGCCAGCCGGAAGCGCCGGCCAATCAGTCGGCAATTACGAAACAGATGGTGGATTTGCTCGGGCCGGGCGTCGGTGACGACATCAAAATCCTTGGGTTCGCGGCCCAGCAGCAAATCCCGCACGCCGCCGCCAACCAAACAGGCGCGATGGCCCGCATGGTGCAGTCGGTACAGGACAGAGACGGCGTTGGGGCTAATATGAACCCGCGAGATCGGGTGTTCGGGGCGAGGAATAACCGTCAGTGAAGGAGTTAGCGCTTCCAAGGAATATTTGTGAACTCTTGTATGATCCTAAAGCGTGCGTATAATACAACTTTCTCTGCAAGACGCCACCTCTCCCGCTCCCTTCGTCTAGTGGCCCAGGACACCGCCCTCTCACGGCGGGAACAGGGGTTCGAAACCCCTAGGGAGCGCCAGATTTAGCCCGCCGTACAAATCCTCTCCTTAGCGATTCGCACTCGTAACCTGTGTGTGCATATCGGAAAACACCATGCCCCATCAGATTCTGATTCTCCCCGGCGACGGTATCGGCCCGGAAATCATCGCCGAAGCGGTGAAAGTGCTGGAATGTCTGCGCCAGGAACACGGCCTCGATATAACGCTGGACTATGGTCTGCTGGGCGGTCGTGCTGTCGATGAACTCGGCTCGCCCTATCCCGAAGCGACCCGTCGCCAGGCTCACGCAGCCGATGCGATTCTGCTCGGTGCAGTCGGCGGCCCGAAGTGGGAATCGATGGATCGTCCATTGCGTCCAGAGCGCGGCCTGTTAGCGATTCGCACCGATCTGCAGTTATTCGCCAACCTGCGTCCGGCGATTCTTTATCCGCAACTGGCAGCGGCCTCGTCGCTGAAACCAGAACTGGTGGCCGGGCTGGACATCCTCATCGTCCGCGAACTGAACGGCGACCTTTATTTCGGCCAGCCCCGTGGCGTTCGCACCCTGAAAAACGGCGAACGGGAAGGCTTCAACACCATGATCTACCGCGAGTCAGAGGTTGAACGCATCGCTCGCGTCGCGTTCGAAGCGGCTCGCAAGCGGCAGCGCCGGGTCTGTTCGGTGGACAAGGCCAATGTGCTGGAAGCCTCGGAACTGTGGCGGGAAGTGGTCGTGCGGGTCGCGAAGGATTATCCCGACGTCGCGCTGGCGCATCTGTATGTGGATAACGCCGCCATGCAACTGGTGCGTGCGCCGAAACAGTTTGATGTACTGGTTACCGGCAACCTTTTTGGCGATATTCTGTCCGACTGCGCCGCCATGCTGACCGGCTCCATCGGGATGTTGCCCTCGGCCTCGCTGGACGCTGGCGGCAAAGGGTTGTATGAGCCGATCCATGGTTCCGCGCCTGACATCGCTGGTAAAGGCATGGCCAATCCGCTAGCGACGATTCTGTCAGTGGCGATGTTGCTGCGCTATAGCCTGAATCAGCCGGAACTGGCGGAGCGCGTGGAAAACGCCGTCGGACGGGTGCTGGATCAGGGCCTGCGCACCGTGGATATTACCGCGACGGGCATGACGGCGGTGGGTACGCAAGCGATGGGCGACGCGGTGGTCGCGGCGCTATAAAATTCCCTGATATCAACTTTCTTTGAACATTGAGGAAAGAGCATGAAGCGTGTAGGTCTGGTCGGTTGGCGGGGCATGGTCGGTTCCGTGCTGATGGACCGGATGCGGGCGGAAAATGATTTCGCCCTGATCGATCCGGTATTTTTCACCACCTCCAATATAGGCGGCCAAGGCCCAGCGATTGGCCGCGACACGCCACCGTTGAAGAACGCCCGGTCGATTGACGAGTTGAAGACCCTGGATATCATCGTGACCTGCCAGGGCGGCGACTACACGAATGAAATTTATCCCCTGCTGCGCGCCGCCGGCTGGCAAGGCTACTGGATCGACGCTGCCTCAGCCCTGCGCATGAAGAACGATGCCGTCATCATCCTCGATCCGGTCAATC
>Ga0209573_1004523_pt1 | contig 13598 bp, 9 predicted proteins | sample TNRBio252014_DNA_FD_185870 | JGI IMG/M metagenome (GOLD analysis project Ga0209573, IMG submission 185870) | Wastewater treatment Type I Accumulibacter community from EBPR Bioreactor in Madison, WI, USA - TNR Reactor_6/25/2014_ DNA (SPAdes)... | ecosystem: Engineered > Bioreactor > EBPR >...
GGCAGGCCATCGTTGTTGAGGTCACCCGCTGCTACGCCGCCGCCATTATAGTAATAGAGGTATTGAATGATGTTAAAAGATTCGTTCTCATTGAGTTGGTTGATGAAATCAACTTTTGTGGTGGAAGCATCCAACTGCTGAAATAGCGTAGGCCCTGACGGCGTTTCCGATTTATTGCAGGCAAAAAGCAAACAACTAAGAAGCAGATAAAGGATACGAGCAGCACAACGAGCAGCACACTTATTATCAAACATCATGATTCAATTTCTCCTTGTTGCAAAACCGGCTTAAAACCCAACATTTAAGCCCAACATGAACGTTCTAACAGGCCAATGGGTTGTCCGCGCGTCAATGCCGGGTACCAAATAAGTGGATTCCATCGGTGTCAAACCACTCCTTCGAAAGCGCACCTCCGGCTCCGGTCCCTTGTAATCTGTTATTGTGAACAGGTTTTGCGCAGTAATATAAACTTGCAGTGCGGAAAGGTAGCGATTATTCCCAATATCAAATCGGTATCCGAGGCGCATATTGTCCAAACGAATAAAGGAAGCTTCTTCTACCACAAAGCTTGAAAAAGGAAGGAAATCCTGCGAAATATTCACAGCGGGAGGCGTCAGCGCGTCGCTCAAAACATTGTGCCGGGAAGCACCGCCTTTTAAACCCAAAATAAAGCGGGATTCATTTACTAACGAATGCCCCTGCACCGCCCTGAGCCGCACGTCAACATCGAATTGTTTCCAGGTAAAGGAACTGCCTATTCCCCAAAAATTGCGGGGTAAAGCCGTACCAAGTACACTTTCGTTGCCTAAAACGGGCTGGCCATTTTGAACGCTTAGGAATTCGCGGCCAAAAAACTCGCCGACCAAACTGCCTTCTGCCAAACGGATGGTTTGGTTACTCCCTGCATTGCCGATAAACCCAATCATTTCGGGCTGAAAATCGGATTGGCCGGGCGGTGTCAGGTTGGTGTATGCGGTGCGGCTGGCACTGAAGTTGAAATCAACTTGCCAACTGAAATTTTCTTGTTGAAGGAGCTTCAGGTTTAGCGCAAGCTCCGTACCCTTGTTTTCTATTTCCACGTAGTTTTTGGTAAACACCGAAAAGCCTACTTGCGAAGTAGGCACCAAAAAACTGAACAGAATGTCTTCTGAAGCACTGTTGTACCGGTCAACGGACCCCGTTATACGGCCTTGTGCAAAACTAAAATCCAGCCCATAATTCATATCCGTACGGCTTTCCCATTGCAAATTGGGGTTTGGGTCGTTAACCGCACTGAAGGAGGGTATAAACTGACCATTGAAAAAGAAAAGGGTGCCTTCGGAAAAAAGAATTCCGGAGAGGACATCATCGGAAGGCAAATTACCGGTAATGCCATGCGAAACCCTGATTTTAAACTGATCTACATTATTTATTTTCAATAATTTAGCAAAATCAATTCCGCCTCCAACACCATGAAACAGCCCCCATTCCCGATTGTCTCCAAAACGGGAGCACCCTTCATACCGGGCGTTAGCGGAGAGAAAAAACCAATTGTCGAAATTGTATTGCACCTGCCCCCGAAATGCAGCCAGCCTGATGTCTAAGCCCTTATTCTCTGCATTGAATGCTGAAGTACCATCGGTTATACTCAAATCGTGATAGATGAAATCCTGTGTCGAATATCCCCTGAGTTGAAATCGCTCCTTATTTCTGTGGATAAATTGATACGAATGGCCGATGCCAAAGGTGAAATCGTGTTTTTTAGCTTTGAAATCGTAAGCGACCGAAGCTTCGGCCAACTGATTTTCCTCAATTCGTTGTTTGTAATCCGCAAACCCCCCCAAGGTAAAGCCACGATAAAAACTCTCCGCCGGGGCATAAAACCCTTCCGTTTTTTCATCGTTTTGCCACGCTAATCGCCCGCTGATGCGAAGCCCCTTCCACACGTTCCAATCAGCAGAAACGTTCGCGGTCAGGGTCTGAAAGCTGCCATTGTGTTTTGTTTGTTCGAGTATAGCTACGGGATTGAAATAATCGAAGCGGTTTTCCTGAAAATATCCGCCAAATTGTCCCTGAACAGGGTCATTACTTCGAACCGGAGCCGTAGGATTATACTGCGTCGCATGAAAGAAAATATCCGGTCGTGCCTGCCTGAAATTGCGGTGAGTTGCTGCCGCAAAAAGCCGGAGGTGTAGCCGGTCTTTGAGCAGGCGCTGCCCGATGTTCAGCAACCCGTTGAATTGTGAAAACCCGGCAGAAGGAACGACATCCCCAACCCCGCGCAGGTTGAGTGAAACCCGCGCCGACGTTCCTGCTTTCGACCAGGCGCCCCATATATTGCTGTGATGTAGCAGGCCATTCCTGGAAATGACATCCTGCCAGTCAGTTGTGCTACCCCAGTCGTTGATCAGATCGCTACCGGGAACACTGGGGTCGTTGCGCAGGGATAAATAGCGGCTTGCGTCTAATACATCGTGTGAATGGGCTACTTGCTGGATGCCAATGCTCGAATTAGCGCCTATTTTCAGCTTGCCGTCGGTGTTGGGCACAGTTTTGGTGGTAATGAGCAAAACGCCATTGGCCGCACGGGTACCGTAAATTGCAGCCGAAGCCGCATCGCGCAGGATACTGATCGAAGCAATGTCATGCGGATCCACAGAACTAAGAGATGCCCCAGGAAAACCGTCCACTACCAGGAGCGGCTGACCATTGCCGATAAGGGTATGCAGTCCTCGCTGGTTCAGGTCAAAATCGCCGGAGGGGTCGTCGCCGGGGTTGGAAAGCAACAGCCCGGGCGCCCTGCCCTGGATGAGTTGGAAGGGATTATAAATATTGCCATAGTTGAAATCGGAAGTTTCGAGCGCAGTTACGGCCATACTCAGGGAATGAACCGGCTGGAGGCCGTAGCCGGTTTCAATCAATTTTTCCGGCGCATCATACGCCACTTTTCGCTTTTTAAACGTGAGGTTCAGCATGGCCTGTTCTCCAACGATTACTTCAAATGGATTTTTGCCATAATGGATCAGCAGGGTATCTCCGGGTTTTGCAGTAATCGTAAAAGCCCCGGCTTCATCCGTTCGGGCCATAGATTGGGAATTATTTTTTTCGATCAGTACTTTGGGCAGGGGAACGCCTTTTTCGTTTTTTAAAGTTCCTGTAACCGATTGGGCATGAACAGTAAATGCTCCAAAAAGCAACAAAACAGAAGTCGAAATAAGGGAGTAAATTGTCAGCTTCATAAAGGTTTGTTTTTGAACCTAACTAAGTAGTTGTGCTTAAGTTCAGCTAAAATACAACCGAAATGAATACTACCTAAACATTATCCGTCCATTTGACTACACTAAATAAAAAACAAAAGCCTTCCTGCAAATGAGCAGGAAGGCTTTTTTGAACGGATCGGCGAATGATTACATCATGCCGCCCATGCCACCGCCGCCGTGCATTGGAGGAGGCGCAGCATTTTTATCTACTTTTTCGCTCACCACACACTCGGTAGTCAATACCATACCTGCGATAGATACCGCGTTTTCGAGGGCAATGCGCGTTACTTTCGTTGGGTCAATAACGCCGGCCTTTTTCAGGTCTTCGTATTTGTCCGTGCGGGCATTGTAGCCAAAGCTGCCTTTGCCGTTTTGTACCCGTTGCAGCACAACAGAACCTTCTACGCCTGCGTTTTCAACGATGATCCGCAAGGGCGATTCCAGCGATTTGCGAACGATGCTGATGCCAATCGTTTGGTCTTCGTTGTCGCCTTTCAAGTTGCGAAGTGCGGTGATTGCACGTACTAAAGCCACACCGCCGCCGGCAACAATGCCTTCTTCAATAGCGGCGCGCGTTGCATGCAATGCATCGTCTACGCGGTCTTTCTTCTCTTTCATTTCTACTTCCGTAGGTGCACCAACATAGAGTACCGCTACACCGCCTGACAATTTAGCCAAACGTTCCTGCAGTTTTTCTTTGTCGTAATCGGAAGTGCTTGTTTCGATCTGCTGCTTGATCTGATTGATTCGGGCTTTGATTTTTTCAGTATCCCCTTTGCCATTGACAACAGTTGTATTGTCCTTATCAATGGTGATCTTTTCGCACTGCCCCAAGTGAGCAATTTCCGTATTTTCCAGTTTATAGCCCTGTTCTTCGCTGATGACCGTAGCGCCCGTGAGCACAGCAATGTCTTCCAACATGGCTTTGCGGCGATCGCCAAAGCCCGGCGCTTTCACAGCGACAACTTTCAATCCTGCGCGCAGTCGGTTTACCACCAAAACACCGAGTGCCTGGCTTTCGATGTCTTCCGCAATGATCAGGAAAGGACGTCCGGTACCCACTACTTTTTCAAGAATGGGCAGGAATTCCTGCATGTTGGAGATCTTTTTATCGTAGATCAGAATGAGCGGGTGTTCGTATTCCGTGATCATTTCCTCCGCATTCGTTACGAAGTAAGGAGAAAGATAACCGCGATCGAACTGCATACCCAGCACTTCTTCTACATAAGTATCCGTACCTTTTGCTTCTTCCACCGTGATGACACCGTCTTTCGACACGCGCTTCATTGCGTCGGCGATCAGTTTACCGATTTCATCGTCGTTGTTGGCAGAAATTGCGGCTACCTGGCGAATTTTGTTGAAATCGTCGCCAATGGTTTCCGATTGTTCTTTCAGGTTTTTGACAACGACCTTCACGGCCTTGTCCATCCCGCGCTTGAGGTCCATTGGGTTGGCCCCTGCGGTTACGTTTTTCAAGCCTGCGTTGATCATGGCTTGCGCCAAAACCGTAGCCGTTGTGGTGCCGTCGCCGGCAATGTCAGCCGTTTTGGAGGCGACTTCTTTTACCATTTGAGCGCCCATGTTTTCCACGGCGTCTTCCAGTTCCACTTCTTTTGCAACCGTCACACCATCCTTGGTGATTTGAGGAGCGCCGAAGCTTTTCTGAATCACAACGTTGCGACCTTTCGGGCCTAATGTTACTCTTACAGCGTTGGCGAGCGCATCCACGCCGATGCGCAACTTCTCGCGCGCATCTCTATCAAAGCTGATTTCCTTAGCCATATTGGATTGATACTTTTTTGAAACGAATAAAAAAAATGATCAGACTGCCGTTGTGTCAGATCATTACAGGATTACCAGGACGTCGTCCTCGCGCATGATGAGAAAATCTTCTCCTTCGTAGTTCAGTTCCTGTCCGGCGTACTTGCCATAAAGTACGATGTCGCCAACCTGAACGGTCATCAGGTTTCCTTCTTTACCAGGACCAACAGCAACTACTTCGCCCCGTTGTGGCTTTTCTTTGGCCGTATCGGGAATGATAATGCCGCCTTTCGTTTTCTCCTCTGCAGGCGCAGGCTTGACAACTACTCTGTCGTTAATAGGCCTCATAAGTTAAGGTGTCTATATTTTGGTTAAACAATGATTGATGCAATGACACCGATGCCTTATCATAAGCCGTGCCAAAACGGGTTTTATGACATTTTTTCAGGCTATGTCAGGTTTTTGCGCCATTTCAGGAGATTTGATGGAGGATTCTGACGTTTAGGGTGTATAAGAGGCAAAGAGGCGAGGGCAAGAGGCAAGCCTGTCCCATGCAACGCAGAGATGATCAGTTCTACATTTTTACCACGTTTTTGAAGAAGGATTGATGAGAGATGATTGATAAATGATGATTGATGATGTAAAGCATACACACGATGTTTACGTATCTCTTACATTAACAATCATCAATCATGTAATCGTCAATCATCAATAAAAAATAGAAATGAACGATTAAGCATCATTTTATAGAACTGATCATCTCTGCATGCAACGGGAAGGAAAAGGGCAAAAGGAAACACGAATTAGATCAAGTTTTGAAACTCAGGTGCATCGCACCTCAATATTTGTAGCCCGGGAATTGACAGGGTATGAGGTGCAGCGCACCGTAACATCGTTTTCAAGTAGCAATTGATGTTATTTCAAGTTCCTAAAGCTCCTTGTGCGTTTTGTGTTGTGGCTTGTAAGTTAATAACAAATAAAATTTTGATTATCAATTAGTTAACAATAAAAAAGCCGCCTATAAAGCTCGTAAGAGGGCTGAAATCTCGTTTATTCTGCTTCAAATTTTACCCCACCTTTGGAAGTGCAGTTCTTCGGGAGCCGTAGAAGCCATATTGCTTGATCTACAAGTCCACGAACCTGCTGCATTTCAACTATTTAACATGCAGGAACTTAACACATACAGTAAACACATTACGCAGGATAAATCACTTCCGGCGGCGCAAGCCATGCTACACGGCATCGGCCTGACGGAAGCAGATTTAAAAAAAGCACAAGTTGGCATCGTCAGCACCGGGTGGGAAGGCAATACCTGCAACATGCACCTCAACGACTTAGCCGTCATCGTTAAGCGGGGCGTTCAGGAAAGCGATCTGGTCGGTTTGATTTTTCACACCATTGGCGTCAGCGATGGCATTTCCATGGGCACTTCGGGGATGCGTTATTCCCTGCCTTCCCGCGAAATCATTGCCGACTCCATTGAAACGGTGGTCGGCGCCCAGTGGTACGACGCGGTGGTCACTGTGGTGGGTTGCGACAAAAACATGCCCGGCGCCATGATGGCAATCGGCAGGCTGAACCGCCCGGCAATCCTGGTTTATGGCGGCACCATCAGTCCGGGTTGCCACGCAGGGAAAAAACTCGACATCGTTTCTGCTTTTGAAGCGCTGGGGCAAAAAAATGCCGGAAAAATAGACGACGAAACGTTTCAGGGCATTGTTCGACATGCCTGCCCCGGGCCGGGCGCCTGCGGCGGTATGTATACGGCCAATACGATGGCTTCGGCCATCGAAGCATTGGGGATGAGCCTGCCGAATAATTCCTCTTATCCTGCGATCACGGAAGAAAAAACACAGGACTGCCTGCGGGTTGGCGCCGCTATCCGCAACTTACTGGAGCGCAATATCCGTCCTTCCGACATCATGACGCGCGACGCCTTTGAAAACGCCATCACGGTCGTGACCGTATTGGGCGGCTCTACCAACGCCGTTCTGCACCTGATTGCCATGGCCAAATCTATTGGAGTGCCACTCGACCTCGAAGATTTTCAGCGCATCAGCGACCGCGTGCCGTTTTTAGCTGATTTGAAACCCAGCGGCAAGTATGTCATGGAAGACCTGTACCGCGTGGGGGGGGTAGCTGGCGTGATGAAAATGTTGTTGAAAGCTGGATATATAAAAGGAGACTGCCTGACCGTGACCGGAAAAACCGTGGCCGAAAACTTAGCGGAAGTCGCCGATCTTTCTCCCGGGCAGGACATTATCCACCCGTTTGACGATCCCATCAAACCAACAGGGCATATCCAGATTTTGTATGGCAACTTAGCGGAACAGGGTTCTGTTGCAAAAATTACCGGAAAAGAAGGCGAAGTTTTTACGGGTACAGCCCGTGTGTTCGACAGCGAACTTGCTGCGAATGAAGGCATCATGAAAAAAATCATTCAACCTGGCGATGTGGTGGTCATCCGCTATTGTGGCCCAAAAGGCGGCCCCGGGATGCCCGAAATGCTGAAGCCAACCTCCGCCATCATGGGTGAAGGGTTGGGTGACAAAGTGGCACTTATCACCGACGGTCGCTTTTCGGGCGGTACGCACGGCTTTGTGGTGGGGCACATTACCCCGGAAGCCCAGGTTGGCGGATTGATTGCTTTACTGAAAGATGGAGACCGCATTACAATAGACGCCACCCGGAAACTGCTGCACGCTGATCTGGATGAAGCGGAAATTGCACAAAGACGGGCAACCTGGCAGGCGCCCGAAAGCAGCGCCAAAAGCGGATGGTTGTATAAATACGCCAGGTTGGTTGGTTCGGCAAGCGAAGGCTGCACAACCGGATAGTGTCTGTTTTTATAGTCCGATAGCTGCGTTATGTGAAGGCCCAAAATTGGTCATTTACGCGAGTAAACTCCCACTTCTGGGCCTTCACATGCCTTGCTCTCGAACTCTAAAGAACAGACACGGGACTAAGCGAAAATGGAAGAACAACAGCATCAAATTAAATAATAAGACCATGACCATGCACCAACAGGTCGCTCCAATTCCGGCTGAATTGCCGCAAAGCCGCATTATCAGTGGCGCAGAAGCCATTCTTACCTGCTTGCTCGAAGAAGGGGTGGACACCATTTTTGGGTATCCCGGAGGCGCCATCATGCCGGTTTATGATGCCTTGTACCATTTCAGCGACCGATTGCGGCACGTGTTGCCCCGGCACGAGCAGGGCGCCATCCACGCAGCGGAGGGCTATGCACGGGTGACCCGAAAAACAGGCGTTTGCATGGCCACTTCAGGTCCCGGCGCCATGAATCTCATGACCGGTCTGGCCGATGCCATGCTCGATTCTACGCCGCTGGTTTGCATCACCGGTCAGGTATTCAGCCATTTGCTGGGGTCGGATGCCTTCCAGGAAACCGATGTGGTCAATTGTACCATTCCGGTCACCAAATGGAATTATCAGATCACTAAAGCGTCTGAAATTCCGGAAGTATTTGCGAAAGCATTTTATATTGCCAATTCAGGGCGCCCCGGCCCGGTGGTCATTGATGTTACCAAAAATGCACAAGTTGAGTCGCTGGAGTTTAGTTATCGGCCACGCCCGACCATCCGGAGCTACCATCCTTTCCCGAAACCATCTCCTGATGTCATTCAATCTGCCGCTGAATTGATCAACCAGGCTAAAAAGCCCCTGATCCTTGCCGGCCACGGCATCCATATTGCCCACGCACACGAAGTTTTTCGCGCTTTTGTAGAAAAATCGGGAATCCCGGTGGCCTGCACCATTCACGGCTTGTCTACCATCCCGTCCGATCACCCCCTGCACATGGGGATGCTGGGGATGCACGGCAACTATGGGCCGAATATGAAACAAAACGAGTGCGATGTCCTGATTGCCATCGGGATGCGTTTCGACGACCGGGTCACCGGCAACCTTGCCCGATATGCCAAGCAGGCAAAAGTCATTCACATCGAAATTGACCGTTCAGAAATCAATAAAAATGTAAAAACCGAAGTGGCAGTTCATTCAGATGCGAAATATGCGCTTGAGCAACTCCTGCCTCTGATCGAAACGAAAAGTTACCCCGAGTGGATTGCTGCTTTTCACGCCTGCGATCGCATTGAAACAGAAAAAGTGCACACCCGTGACCTGAAATCCACTGCCGACGGCAGGTTGCGGATGGGACAGGTGGTACGCGCTATTTCGGATCATACCAAAGGTCAGGCCATTGTCGCCACCGATGTGGGGCAACACCAAATGGCCGCTGCCCGCTACTATGAATACAAAGGCCAGGATCAATGGGTGTCTTCCGGCGGCGCAGGCACAATGGGGTATGGACTTCCGGCAGCCTTTGGGGCTAAAATGGCCCACCCGCACCGCGAGGTAGTTGCTTTCATTGGCGACGGCGGGTTCCAGATGACGCTTCAGGAATTGGGCACTTGCGTGCAATGGAAAATGGGCGTCAAAATTGTGATCCTCGACAATAACTTCCTGGGCATGGTGCGCCAGTGGCAGCAGTTGTTTTTCGACCGACGCTATTCTTCCGTAGAATTGCAAAATCCTGATTTTGTGACCATTGCAAAAGGATTTGGAATGTCCGGACAAACAATAGAACACGCCGATCAACTGAATGGCGCTATTGAAGCCATGCTCGCCCACGATGGCCCTTACCTGTTGCACGTCAAAGTCGAGCAGGAGGAAAACGTGTTCCCGATGGTGCCTTCCGGTGCAGCGGTGGATGAGATCCGCTTAGAGTAAATTGTGGATTTGATTTGTACTTTTGGGGCTACTTAGAGGTTGTGTAATAAGGAGCAAAGCCTGCCCCGCATTAACGGGGGTGCAAAAGGCCAAAGGCAATAATTTCGTAAAGCTTGATGTTTTCGTAATCAAATCAGAAAAAATTACGAAAACATCGAGCTTTGCAAAACAAAATTGCCCCTCCGCTTACGGAGCAGGCTTTGCTCCTTGCCTTTTGCCTCTTTACACAACCTCTTCTAAAACCACAAAACATGATCCAAGCCATCAAGTACCTTTATCGTGCCTACCGCTATCGCTACCGCATTGACCCGGTAGAAATTGCCTATATCCTGCGCAGCCTGAAACCAGGGGACATTGCGGTGGATATTGGATGCCATAAAGGAGGCTACCTGCACTGGATGCGCAAAAAGGTTGGGAAAAGTGGGCATTGTTATGCTTTTGAGCCGCAACCCCTGTTGCACCGATACCTGAAAACCATGCTGGATCGCTTTGCTTATCAAAATATTACACTTGAACATAAAGGTATTTCTTCCAAAACGGGGACTTTCCGCCTTTACATTCCCAAAACAGCAAGCGGCGCCTCTCCCGGTGCATCACTGAATGCGATGGACGAACAAGGCGGATTGGTAGAAAAAGTTGACGTTCAAACGGTCACGTTAGACGGCTATTTTTTGGAACGCGGCATCATCCCGAACCTGTTGAAAATTGATGTGGAGGGCCATGAAGCCGACGTCTTAAAAGGAGGAGAACAACTGCTCCGGCAACACCGTCCGCGGATTTTGATGGAATGCGAAACCCGGCACCTCAAAAATGGCAGCGTATCGGATATCCTGCAAATGATGTCCGATTGGGGATACCACGGTTTTTTTATTCTGGGAGGGAAACTGCACGCTGTGGAAACATTCGACCCCGCTGTCCACCAGAAACGAAGCGAAGGCCGGTTTTGGGAGGCACCAGGCTATGTGAATAATTTTGTTTTTGAAAATAATTAGTGTCTGTCTTTATAGTCCGATGACTTCGACTTACTTCGGCTCCGCTCAGTACAAGTCGCTCAGCCACCTCGGCTGCGTTATGCAAAGGCCCAAAATTGGTCATTTACGCGAGTAAAATCCCACTTTTGGGTCTTCGCATGCCTTGCTCTCGAACTCTAAAGAACAGATACAGGACTAAATGGACAAAGACAAATTAATGTCCGATCATTTAGAGCTTCCAGACTAATCCCAGATTCCAGCGGGAAGAAAGCCCAATATTGCGCCCGCTGAAAATTTGCGCAAAGCCCAAAAATCCACCAAAGTTGTTGGTTACCGGATAATACAGGGTGCTGCCGGCCCGGAGCCAGGTTGAACCGCTGCCCCCGGTAACTGAAACATCCGACCCTGCATTAAACGTGTGGTAATACTCCAACCAGGCGTCTGCATAAAACCAGGAACCGCCGTAGCCGATGCGGAATACGACGGGCAATGCGTAGAGGTTATCCGGAGAAACGCGCACATCTAAGCCTGTTTGGAGGTGCGCAAATGCTCCGAAAACAGAATTATATTGTGCCACAATTCTGCCTTGCACCAAGGTTGCACGGGCGCCGATGGGGTTGCTCACTTCGGTGGAATATTTCGATAGCGGAAAAGTGGCGCCCAAAGCGCCGATTATGGACAGGTTGCCGTTGGTGTCTTCTTTGTAGTAGGATTTAAATTTCAAAAACAACGACCCGTCCTGAAGTCCGCGGGTTTCGCCAATCCACATGTAGGGCGCGGCAATGATGAGGCTGCTTTTGGCCGAGAGGCCGTGTTCGAGAAAAACGCTGGCGGTGTGCATGGTTTGCTCGATTTCCTGTTTTTGAGCGCCGAAAAAATACTTGCTGAAATGCTCATAAGCATACGTGACGGCGATATCGGTTTTGCCGGCGTCGGGTAAAAAACCACTAACGGGCCCTTGCGCAAAAAGCAAGCCTGCAAAGCAGCAAAATAAAGCAGTGAGGGCTTTTTTCATAGGTTTGAATTTAATCGCGAATATCTATAAAAAAGCTTGGGCTGTATGCCGAATATCGGAACAATAATGCAAAATCTGTGTAGTTGCAGACACCCGGGCTTATTCCATTTGTTGAAAATTCCTCTATATTTGGGGCTTCATTCATCTTAACCCGCATGTTTTGTCAGACAGCTTAGTCATTATCCCGACGTATAATGAAAAAGAGAACATCGTTCGTATGATTGAAAAGGTGTTCTCCCTCGGTTACCCTTTCCACCTGCTCATTGTGGATGATGGCTCGCCGGACGGAACTGGCGCTTTGGTCAAGGCGCAACAGTTGCAGTACCCCGATCGTCTTTTTTTGCTGGAGCGGTCGGGAAAATTAGGTTTGGGAACCGCCTACATTGCCGGATTCCGATGGGGATTGGAGCGGGGATACGAATATTTCTTCGAAATGGATGCCGATTTTTCTCATAATCCGGATGACCTTCAGCGGTTGTTAGATGCCTGTTCTAACCAACGCGCCGACCTCGCAGTAGGCTCGCGGTATGTGCGGGGCGGCAAGCTCATCAATTGGCCTGCCGACCGGATTTTTCTCTCCCTCGGCGCTTCCCTGTACGTGCGTTTGATCACCTGGATGCCGGTGAAAGATCCAACAGCCGGCTTCGTCTGCTACAAACGAAAAGTACTGGAAGCGATTGATCTGAACAAAATCCGCTTTGTCGGTTATGCGTTCCAGATTGAAATGAAATTTGCTGCACGGTCTTTGGGATTCCGTATCGCGGAAGTTCCCATCACTTTTACAGACCGGACTGAAGGCGCCTCCAAAATGTCGAAAGGCATTGTGCGGGAGGCCATTCTGGGCGTACTGCAAATGCGATGGCGCAGCTTTTTTTCAACCTACGCCTGAGTTTCTTTTTCAAATCATCCATTATCATATCCGGTATGAAACGCCTGCAACAACTTTTTGCCCAAAAAAAGGAACGCATCCTTAATATTTATTTCACGGCCGGGTTTCCACATCTTCATGATACGGAAACCATTATCCTCGCCCTGGAAAAGTCAGGCGCCGACCTCATTGAAATCGGGATGCCGTATTCCGACCCGCTCGCCGATGGCCCAACCATTCAGCATTCCGGCCAGATTGCTTTGGCCAATGGCATGACCCTGCGCATCTTGTTCGAACAAATCCGTTCGGTCAGGGAAAAAACGCAAATTCCCTTAGTGCTGATGGGGTATTTTAACCAGATGATGCAGTACGGCGAAAGCGCTTTTCTGCAAGCTTGCAAAGCATCCGGAATTGACGCCCTGATTTTGCCGGATATGCCTTTGGAGGAATACGAAAAACATTACCAGGCACAATTTGAAGGGTTAGATCTCGGCATTTCTTTTCTCATTACCCCCCAAACGAATGATGCCCGCATCCGAAAAGTCAGCGACCTGACCCGGGGTTTCATCTATATGGTTTCCAGCGACGCCATTACCGGGGGCAGTAAGGAGATTTCTGAACGGCAATTGGCCTATTTTCAGCGCATCAGCGACATGAACCTGCCGCATCCCCGGCTGATTGGGTTTGGCATTTCTGACCGCAATACCTTTGACATTGCCTGCCGCTATGCCAATGGCGCCATCATCGGCAGCGCATTTATCCGCGCATTGGAAAATGCGGACGATGTGGCGGCGGCGACTTCGGATTTTGTTGAGAAAATCCTCTGAATAGTGTCCGTGGCACGGTAGTGAGGGGGTCACTCCAAGTGTAATGTCGTCAACTTAAGGAATTATAACCACGAAGTGGTTGAAGGTGAATAGCCCCCGATGCAATCGGGGACAGGGATGAGCGAAAGGTAACGTCCAACCCCGGAAGGGGTTGAATGTCAATACGCT
>Ga0209573_1004524_pt1 | contig 13595 bp, 5 predicted proteins | sample TNRBio252014_DNA_FD_185870 | JGI IMG/M metagenome (GOLD analysis project Ga0209573, IMG submission 185870) | Wastewater treatment Type I Accumulibacter community from EBPR Bioreactor in Madison, WI, USA - TNR Reactor_6/25/2014_ DNA (SPAdes)... | ecosystem: Engineered > Bioreactor > EBPR >...
TGATTCCATTCAGGTCAAAAGCAAAATTGGCATTATTGAATTCAAGTGTGTATCCGTTTAGATCAACCACAGATTCACTGACATTGTAAATTTCTACAAACTCTAAAGAATCTGTTCCACTTGGATCATTGTACATGATCTCTGTGAAAACAAGGGTTTGTGGTTGCTTCACGGTAATAGTTCCGGTCATTCCCAAAAACTGATAAAGCTCGGACCGATACTGATAAACACCCGGAACATCAAATGTGAACTCGTAACTCCAGTTGTCCGTTGAAGGCACGCCATTGTAAAAACTGACGGGATTGTCAGGGAAAACAGCGGTACTTCCGTCAACATTGTGATTTCCTCCCGCAATATTGATCCATTTAACTGTTTCTCCCGGAAGGATTTCGAGGTCTTTTGGATTAAATGCAAGTGTTTCAACATCCACCACGTGCACCACAGCAATGTTACAATCAACAGTGTTAACCAAACCTGGACTGGCAAAAAGTTCTTTCCCGTCTATGATCAAACCAGTGGCATGATTACTGATCTTCCAGCTTGCTGCAAGACCGTTGTCCAGATCAGGATGGCACAATTCCAGAGAATTTCCCTGACCGTCTGCTTCAACAGGCCATTCGTTTTTATCTGAATAACTGACAGCATCAACCGTATTTCCGGAAGCATCCAGTAAAGTGATGGTTTCTCCGCTGTTGTTAAGGGCGCCGCCAACCCACTGGATGGCATCATAACCGTAGTAGCCGTTGAAAGCAGCAGTATTAACGGTCGTTACAATGAATGCACCTGCAGCGAGTGTTGTATCTCCAAAAACGATCTGGATGGCATCCTTTATCTCATATCCATTGAGGTTGATCGCCTGATCTGAATTATTGTAGATCTCAATAAATTCTGTCAAATCGGTTCCGGCTTCCGGCGGATTGTACATGATCTCTGTGATCACCAATTGTCCGTAGGTTTGAAAAGCCAAAACTGCCAACAGGCAGAAAAGTATAAGTTTTTTCATTTGTAAGTTTTTTTTGGTTTATGATTTTTAAAAATCCACAATAAAATATGCATGGCAGATCCGGTTTTTATCCGGAAACGGCCAATGCAAAGGTAAAATTAGTACTTAGATGCTTGTTTTGCAAGGATTAAGCAAAATTGAACAAAAAATAGGGCATTTCCAGTCCAATTTTAACAATCGCTTCATGTTAAAAATTCACTCTTGCACCCAGATTAAACCTGAAAGGCATACCTAAAAACACTTCAGCCGCATCAGCAGCATGAGAGTTGACTATCGTTCCATTTTTCCTGTATGCATGTAATATTGAGTTGTCGCCGGCATCTGAAATATATTCTGTATTGAGAATATTCATGGCCTGGGCAAACAATTGTACCCTGAAAGTATTGATCTTAGGCAGGTCATAGCTGATCCTGGCGTCAAAGACCGATCCTCCCGGCAAACGCCACGCCTGATCAATATCTGTACTCACCGTTCTCGTAAACGGATCAAAATCAGCATAATATTGGGTAAAATACCTGAAACCCAACTCAGCCCTCAACCCTTTTAAAGGTTTCAAGCCTACACGTATACTAGCCTGGGTTTGCGGAGCGCCTCCGACCAGTAATTTACCCAGATAATAATTGTATTTAACCGTTGCAGTATCACCTGTGGTATAATCCTGATAACTCCCTTCAGTATCATCATTGTAAACCCATGCTGCGAATGACAATGAAGCATGGATGTCGACCAACGGAATGGGCTCATAGGCAGCTTCCAATTCAAACCCCAGATGTCTTTGAGATATGCCGCTGGAAAAAATAAGTCCGGCATTTCCATCTTCTGAAACATAAGGTAAATAATGAGACCTGTTTTGCCAGTTTGTAAAATATCCTGTGATCCCTGCTTTCAATTTTTGTTCCTCCCAAAGGTAAGTTGCCCCAAGTTCCACATGTTGGAATCTTTCGTTTTTAGCGTCAGTGACCAACAAACCGGTTGCAGGTTGGATCAGATTGTCCAAAGCAGGAACCTGAGAAACATATGCTCCGTTGAGGTATATGTTCAACTCCTTGTTTAGGTTCAATATGCCTCCCGCTTTCAGATGAAATCCTGGTTTCAAAGCAGTTTTCACATTAAATGCTTCATTTCCAGATACATTTTTGAAGTGATCAGTCAATTCATAGCTCACAGTATTCAAGCCTGCAGTGAAATAACTGTGCAATATCTTATAATCATAGACCAATTGACCATATCCACCGAAACGTTGGATCTGTTTGGTCTGGTTAAAAAATAAGGTATCACCCAAAACAGTTTTGGGCGCAGGAGATATTTCTCTGATTACATCTGTATAAAAATCACCTCCAAGCAGATCGCGAACCTGATAAAACTCTTTGTTTTGAGCGATTCGACCGTCTAAGCCAAAATGAAGTTTAAAGTTGTTATCAATGCTATAGTTAATTTTTGCCAGCAAGCCATAGGTTTTATTGGCATTTACTTCATTATACAAAATTCCAAGAGACTCAACGTTTTCTTTATTTGCAGCGATGGTTTTGTCAAAATCTTTCGGTTTTGCAGGATTATTTTCCACATTAACAAAAGATCCCGTACTTCCTGTGATCCCCGATAGTCCCTGTATGGTGAATAGTGAGCTTTGCAGAGATGTTTTTGCATTAAGTTTTCCATGATAATTGAGTGAAAGCAAAGGCTTTTCGCTGTAGCTTTCTTTTTCATTGATAAAACCGGAAGCATAGCGATCCCGTTCTTTACCCATTGAAAACTGTTTTCCTGTATAATTCTCGGATACAGAATTTGCTGTATAATTCCGGAATCTGTCAGCTTGTTCGGGCAACCAGATATCAAGGGCATCCACATCGTAAGTACTGATTCTTTCTGCAAGATCACCACTCAATGCGCCAATATTCTGAGGGTAAGGATTCAAGCCATGCCTTTGCGAGGAAGTAAATCCGAAAAGTTCGATTTTGTGATTTTCATTGAATTTGAGTGTTGCGCCACCAAACAATGAAAGAGCATCGTTCCAGGTATGATCAATCAGGCCATCCCCGGTTTTTTTGGTCATTCCGAAGCTCAGGGCAACATGCTTTTTGATCAAACCTGAATTTACCCTGAATGCAGCATTCAATTGGTTGGCTGTACCATATTGCAGTTGGGCAAAACCACCAAATTGTTCTTCGGACGGATTGGCAATGACATTCACTGTACCTCCTGCAGAGGGAAATGCAAAATTTGTAGAGGTGGTTCCTTTTTGTAGCTGAATGGATGTGGCAGCGTCTGTCAGTCCTTCCCAATGATGCCAGTTGAAGTTGCCGTCTTCCATATCGTTCAAAGGAATGCCATTGAGCAATAATCCGGTATTTTGCTGGTTAAAACCACGGATTTTGAGTTCTGCATCACCTGTTCCGCCGCCTTTTTCCGTGATATAGACCGCTGCATTTCCTTCGAAAACATGAGGCAGATCCCGGTTGGCTAAATGGATGATGCTTTGTTCATTTTTAACAGAAGTATGAGAATCAGCTGATTTTCCGTCAAATGAGTAATTAGCCAGACATTGAATGTCCGTTGGCAGCGCTATTTTTTTAATCTTCAGCATGCCGAGATCTGAATTTTTTATCAGATCCGTATAGAACATGGTTTTTTCATATTTTGGGTATTGCACGGTCAATTCATGAAAACCCAAGGGTATATCAGTCAATTCAAACAGGCCGTTTTTGTCAGAAGAAGCCTTGATTTTGCTGTTGGAAAGTGTGATTTTTGCCCCTTGAATGGCTTTTTCAGTTTCCTGATCAACTATTTTACCGGTAATTTTAACCTGGCCATAACTCATTGAACCAGTCAGTATCATCAAAATAAATATCAGTTGAAATCTCATGTAAAGATGTTAAGTTTTAGTTTATTGAATGATGAAGGAAAATCTCTGTTCAATTCTCATTCGGGCATGTTGATATTTTTCAATAAGCCTTGAATTGCTCTGAATGGAGATGATCCGCGCAGCAAATGTAATTTTAAATTCTTAAACCATTTCTAAGTAAACGTTTAAATGTTGCATTTGTGACATGGCATGTGGATTTCAGAATGAATTTATAGAAGGAAATGCATTGAACTGTTAATAAAATGAGCTGTCCGGATTCCGGACAGCTCATAATTTTATCAGCTTATTCTCCTGAGAACAAACAATTAAAAGAAATATTTCACACCAAGTTGTAATTTCCAGGTTTGAGAATATGTATAAATTGGAGAATAAGTATCAGTCAGATAACTTCCATCAGTGTTTTTCACCATTGAGAAAGTAGGTAAGTTGTTTGCATCTTTTCCTTCATATTTCAGGATACGGCCATTGTTTGATAAGAACATATTTTGTGGAACGCCCCATTCATTATTAAGTAAGTTGCCAAAATTGAGGAAGTCAAGGTTAAATTGGAGGGTATTTACTGTTCCGCCAACTTTAATTCTGAAATCCTGAATAAATCTTAAATCAAACCAATGTACCCAAGGTGCTCTTGCAGCATAAGATTCAGCATATTGACCTTTGTGAGTACTCAGATATTTGTCCTGATCAACAAAGGCAAAGAATGCATCTTCGTCTGCAGAATTGACAAATTTAACTTCACCTTTAGCTTCAGGAATATAAATCAGGTCAGTAGCACTTCCGTCACCATTCATGTCGTTGGTGTAAATAAAGCTATATCCACCTGCTGAGGATCCTGAATAGAACAAATTGATGGTCGTAGCCATATGGTCATTAGCATAAGGAATTCTATAGGAGAAGGATCCGATTGCTTTGGCAGGAACAACATATTGTGAACGCTGAACATCAGGGATGTGTGCTCCATTCACTTCAAACAAACCTGTATAAGCTGATGCTGCATTACTTCCAGGCATACCGGAAATTTCTTTAGTTTCAGTTACAGTATAAGCAGCCATCAAATTAAGATTGTCAATAGGTTCTGCATTAAGTGTAATGTTACCGATTGCTCCCCAACCTTCGCTGTTATTGGAAAGAATATATGCATTTTTATTATTATAAGTCAAAGCTGCTTTAGCAGGATAAATATACCTGTCATCAGGACCAGTGAATTTTGCCCATGTATCATCTGGTTGTTTCCAGTCATAATTCACAAGCATCACGTCATTGAGTTTTTTCATGTAAATTCCTTCCAATGTAAGGGTCAATGGGAATGAAACAGGGAATGTATAATCAAAAGCCAGAGAGCTCTTCCAAACCTGAGGCATTTTAAAATCAGGATCAATACCATTGATTGTGCTTGGTAAAGCGCCATCTTCAGGAGTAATGGTATTTTGAAGACCCAGCAATTCGATCATTTCATTTACATCTGTTAACATTGGACCAGCGAGTAATGCCAATTTTGGATCAACACTTGTAACAGTTCCGTCAGCACTGTATTTGGTAACTGCAGTATATGATCCCTGAACCATTCCTGAGTTGGTAGGCATGTTTGTGAAGAATACCAATGGCAATCTTCCTGTAAACAAACCTGTTCCACCACGGACTTTCAATTTTTGGTCACCCATTACATCCCATGAGAAACCTACTCTTGGTGAAACCTGAACTTTTGCAGTTGGCCATTCACCTGTATCAATTTTTTTACCTCCGAAATCTAACGCATAAATTGCATTGTTTCTGATAATATTGTCTTCATACTGCAAATAATCTGCACGAACACCGACAGATAATTTGAAGTTAGGATTGACAGTCCATTCGTCCTGTCCATAGACACCAAATTGGTTGAAAGCAACCTGAGCGGCAGGATTCAATTCGCCATCATAACCATAAGTCAGCGCAAAATCTCTGGGAGCTCTTTGGTTGAGGAAATCATCCAGGCTTGCATAACGATAATAACCTGTACCATTTCTCATGTATGAATTGTTGGCCATTTGATATTCATAGCTCAAACCTGCGGTCAATTTATGATTTCTCATGTAGAAAGTCAGGTTGTCAGTCACATTGAAAATATTGTTATTTACACCATTATTCCAGGTAAACAATTCATATCCTGTAGACATATAAGGTTCAAGAATTTGTTTTCCGGTTTGGGTCACTCCATACATAATATCAATAAACGGGAAGGGATCAGAGGAAGATCCACGAATATCATTGATCTTTGAATAGGTTGCCAGGAATTGGTTAGAAATTTTGTTTGACAATCGGCTGTTCAAGTCAAATGAAAATGAATTAACGATATTGTCTGCTGAATAAAGTGAATTTGCGAAGGCCATAGAGTATTGTGAAATACGATCCAGTCCGGTTGCAAGTCTGAATCCGGCATCTGTTGAAGTACCATTCGTAGGACTCCATGCCTGATTTTTTGTGTAATTATATCTCAAACTCAATTTATTGGCATCATTGATGTTCCAGTCGATACGAGCCAAAAGCTTTCTATTGCTTTCATCACCTGGATAATCAGTATAAGAACCTGGATCATATCCATAATTGTCGATCAGGTGTTGTTTAACGAGCTCCATGTCAGAAGCTTTAGTTCTTGATATAGATTGCTCAGTATTAGCAACTCCATCCTCTGAAGGTCTCCAGTTAACCACCTGTCCTGGTTTTACCTCAAACTCGCCGTTTAAGAAGAAGAATAATTTATTCTTAATGATCGGACCGCCTAATGTAAAACCATATAATTTCCTAGATTCTGCTTTGCGTTCTCCGAAATCAACATCTCCGATTTTATTACCTCTGAGATCCTGATTTGTAAAATAGGTGTATGCAGAACCTTTGAACGCATTGGTACCTGATTTGGTGATCGCATTGATACCGCCACCTATGAAATTTGATTGACGAACATCAAAAGGTGCTACAACAACCTGAATTTCTTCAATGGCATCAATGGAAATAGGATTACCGCCACCTGGAAGATTGGAGCTCAACCCAAAGTTATTATTAAAGTTGGCACCATCCACTGTAAAATTGGTTGAACGACCGTCACCACCTGCGAAACTCATGCCGTTGGCATAAGGCGAAATTTTAGCAATATCTGAGATATTCCTGTTGATGGTAGGCATCAAATTGATTTGCTCCGTTGAAATATTTGTTGTAGCTCCGGTTTTCCCCGTTTGGAATGCAGATTCTTTTTTACCAACTACAACGATTTCTCCCAAGTCCACAGTACTTTCAGTGAGGACAGCATTCAGCTCAAATGTTTCTGCAAGGAACAATTTAATATCAGCGTATGTTCCTTTTGAAAAACCGATGAACGTCACTTCCACCTGATAAGGTCCACCGGGACGCATACCTTGAAGATTGAATCGGCCATCATTGCCCGAAATAGTACCATATTGAGTGCCGGAAGGAGTATGAGTTGCAATAATAGTTGCACCTATCAAATTTTCTCCTTTGTTGTCTGTCACCTTACCGGACATAGCACTTGTAGTTACCTGCGCCTGGGCAAAATACCCGAAAAGCATCAGTAAAAACAATTGTAAAATTCTTTTTTTCATAGCCATAGATTTTGTTAAAAATTTTTGATCACCCGGCATACAAGTTAAATAGTTACAACTTAATACTCAGGTGGTTTAATGAATAAATAGATTGGTTAATCTGTCAGTTTGTTTTGTAACAATGAACAAATGTAAATCTAATTTTCAAAACATATATGAAAATCTATTATTAATTTAATCTAAATTTGTTGCGCGCTTAAATCATTTAAAATTAAGGAAAAGGGTAAAATTTTGTTACACTGTAAACGATAAATTACCCTTAACGGCTGGATAAAAGGGTATTATCCGGATCTACGATTTTATCCTAAAGTTTGTTGGTTTTGCTTTATCGAATGAGCATGCTGCCAGCATGCGCTAATGCATCAATGTAACTAATTTATAACATGAATATCATTCGTTAATTCATCCAAAAGTATGGCCGGGTAGACCCGATTTGTAAGTTAATGTATATTGGTGACGCCTTTAGTATTGTTTTTACAGGCTTTAATGTATATAAATAATAAATTATATATAAAATACTAAATTTTGAATCTTCAAATTTTCAAATCTTCAAATTCCCGAATTTTCAAATTTTCAAATTCTTTTTACTTCCCTGATTGAAAAACAAGTTTGATTTCCACCAACTCCGAATGACTGCCCACTTTTATCGGCGGTCCGGCTGTTCCAAAACCACTCGAAACATAAAAATGGGTGTCTTCCTTTTGAAGATAACCCCAGTCAAGTTCAAAAATGGCTTTGGTGATCCAGCTCAGTGGCCACATTTGTCCGTGATGGGTATGCCCCGAAATCTGGAGATCCACACCGTTTTTCACAGCCTCTTCCAAATGATAGGGTTGGTGATCCAACAGCAGAACTGGTTTGCTTTTATCTATGCCAACCATCAGTTCATTCATCTTTTTCCTTGTACTGAGTGCCATCCTTTCTGTGTTGATGTCATTTCGTCCAACCAAATAAAATTTTTCATCGATCAACTCCGTCTGATCGATCAGCATCCGGACATCGTTGTCCTTAAAATAATTGAGATCGGTATGCGCCCTGCCAATATATTCGTGATTGCCCATGATGGCATAAACGCCGAATTTTGGTTTCAACTCCCTGAATCGTTCCAGCAACTTGTTTCTCTTCACAAAATCAATGTTGTCATCCACGATATCGCCGGCTATTAAAATGATATCGGGTTTGAGCGCATTCATTTTGTTGATCAGTTTACCCAGTTTACGATGGCCTGTCATATTGCCCAGGTGGATATCACTCACAGCTACTATGCGCAAAGTATCCATACCTTCCACCTTTTTATTCACCTTCAGTTCCAGGTTTTTTACACGAAGATGGCGTGCATTCCATGCACCATACGCTACCGTCAATGTGACCAATACAATGACGCTGATACCGGTGATCAATCTTATCTGAGCGGGATTTTCCCGCAAGAAAGTTGGTAAAAAGGGTACGAAATAATGGATCACCCGGAAAATATCCACTAAAACAACCGCCAGAAAGCCGTAAAACATAAATCCCAGGCTATATGCTCCAAATTTAAGTAAGGGGTCACTTAAAAAATATAATTTATTGTATTCCAGTGTTTTGCCCAAAATAAATGAAAAAAGCACAAATATAAATCCTGCTATAAAGAGTTTGTGCTGCACAAAACTACCGGGAAATGCTGTGGACAGCCTGTTGTAAACATACCAGCCACCACCTCCAAGAGTCAGTAAAATAATTGAAAGAAATATTATTATACGCATAAAATTATCAAGTTTTGATTATTTGGTAATAACATGAATCTGATACAAATGTTTCAACCTGAATTCAAACTTGATTCATTTATTCGACCAATTCCAATACTTTGTATACAATTTTCAATCTTCTTTTTTGTGCAACAATTCAGCAATTTCCCCATTAACGAAGATATATTGTAGTGGTAATAATGAAATAATGTGTTAATATTCAAATTATTATATATAGTATTATATTATAACATTCAATCACAACTCTTCGTTGTTTAGTAATTTCTTTAATGTAATTGAATTTGGCCGGATCATTGATCACCAGAATAGATGACTTTTTTTGCAATCAGCTTCTTGCCGTATCTGAAAACTATTGCATATACACCAGGTGTAACTTTGACTCCGTTGTTGTCTGTTCCTTCCCAGGTAAACCGAAGCTCAGCATCAGGTGAAGGATCAGCCTTTAATTGATTTACCAACATTGAGTTGGCGTTATATATCTCCAGAGAGTACTGCGAACCGTTAACAGGTATAGAAGTTGCTTTGATAGTCAGGTTTTGCGAAAATGGATTTGGAAATCCAATCAGGTCTATGCCATTTTCCTTAATTGGAGTTTGTGTATCGACATATTCCAGTTTCTCATCCCTTTTATAATAAATGCCAAAATGATCGCTTTCTACCTGCATGTAAACAAAATCAACATATTCCATATTAAAGGATTTGTAGGCAATGGAAGGGTGAAACGGACTTGTCGAAATGGTGTCCATAAAAGTTGTCGTTCCAAAACCTCCGGCAAAAACATGATATAATTTACCTTCCTGCATGATCAGGTAACTATATCCGATCGGAGGCAATACATCGTCAACACATATCAAATCTACTTTTTGGTGGAGTTTAAACGACGAAATTTCAGCATGATCACTAATGAACCAGGGAAATTCAATAAGTGTACCTGAAGTATCAATGTAAAGCATTTTTGCATAACTTTGAGGAGCATCGGATGGGTATATGGCATTCATGGTGATGGCAGGCTGGGTTCCTTTAGCATTGAGCAAACTGGAGAAATGCTTCATGTGATCCCCGGAAAAAAGAAAGGACAGAGAATCACCATCAAATTGATACCCGACCATCATATCGTCATTACCGAAAAGCAGGTGATTGGCAACAGCTATATCGGAAATCTCATTTTTCCGTGTAATCTCTTTTGTAGTTATACTACTTGTTTCATTTACAAATGTGGCATACATTAATGCAGTTTTTTCAGCTTTTTTTTCCAGCCAAAACAGATTTACTTTCCCTGAAGCATCCGTATCTGCCACCGGCAAAAATGCATCCATGCCCGGTTCTGAAATATTTTTGGGTTGGCTCCATGAAATGAGATCTTTGGAACATCGGTGCGTAATTTCTCCAGTCGGTCCTTCGGATACATAAATCAAATGGACAACATCCTCTTTGCTCAAAGCAAGTGTCGGTTGGGTTCCTTTTCCCAAAAGAACCGGTTCATTCCACAGATCTTTGTTTCTTTCATAGAATATTCCTTTGATTACCGGAGTGGAAACCGAATCATAATCCATATAAGAGATGAATATGTTCCCTCCCAAATCCCGGATGATCTTTCTTTGATTGTGATTTGCAAGCGCATCGGGATGCCGGGTTTCTGCAATTTTGGTCTGGCTGTTCACCAATAAAGGGATCAGTAACAATGTCCAGAAAAGTATAAAATATTTCATAAACGGGTGTTTTTGATGAATAAATTAATAGATACTACGGTCATAAGCTATTTGACAGCCAATATATAGAAAATAATTGGTAATTGGTTAGCTCAAAAGTCTATTAGTCTATAGTCTATTAGCTAATGAATCAAACCAAGTGTTAAATCTCTGATTCCAGGACAAATTTGGTGTCTTTTGCTCCATGTACACGCTCACTTCAAAGAGACCAACAGACTAACATACTAATTAGTGTCTGCAAGAAAACTCTTGTTTTTTTCTTCTTTGATAAGAAAACGTCAAGGACAAGGCTTGCGAAGTTTTTGAAAACAAGGAGTTTACTAATTGTAAATGACTGTTTCAAAAATAAGCATAACGCAGTATTTGGCGTTTTCTTGCAAAGAATAATTAGCTAACCATCAAAATAACTACAATAATTGTATTATTATTGAGTTCAATCTAAAAAGTTATAAAGTTGAAAGTTCATAAAGTTATATTACTGATTTTGCGATGTTTATGATAATTTTGCATTTATAGTTAAAGTGTTCAATATCAACTATTTACACTTTTAACTTTACAAACTTTATACTTTTTAAACTCGATTCATTATTTTAAAACGAATTTAAAACTTGAATTGTAGTCAAGGATTGAAGATAAAGCTAAAATCTATGCTGTTTATTTTAAGATGAATGATGCCACACACTCAATATGATGTGTATGCGGGAACATATCCACCGGCTGAACCTTATCCAAATAATATTTGGTGCTGAAAAGTGCTGCGTCGCGGGCTTGGGTAGACGGGTTGCAACTGATGTAAATGATTTTTTTTGGAGCCAGATTTAATATGGATTCAACTACCTCAGGATGCAGTCCTGATCTGGGAGGATCCACAAAAATTACGTCCGGTTTTGAAGACAGCTTTTGCAATTCATCCTTTACATCTCCGGCTATAAATTCGACATTTTCAATGTTGTTGATCCGGGCATTTTTTCTGGCATCTTCAATGGCTTCTTCGATCAATTCGATGCCGGTCACATATTTGGCTTTGGCAGAGATGTACAGGGCAATGCTTCCCAACCCGGTATACAGGTCAAAAACGCTTTCATGGCCTTCCAGCTCTGCAAAATCTACGGCTATATCGTATAAAACTTTGGTTTGCAGTGTATTGGTCTGAAAAAATGATTTTGGCGAGATCAGGAAATTCAATGATCCCAGTTTTTCGGTTATCTCAGGTTTACCGTCGTACAGGATAAATTCCTGATCACTCAAACTGTCATTGTGCTTACTGTTGATTACATAAAATAAACTGGTGATCTCAGGAAATGCCGACTTCACTGCACTCATTAAAGGGTTGATCTGATCGGTGTTATTTTGAAAAAAAACGATCACTACCATTGTCTCTCCCGTGGTGGTTGTCCTGACCACCATGTTCCTCATCAATCCCGTATGCGTTTTAGCATCCCAATATGTGAAGTCTTTATCCCGTGTGTATTTTCTTACAAAATTACGTATGCTGTTGGAAGGTTCAGCCTGCAAATGACAATGATCGATCTGAACGATCTTGTCAAAACTGCCGGGTGCATGAAAACCGAGTGCATCCTGTACGTCCGGTGTTTGCATGGCTTCCAATTCCTTGGTTGTCCACCATCTTTTGGATGAAAAGGAAAATTCCAGTTTATTGCGATATTCCGTGGTCAAGGCACAGGCTTTTACCGGTAAAAATGCCTTCGGTTCGATCCTGGCAATGCGTCTGAAGGCATCATGTACCTGAATCTCTTTTTCTGTCAGTTGCCTTGCATAACTCAAATGCTGCCATTTGCATCCACCGCAAGACTCAAAATGCGTGCAAAATGGCGTTATTCTGTCGGGACTTAGTTCAAAATAATGCTTTACATGACCCTGGAACACACCTTTTTGCTTTTTGATCAAAAGGATCTCTGCCTGATCGCCGGGTACTGGTCCTTTGCAAAAAACCACCCGGCCATCATCAGTTCTGCCTACAGCGAGGCCTTTATCCGCAATGCCTGTAAATTGCACCAATGCCAATTCTGTTTTGCTTTTTCGAGCCATGAAATACTTTTTGGGAATTAAAATTCGCTTTTCTCGTAAAAATCTACTTCCGGATGATTTTCCTTTGCCATTTGAATTGCCCAACCGGAATCTGCAAGAAAAACGAGCTTTCCATCTTTGTCCAATGCGAGATCTCTTTTCCGCCGGCTCTTGAAAAACTCAAAAGCTTTTTTATCCTCACAGGATACCCAAAGCGCTTTGTGAATATTAATGGGATCATAGCTGCAGGAAGCGCCATATTCATGTTCCAGGCGGTACTGGATCACTTCAAACTGAAGCGCACCGACGGTGCCAATGATCTTTTTACCTGTTTCAAGTGTGGTAAACAACTGAGCTACACCTTCATCCATAAGTTGTTCAACACCTTTGTCCAACTGTTTTCTTTTCATTGGATTGGTGTTGACCACAGCCCTGAATTCTTCAGGTGAAAAGCTTGGAATCCCTTTGAAATGTAGGATTTCTCCTTCTGTCAGCGTGTCGCCGATCTTGAAATTGCCTGAGTCATATAAACCCACAATATCTCCCGGATATGCTTCATCCACGATGCTTTTCTTGGAAGCCATGAACGAAGTCGGGTTGGGAAATCTGAGCATTTTTTCAAGCCTGATGTGGTTATAGGGTGTATTTTTTTTAAAA
>Ga0209573_1004525_pt1 | contig 13593 bp, 9 predicted proteins | sample TNRBio252014_DNA_FD_185870 | JGI IMG/M metagenome (GOLD analysis project Ga0209573, IMG submission 185870) | Wastewater treatment Type I Accumulibacter community from EBPR Bioreactor in Madison, WI, USA - TNR Reactor_6/25/2014_ DNA (SPAdes)... | ecosystem: Engineered > Bioreactor > EBPR >...
TGTCTGGTGCAACTCAAAGGTTCTCTCGCCCAACTCCCCAGAAACAGCGTTCCGCTGGCTGGCATTACGGCCCTTGAACAGCAACTCAGCGACGCCGCCGTGCGGGAACTGACCCATGAGGGCCTGCACGAATTCATTGACGAATTGCAGATGGGTTTTGGGGAGCTGCACAGCCAGATCGCTACGACCTACTTCATGCATTAATTCCGAAGTCCCGACCCCGCCGGCCTCGCGCCGGAATGAGGACTCCTCTGTTCGCCGGCCTTCGCGCCGGCGTTTTTTATTGCGATTGCCTTGGGAGGATGAAACTCCATCTGTACCGTCACGGCAAAGTCCTTTGCTAACCCCTGTACGAAGATGGCCTTAATCTTGCGCGGATTCGCCCAGGGAATCCCCACGCTACAACTCGCTGATGAATTGGACTGTGATTACGGCGCCTTGTTGAATGATCGTCATGAAATGCAGGAGGCGGCGCTGCTCGGCCGGGACCTGTTGCCGTTGACCGACCCCGTGACTGAGGGCGATGAAATGTTCCAGAATGCCGGGGAGAAGGGTGACCTCCACAGCGATCCGGCGGACCCACCCCGCCGCCGGGCTAACCAGCAACCTGGGCGCGGGACCCTGGAGAAGGACCGTCCGCCCATTCAGGGCGTGGTCGGCCGCGACAGCAGGTATATCCGCTTGACGGTTTGCGCGGACACCCGGCAAGACACGGTTCAGCCGGAGGTGAAAGCCAAGACGGCGGAGGGTATAACGTTTTACAGTGATGAATCATCGGCTTATAATCGCGTTGATGCCTCTGGACGGACGCATGGAACCGTCTGCCATTCGCGACCCGAGTATGCGCGTGACGACGATGGGGATGGCGTCCGGGAAGTCCATTGCAACACTATGGAAGGGATTTGGACCGGGTTGCGAAATTTCCTACGGCCCTTCCGGGGCGTCCACAAAAAATATCTGGCGCAGTACGTCGCTCTGTTTGAGTGGACCCACCACCTCAAGCGAGTGACTCCGAGTTTCCTGCGAATCCTGATGATTCCGCGCTCCATCTGTTTACCGATATGAGCGAAGTTTGTCAGCAAGCGGGCCCAATCGCCATTAAAAAAAGCAGCTTAGTCATCAACTAGGAGATTATCGTGGCCTATCAACATCGTTATCTGGACGGCAGCCCGCTCGATTTGCCCGTCGGCAAGGTCGTGTGCATCGGTCGCAACTATCTTGACCATATCCGCGAATTGAACAACGCCGTCCCGGAAACGCCCATCCTGTTCATGAAACCGGCCACGGCGCTGACCGCGCTGGATGAACCCATCCGCCTGCCCGTGGGACGGGGGGAATGCCATCATGAGGTGGAACTGGCGGTGCTGGTCGGTCAGGAACTGCGCCATGTCGATGCCGCAACCGCCCGGCAAGCGGTGGCCGGCTATGGTATTGCGCTGGATTTGACCCTGCGCGACCTGCAAAACGAATTGAAGAAGAAGGGCCACCCCTGGGAAACCGCCAAAGCGTTCGACGGTTCCTGTCCCTTGTCGCCGTTTCTGCGCCCCGACGCACTGCCGGACCCCCAGACGGCGGAGGTGAGCCTGCAAGTGAACGGCGCGGTTCGCCAGCAGGGCAACACCCGACTGATGATGGTCGGAGTTTTTGACTTGATGGCCTATATCTCCACGCATTTCACGCTGCAACCGGGCGATGTTGTGTTAACCGGCACCCCGGCGGGCGTCGCGCCGCTGACTTCCGGCGACGCGCTGGCGCTCAGCCTGGCCGGCCATGATTTCACCGCACGGGTCGCTTGAACGGATGAACGTCCTGATTATCTACGCCCATCCCAACCCGCGCAGTTTTAACCAGGCCATTCTGGACACGGTCGATGCGACACTGCGCGAACAGGGCCACGCCACGCGGATTCATGACCTGTATCAAATGCAGTTCCGCGCTGTGCTGGACGGCGAGGATTTATTGCGGAACTGGCGCGGCGATCTGTCCACCGACACGCGCCGGGAACAGGATGCTATACAGTGGGCGCAGGGGCTGGCGTTCATCTATCCCATCTGGTGGTTCGGGCCGCCGGCGATTCTGAAAGGCTGGATCGACCGGGTGTTCACCCGCAAATTCGCATTCGACTTCGGCCCCGGCGGGATGAAAGGATTGTTGACCCACGAACGAGCGCTGATTCTCAATACCCTGGGCGGCGATGAGGCGACCTATCAGCAGGAGCGCTGGCATGAGTTGCTGGTGCGGCCCATGACGGAAGGCGTCCTCGGCGCTTGCGGGGTGCGTCATGTAATTCACCGGGCGTTTTATGAAGTACCCTCGGTTTCCCACGCTGAACGACAGGCGATGCTGGAGGAAGTCCGCGCCTTGGCAGCGGCGTTCTAATTCGCGCTCAACGGATCGCAGCCTATCCACCCTCTTCAACGCCAAGCCCGTTCTACCCTTTCAAAAACCCCGCGCTGCTTGGCATAATGACCGCCATCTTTCACCCGCCTCGCCACCTGCCTGGCCACCAAGGGAGCATAACAACAATGCGCGTCCTGCTGACTACCAATGAGTACCCGCCGTATGTCTATGGCGGCGCCGGCGTTCACGTCGAATACCTATCCCGCGAACTGGCGAAACTGACCCCGGTCGAGGTGCGCAGCTTCCACGACCAGCACTCTGACGACGGGCAACTCCATGTGCGCGGGATTAAAATGGACACCACCCATTTTGCCGGCTGCCCGCAATCCTTCGTTTCCCCGCTCAAAGCCCTGAGCACCTGCCTGGCCTTCGTCGGTCAAGGCCTTGGTGACGATCTGGACGATGGCAACGCCGAGATTATCCATTGCCACACCTGGTACACCCATTTCAGCGGCATTCTCGCCAAGATTCTCTACAACATCCCGCTGGTGATCACCGTTCACTCCCTGGAGCCGCTGCGACCCTGGAAGCGCGACCAACTGGGCCATGGTTACGATCTGTCCCGCTGGGTTGAGAAAAGCGCCCTGGAAATGGCGGACGCCATCATCGCGGTCTCACGCAGCACTCGCGACGATATTCTGCGCCTGTTCAATGTCGAACCGACCCGGGTCATCGTCATCCCCAACGGCATCGACACTGAAGAATATCAACCGATTCAAGCCCCTGAAGTGCTGGCCCGGCACGAAATCGATCCCAACCGCCCCTATGTGCTGTTCGTCGGGCGCATTACCCGGCAAAAGGGGTTGTACTACCTACTGCAAGCTATTCCTCACCTCGATCCCAAGTTGCAAGTCGTGCTGTGCGCCGGCGACGCGGACACCCTGGCCATGCAGCGCGAAATTGAGGGCATCGTGCAGGAGCTGCAAAGCCATCGCACTGGCATTGTCTGGATTCCCAAGATGCTGCCGCGCAAAGACACCATTGCTCTCTACTCACACGCGACAGTTTTCTGCTGTCCCTCGATTTATGAGCCGTTCGGCATCATCAATCTGGAAGCGATGGCCTGCGGCACCCCAGTGGTCGGCAGCGCGGTGGGCGGCATCAACGAGGTCGTGGTGGATGGCGAAACCGGCTTCCTGGTCGATCCCCATCTGTCTGCCGAGCCGCCGCATGATCCAATCTCGCCGGCCCGGTTTGAACGTGGCATGGCGGACGCCATCAACCGCATTGCCAACGATCCCGATCTCTACAAGCGGATGGCTCTAGCCGGCCGCGAACGGGTGGAGCGGCATTACAGTTGGCATAGCATCGCGCAACAGACCTATGACCTTTACCGCCGGTTGCGGGCGCAGCGCAACGAAAATCCGCAATAAACCGGCTTTAATCACCCGCCTTCCAACGACGCCTCCCCCTCCAAGCGGGGGGGTGTTGCAACTCTTTCTTATTCGCAGGGTCAAGAAAGACCAAGCAGGACATTCAGGAATTTGCTTTTTTTTTCAAGCTATGATGATTGGATATGGCTCTGCGCTGCAACATTACAAGTTAAAGGAGGAAGAACGATGGTTGCTACCATTCCGGTGATTGAAAGCTCGTTGGTCACTCCCAGAGTGCGTCTGATCTCTATAGACCAACCCTGGGAATGGCTGGGGGCCGGCTGGAAAGACCTGTGGCGGGTTCCGTCAGCCAGCATTTCCTACGGACTGCTGTTCGTAATCATGGGCTACCTGATGGTCTATCTGGTCGGCGCCCAGTTCCAATATGTACTGGCCCTGACGACGGGTTTCCTACTGGTTGGCCCGTTTTTGGCGATGGGCCTGTACGACATCAGTCGCCGGTTGGAGGCGGGCGAATCCGCCACGCTGGGTCACTCCCTGACCGCCTGGCGAAGCAACGCCCTGCCGATCTTTCTGTTTGGCTTGGTGATTGGCCTGTTAATGATTCTCTGGGTGCGACTGTCGGTGTTGCTGTTCGCGGTTATCGTCGGTGGCCGTGATCTGAGTCTGGACGGCTCAGCCACACAAATTTTCTTTTCCGGCAGCGGCCTGACTTTCCTGCTGGTTTTCGCGGTGTTGGGTGCGTTCATTGCAGCGGCGGTGTTCACGATCAGCGTGGTGTCCATCCCGATGATGCTGGATCGTAAAACGGACTTCATCACGGCGATCCTGACCAGCATCACGGCGGTCCGCGCCAATCCTGCCCCGATGGCGCTATGGGCGGCGTTGATCGTCATCTTTACCGGCATCGGCCTGATCACGTTTTATGTAGGTCTAGCCATCGCTCTGCCTTTGATCGGCCACGCCACCTGGCACGCCTATCGGAATCTGGTCGAGGACAGCGACCTCGAACAGCAACCGCTTTAAAGAAAACGGGATGAGTAACCCTCCTCTCTCTGTGGGAGAGGGGGATTGCTTAACCTTTCTCAGCAGTCCGAAATCCACATTGAGCCTAGACGTTAATCACTGCCCGCTATCCCACCACCGGCCGCAGAAACCGCCCGGTGTGGCTGGCCGGATGCGCCGCCACCTGTTCCGGCGTTCCTAGCGCCACCACTTCCCCGCCGCCGCCGCCGCCTTCCGGCCCCAGGTCAATAATCCAGTCGGCGGTTTTAATTACGTCCAGATTATGTTCAATGACCACTATCGTATTGCCGCGATCCCGCAATTCATGCAGCACTTTCAGCAACTGCTCGATGTCGTGGAAATGCAGACCCGTGGTCGGCTCGTCGAGGATATACAGCGTCTGGCCGGTATCGCGTTTGGACAATTCGCGGGCCAATTTCACCCGCTGCGCCTCACCGCCTGACAAGGTAGTCGCGTTCTGACCCAGCTTGATATAGCTCAACCCGACATCGACCAGCGTTTGCAGTTTGCGGGCGACGGCAGGCACGGCTTGATAAAACGCCAGCGCATCTTCGACGGTCATTTCCAGCACTTCATGGATATTGCGGCCCTTGTAGCGCACCTCCAGCGTTTCCCGGTTATAACGCTGGCCTTTGCACTGGTCGCAAGGCACATAAATATCAGGGAGAAAATGCATGGCCACCTGAATCACCCCGTCGCCCTGACAGGCTTCGCAGCGTCCGCCCTTGACGTTGAAGCTGAACCGGCCCGGCGCATAACCCCGCGTCCGCGATTCCGGGACGCCGGCGAATAATTCCCGAATCGGCGTAAACAGGCCGGTGTAAGTCGCTGGATTAGAACGCGGCGTGCGGCCAATCGGACTCTGGTCGATATTCACCACCTTGTCCAATTGATCCAGGCCGGTTAAATCCTGGCAGGGCGCGGGCGATTCGTTGGCGTTATTCAAATCGCGGGCGGCGTAGCGGTACAGGGTGTCGTTAATGAGCGTGGATTTACCGGAACCCGAGACGCCGGTAATGCAGGTCAGCAAGCCCAGTGGAATCTCCACGCTCAGGTTTTTCAGGTTATTGCCGCTGGCCCCGGCAATGCGTAGCTGTTTTTGCGGATTGGGCGGTGTGCGTCGTTCCGGCAGGGCAATTTTCCGCTGGCCGCTGAGATAGGCCCCGGTCAACGATTCAGGATGGGCCATGATGTCCGCCGGCGTTCCCTGCGCCACGATTTTTCCCCCATGCACGCCTGCGCCCGGCCCCATATCGACCACCTGATCGGCGGTGCGAATCGCCTCCTCGTCATGCTCCACCACGATGACCGTGTTGCCGAGATCGCGCAAGCGCAACAGACTGGCCAGCAACCGGGCGTTATCGCGCTGGTGCAGGCCGATAGACGGTTCATCCAGCACATACATGACCCCGACCAGACCCGCGCCGATTTGCGACGCCAGCCGGATGCGTTGCGCCTCGCCGCCGGACAGCGTGTCGGCGCTGCGCTCCAGACTTAGATAATCCAGACCGACGTTGACCAGGAAATTCAGCCGCTCGCGGATTTCCTTGACGATCTTGGCGGCAATCGCCCCGCGCCGGCCCGGCAGCGTCAATTTAGTGAAAAATTCCTGGGCCGCGCCAATCGGGCGAGCGACGATCTCCGGCAAACTGTGACCAGCGACGAACACATGCCGGGCGGAGCGGGTCAGCCGCGCCCCCTGGCAGGACGGGCAGGGCTGACTGCTGAGATATTTCGCCAGCTCATCGCGCACCAGATTTGAATCCGTTTCGCGGTAACGGCGTTCCATATTGGCAATGACGCCTTCAAAGGCATGGCGGCGGATTTGGGTTTCCCCGCGACTGTTGGCATAGGTAAAGTCGATGACCTCGCCGTTGCTGCCGTGCAGAATCATCGTGCGAATCCGCGCCGGTAATTCCTGAAACGGGGTGTCTACTGTGAAGTCATAATACTGCGCCAGCGATTTGATCAGTTGAAAATAATAGAAATTGTCCCGATCCCAACCGCGCACGGCGCCCCGCGCCAAACTTAAATGCGGATGCGCGACCACCCGTTCCGGGTCAAAGAACGGCTTGGCGCCCAGCCCGTCGCATTCCGGGCAGGCCCCGACCGGGTTGTTGAAGGAAAACAGGCGCGGCTCCAGTTCGCTCAGGCTGTAACCGCAGACCGGGCAGGCGTAACCGGCGGAGAATAACCATTCAGCCCGTTCCGGTTCATTCAGAAACGCCACCCGCGCCACGCCTTCGCCCAGCCGCAACGCCGTTTCAAATGATTCAGCCAGCCGTTGCGCCAGGTCGTTGCGCACCTTGAACCGATCCACCACCACCTCAATCGTATGCTTGCGGCGCAAATCCAGCGGCGGCGGACTGTCCAGTTCGATCACCTCGCCGTCAATCCGGGCGCGCACGAAGCCTTGCGCCTGCAACCCCTGCAACAACTTGAGATGTTCGCCCTTGCGCTCCTTGACCACCGGGGCCAGCAGCATCAACCGCTCGCCCTCCGGCAACGCCAAAACCTGATCGACCATCTGGCTAACGGTCTGGGCGTCCAGATCGATGCCGTGATCGGGACAGCGCGGAATGCCGGCCCGGGCGTACAGCAGCCGCAGATAGTCGTAAATTTCGGTAATCGTGCCGACCGTGGAGCGGGGATTGTGCGAGGTGGATTTCTGCTCAATGGAAATCGCCGGCGACAGACCCTCGATGTGATCCACATCCGGCTTTTCCATCAGCGACAGAAATTGCCGGGCGTAAGCCGACAGCGATTCCACATAGCGGCGCTGGCCTTCGGCGTAGAGCGTGTCGAACGCCAGCGAGGACTTGCCAGAGCCGGACAGACCGGTGATGACGATCAACCGGTCGCGGGGCAGATCGAGATCGATATTCTGAAGATTATGGGTGCGTGCGCCGCGAATTTTGATCGTGTCCATGCGTACCGGGGTCAAGGTGGGTTGAGAATGCAGATCTTTATGATAAGCGATGACTATTGACATCATTACTTCAGTCAATTCGCCACATCGCTCCGCGTGAACTACGCTTGCTTTAACTTTAAAATCACTGGGCCTGATTGATCCATCACAAAGGAAGACTGACCCGATGCAACTGAAAGGCTCCAAGACGGAAGAAAACCTGAAAGCGGCTTTCATCAGCGAAGCGCAGGCTAACCGCCGTTACCTCTACTTCGCCAACAAAGCCGATATCGAGGGGCAAAGCGATCTGGCCGCTCTGTTCCGCTCGGCGGCGGAGGGCGAAACCGGTCATGCCTACGGCCATCTGGACTATCTGGCGCAGGTCGGCGATCCGGTCACCGGTCTTCCCATAGGCGCCTCGCGTGACAATCTGAAGTCATCTATCGCCAGTGAAACTCAGGAATATACTGATATGTATATCCGCATGGCCCAAATGGCCCGCGCTGAAGGCTTCGACGAAATCGCCGACTGGTTTGAAATGCTCGCCAAAGCCGAACGTTCGCACGCCAACCGCTTCCAGAAAGCGCTGGACGCTTTGGTTGATTGACTGATGCCCCCTGAATCAGGGAAATCCTGATGACCCGTTTTGACAGCGAATCGCCGCCCGTTCCAAAAACCGTGCAGTTTCTTCCTCCAGCCATGTTTTCGCCTGGGCGCCGAGCTGTTCGACCGGCCCGGTGAGGGTTATTTCCCCGCAGAGCTCGTCCGTATCCAGGGCCAGACGCAGCGCGAGCAGTACGGGTTGACCGCTCCCGCCGCTGGCCGGTTCCAGCGCAAGCCGCACGGTCAGCGCTGCGGTAGCCGCTTCCAACTGCACAATCGTCGCCGCCACCGGATGTCCCGTCGCCCGACTCCGCTCCACGAGCGCAAAAACCAGTTCCCGCCTCACGAACGTTTGCACCAACTCCAGAATCTCGTTTAATTGCGCCTCGGCCTGACGCAACGCCTGCGGAATGCTGTCCTGCTGCTCATTTTCCTGCGCGATCACAGCTCTCAGCCGGGCGAACGCCTTTGGCAACGCGCCAGAGTGAAAACCGCGCCGCAGCAGGGTATACAGCGTTTCCCCCGCCGGGCCAAAATGCGCCGGTTGCACACGGTTGGGGTGATTGGCGCGGTAGAGCTTCCAGTTTTCCCGCAGCTCCCAGGCCAGGAAACCGAACAGTCCGGGCAACAGCAGGACAGTCACCGTCACCAGCGGCAGGCTGATGAACTGGGGCAACACCGGCTCCAGGAGCGTCAGCATCCCTGTGGTGAGCACGGGCAAAAACGGCAGCATCAACTTGTGGGAAACGGTGACGACCGGGAAGTGTTTGATCGGATTGATTTGCGGTTCAATCAGCACCGCAGCGTAAAATTGGATGAAATAACTGAATACCCTCCAGATCGGGCCGATGACCGCCTTAACGGCCATAACGCCCCGTCCTTCTTTGCGATGATGGCTGACCGCTTCATCAACCCGGCGCAGCCCCTGTTCAACGCGGTGCATCAACCAGTCGAACAGATCAATTACCCAACGCACCAGACCGATAGCCAGCGTATGGCGAACCTGGCGCCAGAAAGTAATCAGCCGGGTCATCAGACCATCCAGCAGTTGCTGTCCCGCCCGGCTGTTACGCAGAAATGTTCCCGCAATGAATCCCAGAATGAGCAGGAACGCGGGCAACTCTTCGCTACCGGGCGCAAAACGGCCAGCCATGCTGATGAACGGCATGGCCAGGAACAGACCCATCAACGACGGCTCCAGCAGGTAACGGGAAACGTTCCGCACCAGCGCCAGGCGCAGCCAGCCGGCTCGCCGCCAGTGTTGTATTAACCGCAACAACCCTCGGTGCAGACATTCGCTAAACAGCCATTTGAAAAACCGCCCCAGCGCTGCAACCGCATGACGTCCCCGGTCGGTGTACAGCGCGACAAACAATCCCGCGCCCACTCCCAGGACGGACCCAACATTGACCAGATGGAGCGCTTCCTGAGCCAGGGGGGTCAGACTGAGCAGATAGGCCAGCGCCTCCAGGCTGATGAAGGCGATGCCAAAGGGCAACAGCAGAAACCGGGTGACCGCCCGGCCTGGCGCGGAGCCAAACAGCGGGGCGCTCAGTTGCTGCAACCCTTTCAGATAAAACTCGCCGGGTTGATAAACGCCCGGCAGGGCGGCGCGGGCCTGGCGGTCGAAATGCGCCAGCCAATCCCCCAGAATCAGCTCGCGCCAGCCCGAATCCGGCAACCGCAATTCGTTGCGGGCCACCGCATCGCGCAGGTCGGTGAAGCGCAAATGCCAGCGCCGCAGGATGATCTCGCACAACTCTTCCTGAAGGAGATGCCGCGCAATGCGTTGATGATGGTCAGCGGGCAGGAATCCAACCTGGTCAAGCAACTCGCCCAGGCGCGGCAAGAGAGGCTGGCGGAGCCGCTGGCCGATCTGTTCCCCCAGCATCTGCAAGGGTGCGCTGAAATAGGCTGCTTCCGCCCCCGACCAGGGGAGCTGGTTCAGCCGGTTTTTTGCCGCGTTCAGCGTGCGCAAGGCTCTGAGCGATCCTTGAAACGGCAGTCCCAGCCGCAAGGATTTTCGTCCACCGCTCCACAACCAGGCCGCCGGTTGCAGATGGTAATACTCGGTTTGTCCTTCCCGGCCCATCCGCTCCAGATCATCAAGCAGGCGGGAAGGCCGACTGGATAGTTGCGCCGCCTCCGGCTCATTGAGCAACCGCTGAACCCAGGTTTCGAGAATCCGAATGGACGACCCATCCAGCCGCCACGTCACCGCGAGGTTATTGATCAAGGCTTCAATGAGTTCCCGCCGCGCCGCCCGCAAGCGCCGGGCAACCGAGTCGGCGACGGAGGCTTCCCCCGGTTTGATCTGTTGATATTGCTGGGCGGCGATATTCAGATAACGGAGCGCCGTCCCGTAGCGTCCGGTCATCTCGGCGCGGAAAGCGACTCGTACACTGTGGCGAAACAGGCGCAAGCGGATAGTTGACGCCCATTGCGCCGCCCGCCCGTGATCCAGTTCGCGGGCTAACCGTCCGATGATCGGCGCCAGGAGCGCCGTCAGACCATCGCTCGCCCACGTCCGCCAACCGGGTTTCCGGGTCAGGATCGAGGCTTGCTGCAATGCGTTCAGACAGCGCGCTTCCAGCAACGCCTGTTCCTCACCATCCAGCGACGTTTGATCCGTGACCCACTCGCGAACCCTGATTTTGGATGACAGCTTCGACGCCAGAGGCAAGATGGTGTTCGCGCCATCGGCCAGGTCGGGATCGTGCCGGCCAAAGGGTAGCCGAATGGGTAGTTCCGGTTCATAGTCCGGCGCGCCGTGGACGCCGGAAGGGCGGCTTTTGACCAAGAGTTGCGGCCAGCGGCGACTGCGCCGGGGCGGCGGCAAATCCAGCCCCCCCTCTTTCAACCAATCATCTAGCTGGCCCCAATCCTCAATGGCGGGAAAAAAGTAGGCGCGGGCGCCTGGAACGAAGTACCGCAAGTAAGTCACAAAGCCGATGAACTGGCGACAGAGCGTGTCGTCGTCCAAATCCAGCGCCACGCGCTGATCTTGCTCCAGCAGTTCCCGCGCTTCGCGAAACGCCGGCTCGCCAATCTGCTGCGCCAGTCCCCGCCCGCCAAAGGTCTCCTCATCCTGATTGTCGGTGCGGGCGGTCTGCCAGGCGCGGGCGATTTCCGCCTCGAAGCGCCGCCCCCAGTAAAGGCGCAATACGCGATCTGGATCGCCAGCGGCCAATTCCTGAGCGGAGGGCGTGGGCAGGAGAATCACCAGATCGGGCAGGCTGAGGCCCTCGATCACCGCCAGCGCATCGGGATTCTCATCTTCCAGACTGTGTAGAAACACCGTCCGGGCGATCAGGTAATGACCGAGAGGCGGAATGGCCAGGCTCGATAAACCCGGGCCTCGATCACGGCGAACCAGCCGTTCCAGAACCCGGGGATGGAAGAGAAAAACGCCTTCGGTTGGCTTGAGAACGCGCCGGCGAAAAGCCCTGAGGGTCAACCGGGAAGACATGGGGTTAGCGGCGGCGCTTCAGGGCGAGCATGGCATATCCGGTCATTGCCCCGCCACGGTCATCCGTTCCAGCAGCAGCGAGCCACAGCGGATGCCGCCGCGCACATCCATGTCATGGCCGACCGCTACCACCTGCCGGAACATTTCATTCAAATTCCCGGCAATGGTGATTTCATGAACCGGATGCTGAATTTGGCCCTGTTCCACCCAGAACCCTGACGCTCCGCGTGAATAATCGCCCGTGACCGTATTGACGCCGTGGCCGAGCAGTTCCGTCACCCACAGCCCGGTATCCAGTCGCCGCAATAACTCCTCGTGACCCAGCGGGCCGGGTTCGACAATCAGATTGTGCGTACCGCCGGCATTGCCGGTCGTTTCCATCCCCAGCCGGCGGGCGGAATAACTGTCCAGCACATAGCCCTGCAACACCCCGCCGCTCACCAGGTCTCGGTCGACCGTCGCTACGCCTTCACTGTCGAATGGGGCGCTAGCCAGCGCCCGGCGCAGATGGGGCCGTTCGCGGATCGTGACGAATTCCGGGAATACCGCTGTTCCCAGCCGATCCAGCAGGAACGAGGCTTTACGATACAGCGCCCCGCCGCGAATGGCGGCGATGAAATGGCCGATCAGCCCCCGCGCCAGTTCCGGGGCGAACAGCACCGGAACCTGTTGGGTGCTGATCTGGCGACTGCCCAACCGGCGCAACGCCCGTTGCGCGGCCTGTTGCCCGACCGCGTCCGGCGCTTCCAGGTCGTTGCGGTTGCGCGCCATGGTGTACCAGTGATTGCGTTGCATCCCGGCTTCATCCTGAGCGATCACCGAGCAACTCAGTGAATGGCGACTGGTTGGGTAGCCGCCGCAAAACCCGTGGGAGTTGCCGTAGAGGACCAGCCCAGTCTGAGTGGCGATGCTGCCGCCCTCGGAATTGCGGATGCGCGGGTCGAAAGCCAGCGCGGCGGCTTCGCATTCGCGGGCCAGGTCAATCGCATCCTCAGCGGTCAACGACCAGGGATGGTAGAGATCGAGATCGGGAATCTCCCGCGCTAACCGCTCAGGATCAGCCAGACCGGCGTAAGGGTCGGCAGCGGTATGGCGGGCGATGGCGCAGGCGCTTTGTACCGTGTCGTGAATCGCCTCCGGTCGCCAGTCGGCGGTGCTGGCCGAGCCGCGACTTTGGCCGAAGTAGACCGTCACGCCCAGGCCACGCTGGCGGTGATGCTCCAGGGTCTCCACTTCGCCCAGGCGGACGGTCACGGACAGGGCGCTGTTAAAACTGACGGCGGCTTCGGCGGCGGTAGCGCCCTGCGCGTGCGCTTCAGCGAGGATGTCAGCGACCAGAGTTTCCAGTTGTTCCCGCGCCGGCAGGGGCGCGGTGGGGTGAGGGGTGATTTCGGGCATGGGGCAGAGTTCGCGTTCGGGAATCGGGAAATGGGCGGTCAGGCTTGCGTTCCGCCGACGGTCAGCGCTTCAATTTTCAGCGTCGGCTGACCGACGCCGACCGGGACGCTCTGCCCATCTTTGCCGCAGGTGCCAACGCCCGCGTCGAGTTGCAGGTCATTGCCGACCATCGAAACCTTGGTGAGGACATCCGGGCCATTGCCGATCAACGTGGCGCCTTTGACGGGGCGGGTCACGCGGCCATTTTCGATCAGATACGCCTCGCTGGCGGAAAAGACGAATTTGCCGGAGGTGATGTCTACCTGGCCGCCGCCGAAATTGACGGCGTACAGACCGCGCTCCACTGAAGCGATGATTTCCGCCGGATCGTGTTCGCCGGCCATCATGTAGGTGTTGGTCATGCGCGGCAAGGGTAAGTGCGCATAGGACTCGCGGCGACCGTTGCCGGTCGGGGC
>Ga0209573_1004526_pt1 | contig 13593 bp, 12 predicted proteins | sample TNRBio252014_DNA_FD_185870 | JGI IMG/M metagenome (GOLD analysis project Ga0209573, IMG submission 185870) | Wastewater treatment Type I Accumulibacter community from EBPR Bioreactor in Madison, WI, USA - TNR Reactor_6/25/2014_ DNA (SPAdes)... | ecosystem: Engineered > Bioreactor > EBPR >...
CTTTTCAACCTGAACGTCCAACAATCGGAGCGTTTCGATCAATTTGATCGCATCACGGATCTCCGGCACATTTTCTATCAATACGTCCTCATCTGTCAGCAAACTCGCACAAATGATCTGCAACACCTCATTTTTGGCGCCCTGTGGTTCTATTTGACCCTTTAATTGAACGCCTCCTTCTATTCTAAATACAGACATAATTTTAAATTTATCTATTCAACCAAATTGTTCCTCCACCTCTCTAAAAATTCACCATTAACCATTCACCATTAATCATTAACCATTAATCATTAACCATTACCCATTCACCATTCACCATTAATCATTAACCATTAACCATTAACCATTCACCATTAATCATTCACCATTAACCATTCACCATTAATCATTAACCATTAATCATTAACCATTACCCATTCACCACATTCACTTCCCTTTCAAGTTCCACACCGAATTTTTCAAACACCGATCTCATAATTTCTTCGGACAGATGATAAATATCCCTGCCTGTTGCATTACCATAATTGACCAATACCAATGCCTGCTTGTCATAAACGCCCAGGTCTCCGGAACGGTATCCCTTCCAGCCTGCTTGCTCGATCAGCCAGCCGGCGGCAAGTTTTACCTGGTTACTGGCAGCTTTAAAAACAGGCATTTCGGGAAACGATTGTTTCAATTGTTCAGCGATTTCAGCGTTCACCACTGGATTCTTGAAAAAACTTCCGGCATTGCCAATCTCACGGACATCCGGCAATTTGGACTGCCTGATGCTGATCACCGCTTGTCGCACATTGCGGATATCCACTGCTCCGAGTTTTTCCACTTCTGTCATCAATTGCCCGTAAGACAATTTAAATTCCGGATGTTTTGACAGTTTAAAAACGACTGAGGTGATGAGCAGGTTTTTGTGACTGATTTTGAAAATACTGTTGCGATAGCCAAACTGACAGGAAGCATTGTCTAATTCAACGGTTTTTCCATCGATCAAATCAATGCCGTTCACCAGACTGATCGTGTCCTTAGCTTCTGTTCCATAAGCGCCGATATTCTGAACAGGCGATGCGCCGACACAACCGGGAATCAGGGAGAGATTTTCCAAACCACCCAATCCGTTGCGAACAGTCCATTCCACCAGATCATCCCAAATGACTCCGGCACCAGCTTCTACCATCGTGTGATCAGAGGTTTCATCCACGATTTGAATTCCTTGAATCGCGGGATGAACTACCAATTCATCCACATCATTTAAAAACAGCATATTACTCCCACCACCCAAAATCAGGATCTCATCAACTGAAAATTTGTTTTTCTGTGATTCACAAAACAAAGTCCACGCTTCCTTTGTATATAAGCTGAGGAAATTTTTGGCGGTTACTTCCAGATGGAAAGTATTGTATTGCTTTAAAGAATGATTTTGATAAAAATCAAACATATATAAGTTTTTACAAATATAAACTTTTTGCACAATATCATGAGGAAATTTTGAAAGGACACATGAAGTTTATACAACAGTTATTCCAAAATCTTAAAGATCCTTTCAAAAATTTTCAGCAGGTGTTTTTGTGAATTGAAGTGCTGTAATTTAATCCTTTATTGAAGCTAAAATATCTGCTTCCGCAATTTGTTTTGAACAGCTGTATGTCCGCTGAAATTATTTAGTTAATATTGCCATATCAAAAAAGCGCTTATGAGTGCCACACATTCGCACCATCATGATCATCACCACCATCACCATGAAAAGCTGTCAACGATCAACACAGCCTTCGTGGCAGGTATCATCCTGAACCTGATTTTTGTGATCATCGAGTTCGGCGCAGGTTGGTTCAGCCAGTCCATGGCATTGATGTCAGATGCCGGACACAATCTGACGGATGTGTTTTCTCTTTTGCTGGCTATGCTTGCTTTCCGCATGGCGAAGGTCAAATCCAGCCAGGTGATGACTTATGGACTTGGCAAAACCACCATCCTCGCTTCTTTGGTCAATGCCCTGATCCTTTTTGTGGTCATCGGAGGTATTGCATGGGAAAGTGTACACCGTTTGCTGCATCCTCAGCAGGTCGACGGAACCACCACCATAATAGTTGCCGGTATAGGCATCGTCATCAATGCTTTCACTGCCTGGTTGTTTTTCAGGAACAAGGACCATGATCTCAATATCAAAAGCGCTTATCTGCACCTGATGGCGGATGCACTGGTAAGTTTTGGGGTAGTTGTCTCTGGTATCGTGATCCTGGCTACCAATTGGTATCTGATCGATACGATCATGAGTTTTGTGATCATCGGTGTGATCTTTTTCTCTACCTGGAGTCTGTTTAAGGATAGCCTGGTTTTGACCATAGATGGTGTGCCAAAGGATGTAGATACAAAAGTTGTCACTAAAAAAATCCTTGAAATTCCCGGTGTACAAAACCTGCACCATCTGCATATCTGGGCTTTAAGCACTACGGTAAATGCCCTGACAGCTCATGTGGTGGTGGAAGAAAATACAAGCCTCGGATCCATAGACCGGATCAAAACGGATGTCAAGCACATGTTGCATCATCATGGCATAGACCATGTCACGCTGGAATTCGAATCGGATTCTGATGTTTGTAAGGATGTCTGCAGCATGGGAAATTGCTGATCTTTCAATCAAATACTTTTCCGGTTTCTTCCAGCGCATGCTTCGGTATTTTGCCGGTGAGCGTGCGTAGAAATGCAGCGATTTTTTCCACATCAGCTTCATCCAGTTGCAGGTTGGATTCTGTCATAGACATGATCCTGATCGCATCTTCAAGGGATCCTACCGAACCATCATGCATATAAGGGTAAGTTTTTTCGATGTTTCTGAGTTGCGGTACCTTAAATACGTATTCCTCAGCAGGATTTTTGGTGTATTCGAACCGGCCTTTGTCCCGGTGAGTACTGTTGGTATAATCCCAGTAGTACCCAAAGAGGGCGAATTTTTGGGTCATGTTGCCTCCAAGCAGTGTCGTGCTGTGACAGGGAATACAACCTTTTTCGACAAAACTTTTAATGCCTTGCTTTTCCTTGGTGTTCAATGCTTTCAGATCTCCTTTGAGGTAATCATCAAATCTTGAAGGTGAAGTCAGCGTCCTTTCAAAAGCGCCGATGGCTTTGCCGATCGTCCTGAGTGTAATGGCTGGTTCATCGTCGGGAAATGCTTCTCTGAATGCCTGTTGATAATAAGGAACACCTTTGAGACGGTCGAGCAAGGTAATAGAATCAGGCATGGCCATAAGTGCAGGGTCGAATATAGGCGCAACAACCTGTTCTTCCACAGTTTTATACCTGGCATCCCAGTTGAGGATAGATTGCAAATGGGCATTGAGCAAAGTTGGCGGATTGCGTAAGCCTAACTGATCCTTATCTCCGGGGGAAATGGCGAGGTTGTCGGCACCGTATTTTGACATGTTATGGCAGGATCCGCAATGAATGGTTTGGGCGCCGGACATCCTTTTATCATAAAATAGTTTTTTACCCAGTTCTACTCTTTTTTGCTCATCCAAAGACAGGCTTTTCAGGTCTGGTTCCGATAAAGGCGTGAAATAGCTCTGCGAAATTTTGAGGATCATCTGTTCCTCTTCCTCCGAAAGCTTTTCTTCAGCAGGTCCGTTGTTTTTGCAGGAAATGAGGAGGATGGAAATGATAAAAAAGCTGGCATAAACGGATAGTGTTCGGTACATTTTAAAGGATATTTTCACAACGCTTCTTTGAATTGTAATGCATTTTAACGGCTGTCATCAACCTTTACTGTTATAATTTCCTGCAACTTATGTTTTTTCACGCACACACATTGGTATAATTATGAAACTCAAAAAATCCTGTAAAACCGTAATAACATTGCATCGGACTATTGCCTGAAAGTAGGATTCTGTTCCAATGCATGTTCAGGAATTTTGCCCGTCAGGGTACGCAAAAAGGCTGCGATATAGCTGACATCTTTTTCACTCAACCTGTAATTGGATTCTGCCATGGAGCAAACCTGTATGGCATCTTCCAGGGTTTTAACGCTGCCGTCGTGCATATAAGGGAAAGTTTTTTCCACATTTCTCAGTTGTGGTACCTTGAAAACTCGTTTATCTTCCGGGTCTTTGGTTACATCGTACCTGCCAAGATCATCGCGGTTGGAATCCGAATAGTCTTCATGATGGCCAAAAATAGGGTATTCCACAGCAAAACCGGCGCCTACCAGCGCAGAACTGTGGCAGGATTTGCAGTTGATCACGAAGCTGTGTACACCCAGTTTTTCAGTTGTGGTCAGCGCATCGAGATCTCCCTTGAGGTATTCATCAAATCGGGAAGGTGTCAGCAAAGTCCGCTCAAAAGAACCGATGGCTTTTTTGATGTTATCCATATTGATGGAAGGATTGTCTTCAGGAAAAACTTCCGCGAAAGCTTTTTGATAAAAAGGATCGGCGCTAAGCCTGCTGATCAATTCGTCTGGTCCGGACATTGCCATTTCCAGTTCACTGAAAATCGGTCCCATCACCTGATCTTCAACGGATTTAAACTTGGTATCCCAGTTTTGTTCTCCGTACAGAAAGGTGTTGAGTACCGTCTGTGAATTTCTCAATCCTATCTGGTTTTTATCTCCGGGTGAAAGAGCTTTATTGTCCACACCATATTTCATGATGTCATGACAGGAAGCACAACTGATCGTCCTGGATCCGGAAAGGTTTTTTTCATAAAACAATTTTTTACCCAATTCAACCAGTTTCTTCTCCTCAGCGCTCAATTGTTCGATATCCAAATCAGGCAAAGCCGACATATAACTGTTGGCCAGATGGAAAATGGTCTGGTCAAAATCAGCTGAAATCACGGGTTCTTCGAGTTTTTGTTTGGAGCAGGATATCACCATTAAAAATATAACTGCCAACATCCCTGTAAACCGTATTGTTCTTTTCATTTTTATCCGAATTAAGCTAACAAATATATAAAAAAAACGGAAATGTTTAGCTTGATAGTCATTTAGTCTTTTAGCTTTTTAGCCTGAGATACATTCCCGGGATCAAAACCTAAGCAAATAAGTCAATTTTTGAGTATTTTGCTAAAAGTTGTCTTAAATCCTGCAGACTAAGCACCATAATTAATACAATAAAACAATGATTTGATGAATGTTTACCACAAGCCATTCAATTGTCACTATAAATGGTTTTTTTCTGAATTTTTAAGCAAAAATTCAACTTAACACAACTGTTTAAAATGATCTTCATCCGATCCTTTCAAATAATACCGCTATGCGCCCAATTCTTCCCTCAGCTTTTTTGGTAACCCTGCTACTACCAGCTGATAGGAATTTACGATCCATTCCTTTATCAGTTTATCCGGGATCTTTCCGTCTGTCCGAATGCTGTTCCAGTGGTTTTTATTCATGTAATAACCAGGGATCACATCCTCGTATTGTTCCCTGAGCAAAACAGCTTCATCCGGTTTGCATTTAACATTAATAAGTTCATAATCATTTACATCCGTTGCGCAAAACATCTTGCCTTTTACGGAATAAACCAGTGTATGATCGTCAAAAGGCATTTTCTCTTCAGCACCTTTGAGCGACAAACAAAACTCGCGTAAAGCTTCAATATGCATGGTCAATCATTTTTTTCAGCAAATCCAAGAATATATCCATTATTGTCTTTCAGGTAAAACTCTCTCATGCCATACCAAGTGGTTTTCAGTTCAGTCAGGGTCAAATTCTTATCCTTCAGGCTCTGATAAAAATCAGCAATGCCTTCAATGTCCATGTAAAACGAAACGCTTGCACCGATTGGCAGGCCTTCTGCCAGAGATACATCTGTTTTGAAAGAATCCGTGCGTTGAAACATGAGTTCTACATCATCTTTTTGCACCATCGCATACACATACACATTTCCTTCCGACAGCGATTGATCTATGCCGGACTGATCTTCCGTAACTGCCATGATCAATTGAAATCCAAGATTTTTTTCATAGAATAAAACAGTTTCCCGTATATCGGAAACTTCAAAATTCGGTGTAAGTTTTTTTGCCAGCATAACAGTTTTTTTTGTTTAAAAATAAGTAATTATTTAGGTTGAAAGTCTTTTAGTCTTCAGTCTTTTAGCCAATGATCAATACCTGAGTCAAAAATTCATTTTCGAGGCAAAATCAGTGTCTTTTGCACAATGTCTGCTCTCAAATCTAACAGACTAACAGACTAATCAGCTAAGCACCTAACCTGGACGAGCCAGAACCCAAGAAGAAATTGATTTAAGAACAAGGAACACCGATTAACGATATCAGATCTTGTATTTCTATTCTAAAATCTAAAATCGTTAATCCTTGTTCGATATTCAGTGAGGCTTTAATTCTACATCAAATCTCTTTAAAGTTCTGCCAAAAAATACACGAATTCAATTTTTAAGACACTAAATAATTACAAATTAATGCAATTGTTTAGCTCAATAGTCTTTTAGTCTTAAGTCTATTAGCTAATGATTTATACCAAAGGCTAAAACCTCTGATTCCAGGACAAATTTGGTGTCTTTTGCTCAAAGTACACGTTCAATTCAAAGAGACTAACAAACTAACAGACTAATTAACTAACCACCTAAATAACTACAAAAATAATAGCATTTGTTTATCATGATAGTTTTTCAGCCCTTGGTCTTTTAGCTTGAGATGGATGGCCAGAGTCAAAATCTCAGCTTATACGGCACTTTATTTTCTTTCGTTCAAAGAATGCTCTCAATTCCTGAATACCTCCGGTCTGATCAACCAACCACCTGAATTATTTCAAATAATAAACAAATTAATGCCGCAAAATTAAGGAAGTATGGTATTGGATAATTGTAAAAATCGGTCGTTTTTGTTTTTGAACAATTCTTTCGGGGTAGATCCGGTGATTTTTTTTACATCCTTGATAAAATGCGCCTGATCGAAATAGTTATTGCCCGGATGAAGACTTCCGTTGGAAATGTCTTTATAGGCAGTTTTGCAACGAACGATCTTCAAAAATGATTTAAGCGGAAAGCCGAATTGTGCATTAAAATAGCGGTTGATTTGCCTGCTGCTCCAAAATACACGATCCGCAATTTCTGCCACAGAATCAACCCCTTGCTCATAGATCAATGCGAACAATTCAAGCTTTCGGTTGTCGATTTCACGAAGGTGTTTCAGTGAATGATCCAGATGAAAAGTGACATCTGCCACAAACCGATCGAACTCATGACTTTGATAAGATTGAATTTGCCAAAAATCAGCTGGCAAGGCACGGGCAGTATCCCTGATCGATTTTATCTCCTGCCGGAATAGGTATTCAGTAGCCAGCAATTTAAAACGAATGGCAAAGATCCGAGTGTTTTCGGGGATGATGATGTTGACCGGAGTCGTCCAGGCGCCAGTGAGTTTGATGAATTGAAGCTGATTGTTTTGGAAAACTGCGATCAAGTCGAAGTAACCATCGGGCAGGATCGTGTGTTCCGTGACATAACCCTCATTGGCATATTCCCAAAAACACTGAACAAAGTTGCCTAAAAATCCGGTAGTTTTGATTTCTCTGTAAGTCATTGTTTATCCAAATTTAATGCAAAATAATGACATCATTTCAAGCGTAGTTGACCGATTTTCTCCTCATAGCGATCCGGATAAAAAATTCATCAGGATGGTTGAAACATCAGATAGTTTTGCTTTGTCAAATTCAAAACTAAGGATTTTGTGCCAATATGGGATCATAGAAAAAGCAAAAAATTCGGGTTCAGCTACACGGAAAAATGTCAGTTCTGAGCTAAAATGGGTAACTCCCTGATTCCATCAGAACCTGATAATCAGGATTGTGTTTTTTCAATCCCAAAAATACTGAAAACCAGTTTATTAAATCCATCTTCAAAAATGAAGCCCGGGTATTCAAAAATGAAGAATCTAAACATCCTGGTTTTGGAACGATATTTTTTAATGTATAGAAAATCAACGCATTAGGATCTTTAAATTTTTTTGGTACGTACATTGCAAGAGAATAGTTGACTTGATTTTCAGTTTTTAAGACTTCGGCAAAGGATTTCTCAGCAAGAATATCTCAGATCAAAGCTGATTGCCTGGCAGAAGTTGCAAATCTGATCTTCCCCGTCAAGTTAACAAGTACGATACATTTAATTGTCCGGGAGAAAAGCATTTTCCTGATGAGGAAGATCTTTTGATACCTATCTGGCATGCGATGCAAATAACACGCTTTACAGGTTATGTGCTTTTTCATGCCAATGAACGGCGTATGCGACCTGCAACAAAAGTGCAACAATAAGTTCCTGGGGTCAATATAGGATCAGCGAAAAAATCGCGCGCGCAAGGGATCGATTGACAGCGTGATCTGACAATGAAAGGCGGAGCAATTCAGGGGTGATTAAAAGCTCAGCTGAACAGATTTTAATAGAAATCCACAGCACATCCTGATGAAGTGAAGGATCGGGCAGAAAAAAGATAATTAAAACAACTCATAAAGAAATTTTAAAAAATTTAACCATGAAAAAAAACCAAAGTATTGTATTGATCTTTTATACCTTAAGGGTATACTTAAAATTCAAATTGGCGTTTTTGTTTTTGTTGGTCCAATTAAGTGTTTTTGGTCAGCTCGGAATTGGCACGACCAATCCGCATGCTTCTTCTATTTTGGAACTGGAATCCGCCAACAGAGGTATGTTGATCCCGAGATTAGCGCTCCAGGGACCAACGGACAATACCACCATGAATGATGGCAACGTGGAAAGTTTGTTGATTTATAACACAACGGTTTCCAATGACTTGAAAAAAGGGTTTTATTTCTGGTCAGGAAGTAACTGGGAATTGTTGAATACAGAATCTTCAACCTGGAGCACGACAGGAGATGCCAGTACTGACCCGAATACAAATTTTGTCGGAACTACCGATAACACAGAACTTTGGTTCAGAACCAATAATACGAAAAGACTCAGGGTAGGTCAGGAAATCGCAGGTTCAAGTTTTAATAATTTACATTTAACTTTTCGCCCGGCCAGTGCATACACAGGAAATGTATTTGCCATAAACAATGAACTCGATGTTCAAAGCGGTGGTTCAGCCAGCAATGTTTTCGGCATAGAAAACCTGATGTATCTTAGAAGCGGCTCCAGCTTAAATCCAACTTCCGGCTTATTCAGGGCACAAAGAAACCGGATTTGGAACATCAATACAGCAAATTATCCCTACGTCACAGGCGTGCTCAATGAGTATAAAGGCGAAGGAACAGATATCACCACCTTTTATGGATTCCAGAATACTTTAGATTTCAGAGCAGGATCTTACACGACGAATATGTATGGATTCAGCAACGACTTTCCGGGTCAGGTTAATGGCACGGTTACGAATTATTACGGCTTTTACTCAGGTATTCACTCATCCTTAGGCGGTGTAACCAATTACTATGGTTTTTATCAACCCAATTTAGGGACGAATGCCAACAGATATGCATTTTATTACAAAGGTAACGGAACTACGACCAAAGATGTGGTCGTTACGGGTTTGGGAAGAATAGGCGTCGGAGTCAGTCAGCCTCATTCTGATTTGCAAATCGAAGGTTCTGTTTCAAAGAAATTCAATACGACCAGTACCTCCACTGGCTCCTTCAACATAAATGATACGCATTACACCGTCAGAATTCTGAACGATATTTCATCCGTCAATCTGCCCAATCCCAACACATGCACAGGCAGAATATACATCCTCATAGGTAGCAACGGAATATCTTCAAAAAATATAACAGTTACGGGCGGAGCAAATGTTTATGACGATGTGACCAATCAAAACATAACATCCATTTCAGCCAATCAAAGATACCATATACAAAGCGATGGTACCAATTGGATCGTCATTGGAAATTAATAGGCTCATTTCAAACAAATTAGTTTAGTGTCTTAAAAATCAGATTGATGTCCTTTCTGGGAGAAATTTAAGGAATCTGATTTTCAAAACTAAAACTGACAGAATATCGAACCCTGTTGCTAAACAGCCCGGGGTTCCTGATCAGAAACTGTTCTGAAATTGTTGCTGGATGCCTGCCCGTATCGGGGCCTGCCCGTATGGGCTTGCCCGTATCGGGGCCTGCCCGTATCGGGGCCTGCCCGTATCGGGGCCTTACCGTATCGGGGCCTGACCGTATGGGGACCTGACCGAGGGGCTGCTAAATCATTTAGGATAATGGTTCGGGCACGTCTGGCTAAGGTAACATTTAATCATTTTGAAACCAGTGTCATCCGGAGTTGGGTTGGATCATAAAAGGTTTTATTTGCACGCTGTTGCCAACTAAGGATCTTGAAATACCCAACCAAAGCATAACTAAAAACACAATGTGAACTTGCCAAATCGCTCATTCCTTTTGTACCTTCCTATAGGCATTTGGGAATTCAAAAAAGTAGTTTTCATCACACCTCAGTTGTAGTTACTTATGCCTGGGTAGTACTTTCTCACGCCTGGGTAGTACTTTCTCGTGCCTGGGTAGTACTTTCTCACGCCTGTGTAGTACTTTCTCGTGCCTGGGTAGTACTTTCTCGCTCCTGAGTAGTACTTTCTCGTGCCTGAGTAGTAGTTCATCATGCCTGGGTAGTACTTTCTCACGCCTGGGTAGTACTTTCTCACGCCTGGGTAGTAGTTCATCATGCCTGAGTAGTAGTTTCTCATGCCTGAGTACTTTTTTCTTATGTACAGAAGACTTGTAGTAGATCCCCATTCTGAAAGAGGTCAAAAAAAGAAAGCTACCATGCAATTTCCGGACTTCTGGTGAAAATTCCCAAATCATTTTTCAACACATTTACATGGCCAATTTCATCTGGATGTATAACCGGATGAATGGAAAATGCATCAGACAAATTCTTTGAAATATGATAACTTTTTAAGGTTTATGGGACTTTTTTTCGGAATGGTATGGGTGGGATTTTAATAGTAATTTTGAAGGCAACCGTACATAATTAAAGAATCGGGGCTATAAAAATAAAATAAGTTGACCATTCAGACAACTTATCATACCTTTGCAACGTATGATTGAAATAAAAATAAGAACTATTACATTGTATAAAAATTACTTTACTGACTTCTTTCATAAACAGAAGCAGAAAGTAAAAGATAAAATATTGTGGACTTTTAGGATTATTGAAACTCAAAAGCATATCCCATCCGACTATTTTGAGCATATTGTGGGAACGGATGGGCTGTTCGAAATCAGAGTTAAGCATGGAAACGACATTTTTCGCATTTTTTGCTTCTTTGACGAAGGAAAACTGGTAGTGTTGGCTAATGGGTTTCAAAAGAAAAAGCAGAAGACACCAAAATCAGAAATTGAAAAAGCGTTAAATATTAAAAAGGAATATGAACAAGAAAAATAATTTAAAAACTCTGGACCAATTTGTTGACGAACAATATGGATTGAAAGGAACTGTTGAACGTGATAAATTTGAAAAGGGTTATGAAGCCTTTAAACTTGGTTTTATTATCCAACAAGCCCGACTCGAAAAAGGATTGACACAAGAAGAACTTGCAAAAAAATGTGGTACAAATAAAGGCTACATTTCAAAGATTGAGAATGATATAAAAGAAGTCCGTCTCTCAACACTTCAAAAAATAGTAGAACTTGGATTAGGAGGACACCTTGAACTTTCTATTAAACTCTGAAGATAATTTGACTTCAGAAACATGCAAATCACTATTTACAACTAAACCTTTATCATGTTTGCAAACCAGGCGATGAAAATATGTTGAAAACCGAAGGTATTTTACCAACTAAGCAGAATAAGCTGATGTTGACGGTTATGATCTGTAATCAGTAGGCCTCTCCATAATGGAAACCCAGCTTTTTTGAAATAAAGGGGATATCGTTGTTTACCAAGTAATATAGAAAAGTTGAAACGAGGTGTTTTGTATCCCTTCGAACCAGTTTAATTGATTTTTGATTTGGTTCATAATGGTTTTAATTCGGTCTTTGTAAACAAAATCTGTTTTCACCCTTTCTCCCTGACAAATTTCACCGGAAGTCCATAATTTCTCATATCTTAGCAATACCTTACCAATCCTATGCGTTGGGTACAAAGATGAAAAAGACAGTGACACAGGGCAGCACGACAAATACCACAGAATACCTTGGTGATTTCCAGTATCTGAATGGCACGCTTCAGTTTATACAACATGCCGAAGGATATGTGAAATATACTGCCGGAGGCAGTGCCGGTTTTTACAACTATGTATATCACATCAAGGATCACCTGGGGAATATCCGGGTGTCATTTACCAATCAACTGACCAATAATACTGCAAAACTGCTGAAAGAAAACCACTATTATCCCTTTGGGCTGAAACATTCTTACAACAGCGCCGAATTTGATTATTACTATAATACGGCTACAAGTTCATTGGCCATTCTGCCAATGACCAACTCGAACCGCTACCAGTACAACAGCAAGGAATGGCAGAATGAACTCAGCCTCAATCTCTACGACTACGGTGCCAGGATGTTTGATCCGGCTATTGGGAGGTGGGGAGTTGTGGACCCATTGGCAGAGAAGTTTTATTCCTGGAGTCCGTATAATTATGTTTATAATAATCCGTTGAAGTTTATAGATTCTGACGGAAAGGCACGAATGGGAGCAGAATGGTATCCAGATCCAAAGGATAATAGTAGGTTAATAGCTGAAGAGGGTGATAATTGGAAAACATTGTCAAAAAACTGGCCAGTTTCAGTTAATGAAGCAAAGGAATTAACTGTAGGTTTGAAAAAAGATGAAAACGGAAATGTAGTTGAAGGTCAAAAAGTTTCTCCTAATAATAAGTTTACAAGTGCCATAAAAAATACTGAGTTTAATGGAATATTTAGCGAGATTTATGGAGAGCGCTCAAATTGTCATGGAGCCTCTAGTAAAGGTACAAATCCCTCACAAATAAAAATTTCAGGTGAAATGTCAGCTCCTGACATGAATAATCTACTTTCAACAAAATATGAACAAGTTAATAAGAATCAAGTAATTCCTGGACAGACAATTATCAGATGGGGTGGTACAAATTTTTATGCACCTGGATATGCTAATGTTACAAATCATACAGCGATTCTATATGGAATTAGTAGTAATGGTACACAATACGCATTTACAGTTAATGGAAGTGGCGCAAAACCAGTTATAATGAAAGTAAATTCGATATCAAATGAAGAGAATAAATATGGAAAAATTCAAGGTCTTAATGGTGGTAGTGGCTATTATATTCGTAAATAGTTGCTTTAATCCTGAAAACAAAAATAGTGGTACTCCATGCATAGAAACAAAAATAGATAGTCTGGATAAAAACGATCAACTAATTATTTTCAATGATTATTTTGTGTATAAATTTAAAGAAAATGAATTTACAGTTGAACCTGATGAAATATCAAATTTGCCTGTTAACTCATCATTCTTAATTTCTGTCAATCATTTTAAAGATGAAATTGGCACTATAACAAATGCAAAGATTTCAATAAAAATTAATAGCTCTATTCTAATAAACGAATGATTTGTTTATCTTTGTAAAAATATGCAACAATGAATGCACGCGGTGAAATTTTACGGTTATTCAAAAGCATGTCAGAGGATGAGAGATGCATTGTACTTAAAG
>Ga0209573_1004527_pt1 | contig 13591 bp, 10 predicted proteins | sample TNRBio252014_DNA_FD_185870 | JGI IMG/M metagenome (GOLD analysis project Ga0209573, IMG submission 185870) | Wastewater treatment Type I Accumulibacter community from EBPR Bioreactor in Madison, WI, USA - TNR Reactor_6/25/2014_ DNA (SPAdes)... | ecosystem: Engineered > Bioreactor > EBPR >...
AATGACCTCTCTTGTAGGGCAGACTCTGGGCCGCTATCACCTCCTCGAGCAACTGGGTGAGGGAGGCATGGCCTCGGTCTATCGCGCCCAGGACACGCGCCTTGAACGCGAGGTCGCCGTCAAGGTCATCCGCACCGACTTCGACAAGGACCCGGCCTTTCTCAAGCGTTTTGAGCGCGAGGCCCGCGCCCTGGCGCAGCTCGCGCATCCCCACATCGTCCACGTCCTGGATGCCGGCGAACAGGGCGGCGTCCCGTACGTGGTCATGGATTACGTATCCGGCGGGACCCTCAAGGAGCGGACCGGCAGGCCGCTACTGGCCGCCGAGGCGGCCCGGCTCGTGGTGCCGATTGCCCGGGCGCTGGATTACGCCCACCGACAGGGGATCGTTCACCGCGACGTCAAGCCGGCCAATATCCTGGTGACGCCGGATGGGCGGCCCATGCTGTCTGATTTCGGGATCGCCAAGGTATTGTCGGGCCAGGCCCAGACCCAGCTCACGGCCACCGGGATCGGCATCGGCACGCCGGACTACATGGCGCCCGAGCAGTGGACGCATGAGGCCACGCCGGCGAGCGACGTGTACGCCCTGGGTGTCGTCCTCTACGAGCTCGTCACCGGACGACGGCCGTATCACGCCGATACGCCTGTGGCGGTTCTGCTCAAACATGCCAACGATCCGCTGCCGCCGCCGCGCCAGTTCGCGCCCACATTGCCGTCTGCTGTAGAGCAGGTCCTGGTGAAGGCCCTGGCGAAGAAGCCCGAAGACCGCTACACGACCATGGGCGCGTTCGCCGACGCGCTCGAGACCGCGCTCCACCACGCGCCGGCGTCACCTCGCCCGAACGTCCTGCCGTGGCTGGTGGGGGTTGGGGCCGCCGTCGTGGTCGCGGGCGTTCTCGTGGTCGGCGCGGGGATGGTCATCTGGCGGTTGGCCGGTAGCAACCCGGCCGTGGCGACGGCCCCACCCGCGTCGTCGTCCGCAGCGCCGAGCACCTCGGCGCCCGTTCCCACACCGACGCGCCGACCGGCGGCGACGCCGGCCCCCACGACGATCATGCTGACGGCGGCCGCCACGGCCTCACCCATTCCAACCGCAGCCGTATCAGACGGCGGTGGCGGCCTGGTCGCGTTCTACTCGAATCAATCGGGGAGCAACGACATCTTCGTCATGAACGCCGACGGCTCGAACGTCCAGCAGCTGACGTCCGACGAAGGCGATTCGCGCCTGCCGGCCTGGTCGCGGGACGGCCAGCGGATCGTGTACCAGTCCAATGTCGGCGGTGTCTATCAGATCATGTTGCTCACGCTGGCGACGGGCCGGAGCGAGCAGATCACGCGCGACGGCTGCAACCACTTCAATCCCGTCTGGTCCGGCTATGGTCGGATCGCCTATTACTCGGATTGCGACGGCAATCGCGAGATCTACACTATGGGCGCCGATGGGACCGGGGTGGTGCAGCTGACCTACACCGACGACGTGTACAACTGGTTCCCGTTCTGGTCCCCGGATAGCACCCGCATCACCTTCTCGTCCAACCGGGAGGGATCGAAGTACCAGATCTACGTCATGGGATCCGATGGCAGCAATCCGGTTCCGTTGGCGCGCGGGTGTGTCTCGGCGTACTCGCCGGATGGCGCCCGGATCGTGTACAGCTCGTTCTGTGATGGCACGGGCGATATCCTGGTGATGGACGCGCACGGCGGGGACATCGTCAACCTGACCAACGGCGTTGGCGAGAACGCCAATCCGTCGTGGTCGCGCGACGGCACGCGGATCGTCTTCCAGTCCAAACGCGACGGCGCCACCAACCTCTATGCCATGGACCCCGACGGTAGCAACCTCCAGGCCCTGACCTCCGGCGAGGCGTTGAAGGCCGCGCCGGTCTGGCAGCCGTAGCCGGCAAGGCGCGGCCGTCCGATTCCACGCCCCTGACGCTCCGCTGGGTGTCGATGCACCCGAGTCTGATCGATTGGCAGTGACCAGCAGGAAATGACTTTAGTCCCGCAAGTCGCATGACGTGTGTCAATTATCTGGCGGCAGTCTTCAAAATACTGCCTGTGATATGACGGCGCTCATACCAAAGGCTACCGGTTTGACCCACAATTAACCCATCACGACGGCGCGTTTCGAGCAAGCGCCTGGCCCCACATGGAGGACGAAAATGAGACGACGATTGTCGCTGGCCCTGGTGGCGACGCTTTTGGTGAGTTGCAGCCAACAGGTCGCACCCACCACAGTCGCCGGTTCTGGATCGCTGCCAGCCGATGCCCTGGCGGTGGCAGCTGAACGCGGCCTTACGGCCGATGATATGTATGCGGCCTTGAGCACCTATCAGCCCTCTGGACGTATGGATGACTACATCCTCTTCTCCTCGGGCGGACAGAGCGGCCAGGTGTACGTCATCGGCGTGCCCTCGATGCGCATTTTGCGGTCGATCGCCGTATTCGCACCCGAGCCCTGGCAGGGCTACGGCTACGGCGACGAGACCGAAGCCGTGCTTCGCGGCGGCGACATGCCGGATGGCACCGAGCTGAATTGGGGCGACACGCACCACCCAAATCTTTCCGAGACAAACGGCGAATACGACGGCGAGTTCCTGTTCATCAACGACAAGGCCAACGCTCGCCTGGCCGTGATCGATCTGCGTGACTTCGAAACCAAACAGATCATCAAGAACCCCAATTCGATAAGCGACCACGGCGGGTCCTTTGTCACGCCTAACACCGAGTACGTTGTCGAAGGGCCGCAATACGCGACTCCGATAGGCTGGGAATATGCGCCCGTCGAGGAGTACAACGACCAGTACCGCGATCTGATCACGTTCTGGAAATTCGATCGGCTGGCTGGACGGGTGGTCGAAGACCAGAGCTTCCAAATCGAGCTGCCGCCCTACTGGCAAGACCTCTGCGATTCCGGGAAGGCGGTCAGCGATGGTTGGATGTTCTGCAACTCGATCAACACCGAGCGTGCCACCGGCGCCGCCGAGGAGGGCGATCCGCCCTTCGAGGCCGGCACGGCGCAAAACGACACCGACTATCTGCACGTAATCAACTGGAAGAAAGCCGCCGAATTGGTGGCTGAAGGCAAGGCCGAGGAGATCAACGGCATTCAGGTGTTGCCGCTGGAAGTCGCCGCCAGCGAGGGCGTGCTGTATTTCGTTCCAGAGCCCAAGAGCCCGCATGGCTCGGATGTGACGCCAAATGGCGCATACATCGTCGTCGGAGGCAAACTGGATCCGCACGTCACCGTGTACTCGTTCGACAAAATCCAAAAAGCGATCGCGGCCGGTGGACTGGAGGCCGACCCCTACGGTGTGCCGGTGATCCCGCTCGATGCGGCGATGGAAGCCCAAGTCGAACTCGGGCTGGGCCCGCTACACACGGTCTTCGATGATCAGGGTTACGCCTACACCACGCTCTTTCTCGACTCGGCAGTGGCCCGCTGGACGTTGGGCGGCGAGTATGCCGACAAACACCCCGAGGATGCCTGGACTCTCGTGCAGAAGCTCCCGGTGCATTACAACGTGGGTCACCTCACGGCGGTCGAGGGCGACACCGTCTCGCCTGACGGCAAGTACCTGGTGGCGATGAGCAAGTGGTCGATCGATCGCTTCAACAACGTCGGCCCGCTCAAGCCGCAGAACTTCCAGCTGATCGACATCGCCAACACCGGCGAACACATGCGCGTGCTCTACGACTTGCCGATCGGGATCGGCGAGCCGCACTACGCCCAGATCATCAAGGCCGACAAACTCAAGGCGATCGAGGTTTACCCCGAAGTCGGTTGGAACCCCGATACCTGGAGCATCGACCCGAACGCCGTCCTGGACGCCAAGGACGCCCGGGTGGAACGCAATGGCACGAATGTCGAGATCTGGATGACGGTGGTGCGTTCCCACTTCTCGCCGGAGCGAATCGAGATCAATCAGGGCGATCATGTGATCTGGCACCTGACCAATGTCGAACGCACGCCTGATGCCACACATGGCTTTGCCTTGGGCGGCTACAACATCAACCTCAGTCTTGAGCCAGGCGAGGCCCGCACGATCGAATTCGACGCCACACAAGCCGGCACGTTCATCTACTACTGCACCGAGTTCTGTTCAGCGCTCCACCTGGAGATGCTTGGCTACTTCCTGGTCAAGCCATAACCATCGTGTGAGTTCGGGCCGTGGTCGGCGAGATTGCCGACCACGGCCCGCGCCAGAAGAGGCACCATGTTGCGTTCAATCCTGGATCCTGATGTGCGCGTGCTCTTGCCCGATGGCACATCCAGGCGACTGCTCGACTTCCTGATCCCAAGCGCTCTCATGATGGCCGCGGCCTTGCTCCTCTCGATCTCGATCTTCCTGCCCTATTGGAGCTTCACGATGCATGCGCCGCAGTATCCCAAGGGCCTCCGGGTCGACGTCTTTGTGACGCACCTGAGCGGGGATGTCGACGAAACCGACGCGTTGAATCACTACCTGGGGATGCCCCCCTTGAATGAAGGCGGTCAACTCGAGCGTTCGATCAGCGCGATTGCGATCGCCTCGATGGGGTTGTTGCTGGTGGGCTCCGTGTTCATCCACAATCGCTGGGCGGCGTTTCTGGCGGTCCCCGCGGTCGCCTATCCGCTGATCTTCTTGGCGGACCTGTATCTGATCGCTACGGGCACAGCATTGATCCCAACTCGGCACTGGGGGGCGCCATCGAGCCGTTCACGCCGCCCTTGTTCGGCGTCGGGACGATCGGTCAATTTGGCACCCTGGCGGAGGCGCAGCCCGGGCTCTTCCTGGCCTTTGGATCGTCGCTGATCATCCTGGTCGGCCTGTACTTCCATCGCGCCGCTTATCGTCCGATCGTCGAGGCGCGGCGTCGCCTGGCCGCACAGCGGGCCGCGGCATGACCTCTCAGACGGGCGGCGACCGAACGGCGCGAGGGACGGGTTTCGGAGGACGAAGCCTGACCCTGTTGATCGCCATCGTTCTGGCGTTGGTGGCCTCCGCGGCCCCCGCCCGTGCGGCGGGCCGCACCCTGACGGTCGGCCCCGACCAGATGTACGCCTCCATCAGCGAAGCGCTCGCGATAGCATCCGACGGCGACACGGTCGAGGTCCACGGCGGCCAGTATCCGGCGCTGACCGTGGACAAGTCGATCACCCTGAGCGGCATCGGCGATCCGGTGATCGATGGCGGTGGTCGCGGATCGGTCGTCGTCCTGGCCGCTCCTGGGGTCGTGTTCGAGGGTTTCGTGGTGCGCGGCAGCGGACCCGAGCCGGATCGCAACCATGCCGGGATCACGGTCACTGCCCCAAACGTGACAGTCCAGAACAACCGTCTCCAGGACGTGCTCTTCGGCATCTATGTCGCCGAGGCCGATCACGCCGTCGTTCGTGCGAACGATATCGCCAGCAAGGCCGAGTTCGACGAGGCCCGCAAGGGTGACGCGATTCGGATCTGGTACAGCAATGGCGTGCACTTGATCGGAAACACAGTCCACGATGCCCGGGATATCGTGCTCTGGTACTCGGAAGACCTGGTCATCACCGACAACTACGTCACCCGCGGCCGGTACGGCGCACATTTCATGTTTTGCGATGGCGCCCTTGTCGAGCGCAACAACTTCGAAGCGAACTCGACCGGCCTGTACATCATGTACTCCTATGACATCGTCTTGCGCCATAACACGCTGCGCGGGCAATGGGGGCCGAGCGGGTACGGAGTCGGCTTCAAAGAGAGCAACAACGTCACGCTGTCCGACAACGTCATCGTCGACAACCGCGGGGGCCTGTTCTTCGATGGCACGCCCTTCACGATCGACGGCTATGCCAGGATCACCGACAACATCGTCGCGTTCAATGACGTCGGGGTCACGCTCATGCCGGCCGTCAAGAACCTCGAGATCACGGGCAATACATTCTGGGAGAACACCCAGCAGATGAGTCTGGCAGGCGGCGGTACGCCCGGCGTGAACCAATGGCGAGGCAACGCCTGGAGCGACTACGCGGGCTACGACCTCGATGGCGACGGCATCGGCGATACGCCCTATCGCGCCGAACACACCTTCGAGGGCATCGCCGACAACGAGCCGCTCCTGCGGGCGTTGTATTTCAGCCCTGCCGCCCAGGCGATCGAGTTCACAGGCCAGGCGTTGCCGATCCTCAAACCTCAGCCGCGCCTGATCGACGAAGCCCCTGTGCTGGCACCCGCTGAACTGCCCGAATTTGCGGCTCAGCTCGATCGTCAAACGAACGGGCTGGGTTGGGTCGTCGCCGGGCTTGGCGGGGCGACGCTCGTCATCTTTGGCTTGACCCGGACCGACGGGCGCTTACAAAGGGGCATGATGTCAACAGATACGACGGATAGGACACGGCAAGCCGTGTTGACCGCGGTCGGTGTAAGCAAGCGTTATGGAAAAAAACGCGCCCTTGAGGGTATCGACTTCGAGTTGCGTCGCGGTGAGGCGATCGCCCTGTGGGGCGCCAATGGCGCCGGCAAGAGCACCTTGATCAAGTCCATCCTGGGCGTCATCGACTTCCAGGGTCGGATCGTCGTGTGCGGCCACGACGTCCGCGTTGACGGGAAACACGCCCGCTCCCGAATCGGCTATGTGCCTCAGGATGTGGCCCTGTACGACGAGACAGTGATCGACCTGCTGTCGTATCTGGCGCGCCTCAGAGCCGCTCCCCAGGAGCGGGTCAGGCAGGCCCTGACGGATGTCGGTCTGAGCGATCACGCGACCCAACGGATCTCGACGCTATCGGGAGGGTTGAGACAACGTGTCGCCCTGGCTGCAGCACTTCTGGGCGATCCGGCTTTGTTGCTCCTCGATGAGCCCACCGCCAGCCTGGACGCCGACGCCCAGCGCGATTACCTGGCCCAGGTGGGGCGGCTGGCGCGGGAACGCAACACCGCCGTGATCTTCTCGTCGCACCGACTTGAGGAGGTCCAGGCCCTGGCCGATCGGGTGTTGCTCCTCGAGCAGGGCCGGCTCGTGGCCATACTGGGCCCCAAAGACCTGCTGCATCGTCTCATGCCCAGCCTGGATGTGTTGCTTTGGGTTCCTGAAGCGCGCCGCGCGGATGCCCTGAGCTGCTTTCAGTCGCAAGGGCTATCTGCGCACATCAACGGCCGGGGGAGCGTGGTCGTGACAATCCCTGCGGATGACAAAGAGCGGCCTTTCCGGGCACTGGCGTCCCAGGGCATCCCCGTGCTGGATGTTGAGATCGTCCGGGCCCGGGTACAGCCGGGCATTCCCGAGACTCGAGGTGGCGAATGAACCCAGGCGCGGTCTGGATTATCGCGCGGCGCGAGCTGCGCGAGGAGTTGCGACACAAATGGCTGTGGGCCTATGTGATCGGGTTTACAGCGCTGGCGACCGCTCTCTCAGGCACCAGCCTGGCCGCAGCCGGCTATGCCGGGCTGGGAGGATTTGGACGCACCGCAGCCAGTCTGGTGAACGCGCTCTTGTTGTTTGTGCCGCTCCTGGGCCTCAGCATTGGTGCCGGCAGCGTGGCCGGCGATCGCGAGCGGGGCACGCTGCTGTACATGCTCAGTCAGCCCGTAAGCCGCGGGGAGGTGTTAGTCGGGAAGTGGCTCGGCGCCGGCCTGGCCTTGACGTTCGCGGTGGTCCTGGGGTTCGCCCTGGCTGCGTTGGCGTTGAGCCTCGGCGCCGGTGGCGATCCCGTCGTGTTTCTGGCAGTGACGGCCTATACCCTCCTGCTGGGTTGGGCCATGCTCGGCGTCGGATTCGTCATTAGCGTCACGTCGCGACGTTCGGCAACGGCCTTTGGCATTGGGCTGCTCATCTGGCTCGCGTTTGTGTTCTTGAGCGATCTGGGCGTCATCGGCGCCACGCTCGCTTTCAAGCCGACGCCCGCGCAATTGTTGGCCGCGCTCATCGCGAACCCGCTGCAAGCGTTCAAACTCGGTGCCATCTACAGCCTGCAAACGAGCCTGGATGTCCTGGGGGCCATCGGGCAATATGCCACCCGTCAGATTGGAGATGCGCTCCCGTGGACATTAGCCGCCCTGCTGGCGCTCTGGGCTGCGGGTTCATTTGGCGTTGCCTTCGTCGTCTTCACCCGGAGGAGCGAATAATGGGCTCTTCTCGTGTTCGACGAACACTCATCGGTCTGGCACTGAGCCTGGCGATCGCCAGTTGCGGTCTGGCCGATTACGGGCCGCAACCGCCTGACATCGCCTACGGACAGGACATCAGCGTCGGCTGCGGCATGATCATCAGCGATCCAGCCTTTGCTTCGGGCAGCGTCCTGGAAGACGGCACGACCCTCAAGTTCGACGATGTGGGCGACATGCTGAAGTACCACATCGAGCGCCCCGACATCGTTGTCGCCGAGTACTTTGTGCACGACTACCAGACCGACGATTGGTTGACGGCGGACGATGCCATCTTCGTCCAAACCGACAGCCTGGTTTCACCCATGGGCTACGGCCTGGCGGCGTTCGCCACCCGTGGTGCCGCCGAGGCATTTGCGGCCGACCGGAACGGACAAGTCTGGTCGCTCAATGACGTCAAGCTGTATGTTCATCAGGTCGCGCACGGTGACGGGCATGGCGTTCCCAGCCCGTGAGCCGGTGCGCTGTTCAACATTGGGAGGACGAGAAAGACGCGTATGAACCACTATCGTGTGATCACCCTGTCGCTTGTGGCGGCCGCGGCGCTCGCGTTGAGCGCCTGTGGCGCCCCGGCCACGCCGACTGGTCCGGCCCTCGATCCCGAGGCCGAAAAATACGCAGGGCTGGTGGGTGATGCCGCCAAAGGCGCGACAGCCTATGGCCAGACCTGCTCGGCCTGCCATGGGCCAGAGGCCCTGGGCATCGATGGCCTGGGAAAGAGCCTTGTCGCCAGCGAGTTCGCCATCGGCCTGCAAGACGCCGAGCTTGTCCTGTTTCTGACCAAGGGGCGGCCGTCGTCCGATCCGCTCAATACCACCGGAATCGACATGCCGCCCAAGGGTGGCAACCCGGCGCTCGACGACCAGGATCTGGCCGACATCGTAGCCTATCTGCGCACGCTGGAGAACTAGGGGTGCGCGAGAAGCGTGGAGCGCCGCGCGGTCGGCGCTCCACGCTTCTCAACCTGCCTGAGCGAGTTCTCGCAGACGCGCCTCGTTCAACAGCACCAGCCGTCCGCCTTGCTCAGTTCGAACAAGCTGTTCATGTGTGAAGCGCGAGATGGTTCGAATTGCGGTCTCAAGGGTTGTGCCAGAGAAGTTGGCCAGATCCTGACGCGAGAGGGCCAACGTGATCCGGGTCCCATCCTGGGCGTTCTCGCCGCACGTCGCCGCGATCTTGAGCAACACAAACGCCATCCGACGTTCCACCCGGGTTCCGACCAGGGCCTGACCCTGGAGCATGGTGTAATGACGTTGACCAAGCATTTTGAGCAGGCGGAGCGTGATCGCTGGGTAGTAGCGCAGGAAATCGTCGTAGTCGCCGCGCGCCAGGCTGATGACGGTGCTCGCCTCCATGGCGCGCGCCGCAGCCGGCTGCGCCGGGAAGTGCAATACCGCGCCGCCAAAGGCCTGACCGGCATCGATCAACTCGATGATGATCTCGCGCCCATCCTCGTCCTGAAAGACGATTTTGACCTGCCCACGGTCGACGATGAAGACGTGCGTGCAGGGATCGTCCTGCTGGAAGATCTCGGATTCTCTTTCGTATGTGGTCAGCGCACACTTGCCGGCGACGGTTCGCAAATCCCGATCATCGACATCCTGGAACAGCGGTGACCCACGCAACCGATCGGTTATCGAAATGATGACGTTTGTCATGGCACTTTTCCCAGTGTACCACTAGGATCCTGGCTATGTCACCCATACATCACAACTGCAGCAATGAAGCTCGCTTCAGCCCAGACGGCCCTTCACCGCTCGTATTACTCGGCAGCCCAACCCTTAAGTCCGTCCTGATCGGGCTGGAGCCCGGCCAATTGGCTGGGCCGCACGCCGGGCCGCCAGCCGTCTATCACATCCTCGCGGGCGAGGGATGGGCCACCGTCGGCGAGGTCCGTGAACGTGTTATCGCCGGGGCGACCATCGTCGCCGGTGACGGCGTCGTTCGCGGCATCGAAGCCGAAACACGGCTGGTGTTTGTGGGCACTCGCGTGCCATGAGCCGTTCTGGGGCTGGTCCGACTAAGCTCCGCAGAGTATCGGCCGCCATTGATCGGCGCGCCTGGCAGGCGTTGCGCGTTATTCTCGACGATCGCCAACAGACGCGTCAAAGGACTGCTTTGATCGATGGCGTGTGCACGCGCGAGTTGTCAGGGGCGGGATCTGGCCGCGGATTGCGCGGATTACGCGGAACGTGAGGAGATCGGCAATCAAGCACCCTGATCGGTTCCGGCGGCGCCAATCCGCAAAATCGGCGAAATCCGCGGCAAAGCCCCGACTGACAGGTCGTGCGTGCACACTCGATGGCTTATGGCCCGGTAAGGCACAACGCGAGAAAGCTATAATGGCCCAGGCTTTCAGACCCTTCGCCTTCCATGTCAAGATTGACCATCCTCCGCTCTGACTCGATAGACTCCCACAACCGCGCACATCAGGTTTTGACTGCTACCCCAGTTTTCGCAACCTTACCGGCCAAGATCTTGGCGACGGTGGCCAGCCAGTTGGCTCCACGGGCTTATGTCGCCGGTCAGGTTATCTGCACAGAAGGCGACGCCGCCACTTCGTTGTTCTTGTTGGAGACGGGTTGGGTCAAAGGGGTTCGTATGACGGAGGGTGGGCGCGAACAGGCCATCATCGTCCTGCGAGGCGGCGAGATCTTCGGTGCGGAGTCCGTTTTCACTCGGGCGCCCTATCCATGGACGGTCATCGCCCTAGAGGCCACCGCCGCCTGGACGATCGACAACGCCACCCTGAAGTCCCTGACCGGCCGTCACCCAGCCCTGGCGATTGCCCTATTGGAGCATCTCGGCGCACGCGCCTGCGATTACATCCAACTGGTGGAAGACCTGAGCTTGCGCAACGTTCCCGCGCGGCTCGCCTGGACGCTCCTCAGCCATGCCGAATCCCAGGGGGGTGAGCTCATCGTCCCGCGCCGGTCCTGGTCGACCCTGGATGAGATCGCCGCCCGCCTTGGGACCGTGCGCGACGTGCTCAGCCGGGCCTTGAGCACGCTTGAGGGCGAAGGCCTCCTTCGCCTGGAACGTCATCAGATCGTCTTGATCGATCCAGTTAAGTTACGGGATCGCGGTCGAGCGTAAGCCCAGAGCTCCTCCCTCTCAGCTCGGCGCGTGTTTCGTCCGGTCCTGCCAACCCGCACGGTGCCGAGCGGCGCCCCGCGATCTCTCCCGTGTGGCGGCGTTATGCTCCAAATTCGATGCGCCGAATCCATGCCGTGGTCCCGCGTTGAGCGGGATAAGACAAAAGTCGTATATCTCAACCTCGTCGGCGCATATCCTTGTGCAAGAAAGCACAAACCGGCCCTCTGACGATTGCCGCGACATCGCGGCCTCACAAACGAATACCCGTGATCCTGGCAATGCGCGGCGTTGGGCGCCCCCCAATCACACAGGAGAACGACACCTTGAAAAACAATCGAACCCTGGGCATTGTGTTGGCGATCCTTGGATGTCTGGCAAGCGTGTTGACCTTCTATCTGCTGGCCGGGCAATACAACCTGGTGATCGACAACAAGACTCTCGCCGGGCGCGCCGACGAGGCGACCTCTGTGACGATCACCTATGCCGTGCTGGGCTGGCTCGGGATCGCCGCCGGGGGGATCTGGGCGGCCGTGTTGTACGGCTTTGCTCACAGGCAATCCTGGGCCTGGTTCTGGGGGGCCGTGGCTGCCTCGCTCCAGCTGCTGGCCGGTTTCTTCCCGGCCATCCCGGCCGCCGATAGCGATTTACCGATGCCGACGTTGGTGGTCTTCGTCGTGGCGGCCGTGTTGTGGCTGGGGATGTTGTTGATTGGCGGAGTCAACTGGAAGATCATCACGCTCACCTTCTTCGCCGGGATCGCCTACGTCCTGACGTTCATAGACGGCGTCGCGCCGATCGCCAAGTACACCACGTCCCACGATGATCCGTTCTGGAACGGCATGTATGTGATGTCGCAACAGGTCAGCTGGTGGGGAGCGGCGTCCTGGGCCATCTTTAGCTTCGCCATCTTTCGAAAAAAGAGCTGGGCCATCCCGGTCGGCATCTTTGGCGCCGCCCTGTCGATGATGGCGGGCTACCCGCTTGGGCTCCATAACGCCCTTGAAGAGGTCCATCGCTTCTCGATGTTCCTGCCTGCTCCGCTGTTGAGCACCGTCTTGCTGGTCTATCTGTTGATGCCTTCCACTCGCACGATGCTCGAGGCCTGGAATCGGGCTCCCTAAGATTCCTTTCTGATCCGGAGATCTCGCCGAGTGAGCAGAGGGGTCCGTAGCGTAGGGCGGCGGAGGTCAGCGATGTCATTCATCCGAGATCGCGTCAACTACCTCTTCAACAGCACCAAGGGATCGATCCTTGTGGCGATCGCCCTGATCGGCATGGTGACCGCCGCCTGGGGCATGCTGTCCGGGCCGATGGCCGAGCTGGGCACGCGCGATTGGCTGGTCGTGACCCTTGGCCTGGATCTCGTGCAGGCAGAACGCGAAGGGCGGATCGTCATCCTCTACCACTCGATCGCGATGGCCGTCGTGGCCATCGAGACCTACATGGTCACCGGGCTGCTTGCGATGCGGCCTTTCCTCAAAACCGCCATCAATCTGTTGGTCACAGTCGGCTACCTGCTGGCGATGATCTTCGGGTTGGGTTTTGCCTATTTCGGGCACAACTGGGCCTTTCACGGTTTGTACATCGCCGGGCTGTCGCTCATCTTCTTTGCTGGCGTGCTCCTGTGCGTGGCTCTCTGGCCGTGGGATCCCGCCTACCACATCGTCGACCCGGTCTACGCCCATCTGCCTGGCGGCGTAGATCTGGAGCGGGTGGCCTTCTTCGCCACGGCCGTCACGACCGTGTTGTCTGCCCTATTCGGCGCCGTGCCGGGGGCTTACTTTGGCAGCGGCTTCGAAGTCTTCCTTGCGGAGAACGTCATCCGCTACCCTGAGAAGTCGGTGTTCGAGTATTCGATCATCGGTCATCTGCACATCATGTTGGCGCTCATCGCTGTCATGATCACGCTCATCGTTGGTCGTTGGCTCAATTTCAAGGGGCCATGGCAGAAGCTGGCCATGCCGTTGATGATCCTCGGCACAGTCGTGTTGAACCTCGGTGTTTGGGGCGTGGTCACGCCGCTGGAGCCGATAGCCCACACGGTCATCTACATCGGCGCGACGCCCTCCATGCTGGCCGCACTTTTCCTGCTCATCTGGAGCTGGGACCACCTGGTCCGGACGGGGACGGCTCAACTGGCACGGCCCAGCATCGCGCAGAAACTGGCGGCCCTGGTGCGGGACCCTCTCAAGTTCGGCCCCACCTGGCAGATGCTGTACATGAATTTCACCACCAGCGGCATCGGCATCTTTATGGCCGTCCGGCTCGACGAGATCTTTCGCGTCTGGCCGGCGCGCGAGGAGCGGATCGAACTGACCGGGCACTGGCATGCCCTTTCGGCCATCATCGCCACCATCATCCTGTTCTACTAC
>Ga0209573_1004528_pt1 | contig 13583 bp, 16 predicted proteins | sample TNRBio252014_DNA_FD_185870 | JGI IMG/M metagenome (GOLD analysis project Ga0209573, IMG submission 185870) | Wastewater treatment Type I Accumulibacter community from EBPR Bioreactor in Madison, WI, USA - TNR Reactor_6/25/2014_ DNA (SPAdes)... | ecosystem: Engineered > Bioreactor > EBPR >...
CTCCTGCTCCCGCAAGATCCCGATGATCTGCTCTTCCGTGAACCTTGATCGCTTCATTCTGTCCGTCCTTCGTTGGGCGGACTCTAGCTATTCTTGGAGGAGTTTCAGGGGGTCACGTCACCTGCTCTCGCGTATGTGAACGCCTTTCTCGCCTTTGATGGCTACGAGATCGTCAAGCACGGACCTGCCTACGCTATCGTTGATCGCCAACGAGGCGAGGTGCTTCTAGATGTGAAACTGGAGGCAGATCATCTCTCGCACGCCTTCATTGTGGAGCAGGTCGACAAGTGTCGAACGAAGGTTGCTACCGGCGACTTTGACGGGGCCATCACGAACGCCAGATCGTTAGTCGAGGCGGTGCTAACTGCCGTCGAGGCAGAGCTTGATCCCGGTCCGCCCGACTACGACGGTGACCTTCAGCGGCTCTATAAGCGGGTTGCGAAGCACCTGAACCTTTCCGAGGAAGGTAGTCAGGTGGTGGACGACAATCTGAAGCAGGTCATGCGAGGCTTCGTGAACATAGTTGGCGGCATTGCCGGCATCAGCAACAAGATGGGCGACCGACACGTGCGGCGATACAAGCCCGCAGCCCACCACGCAGGCCTGGTAGTCAACGCTGCGATGACGTTCTGCAGCTTCATCTTTGACACATTCGAGTACCAGCGCGCTCGCACTCTAGGATAGAGCCCGCAGCACCGCACTCGTCCTCCGACAAGGCTTCTCACTTTGCCGGCTCGCGTCAGCAGCCAAGCGGATGGTTTAGTCTGGCTGCCGTGCATACAGTGGCCAACTAGACAGTTGGGGAGCGAAATGTTTGGCTTCTTTGGAAGAAAAAATCCGGTGCCTCCTGTTCCTTTGAAGGAACTGGCGCGGCCTCAAGACAACGGGTTTTCCGCACAAGAGATCGGGACCATCAACGGGGCGTACGCCATCATTCGCCAAGCCGTTTACGATCTCGGCGGAGAGGTGCCCGGCCGCTGGAATGAAACCTTCTCTACATTCGAAGAGCGCGCACCAAACGGAACTCTCGCGCAGGCTTGGATCGTGCGAGAGTTCTACAGCGGCCTCACAGGCGGCCTTGTTGGAACCAGCCAAGACGCCCAAATGGCATACCGGATCGGACGAACATACCTCAGCGTCTATCCGAATGCCTTGAGCTCGATAGTCGCTCGGTCCTGCGCCATAACCCAAGAAGCATTTCTCGCCTATCTTGATAGGCTCGACGGCGAAGATTGATGCTGGTCGTTGGTCAGCCCGGCTAACCATCGCTCGTAGCTGCAATCAACTTCACAGCCGCGCCAAGTCCGCTACGCCGTGGTTTCACAAACATACCACCCTCTATCCGTTACAGGCGATGTCGAAGCGATATGTGGCATATCTGCGGGTCAGTACGGCCCGCCAGGGCGAGAGCGGCCTCGGTCTCGAAGCTCAGCGCGGGGCGGTCACACGATACGTCGAGCAAACCGGCGGTCAGCTGATCGACGAGGTCGTTGAAATCGAAAGCGGCAAGCTGTCAGACCGACCGGGCTTGGCTCGTGCGCTAAACCTGTGTCGGAGAGAACGAGCCTGCCTGGTCATCGCCCGTCTGGACCGTCTCGCCCGAAACGTGGCCTTTGTGTCGTCTCTCATGGAGGCTGGCACGGAGTTCGTCGCCGTCGACGCCCCCTATGCCAACCGGTTGATGCTGCACATACTTGCGGCCTTCTCCGAGCATGAGCGGGAGATGGTGTCGGCCCGGACCAAAGCTGCACTCGCAGCAGCCAAGGTGCGGGGGGTGAAGCTCGGTTCTCACGGCGCGGTCTTAGGGGAGAAGCGGAGGGTCGAAGCGGTCAGCTTCGCTCAGTCGTTGTCCGAGCATGTGATCCGCTTGAGGGCCGGCGGAGCTTCAACACTCCAAGAAATGGCTGACGGATTGAATGCAATCCCCGTCTCTACTCGACAGGGAGCGGCTTGGTGCCCGGAGACGGTCCGGCGCCTGATTTCACGTCTGGCCGATCACCCGACCAACTCAAAACCTATCGGATAGGGTCACACGTTCATGAGCCACCTCAAAGCCCTAGTGGGCATGGATTTTAAGGGGTGAGACTGGCTGCATACAAGGTGAGTATCGTACGTCTTTCGGGCCTAGATTTTGGTGCGAGGAGCAGCTTTCGCGGGCATCCGACACCAGCAGCAACGCCCAAGGTTGGCCTCCACTGAGGTGGTGGGACACTCCTTGGCAGATACTGCGCGGACGAGCATGTTTCTCTGAATACATGCGGAAGGGGTCATACGTTCGTGGCCGCGACCAAAGCCCGTCCGTGCAAGGCTTTGGTGAGTGGAGACTGGCTCCGTAAACGGTCTGGATCGAACGGCATTTTTCAATCCGACACCTTCCGTGTCCGGCCATGACCGGCACGCTCCGAGCTGATCTCAGCTTACGGAGTGAACTTGCAGTCAACTTCACATGAGCTTCTCGCGGAGGAGGCGTTCGCTTGGACTGCGCGGTGGGCCACACTTGAGCCTCAGCCGGCTTTCGTGGATCCGTCGCACCGCTGGCGCATCCGGAGCAGCCTGCAAAAGGCCACCCGCCGAGGCCAGGCGGACCGGGCCGTCAGAATGGGCCTCGCCCTCCATCGGCTGGACCCTCGGTACGCTTGGCGCTCGATACTCACGGTCGCTGTTGAAGATGTCGGTATCGGCGCTCCCGAGATCGTGCTTTGGGCGACCGCCGCGCAGCGATCCGCGTTCAGAAAGGCTGTTGGGGAGCTGCCTCTTCTCATAGGCCTGATCCGACGAATGGCGGCCGCGACGAAGTCTCGGTCGGCCATTGAGTTGGCCTTTGTCGTCGAGACCGGCGAACCGAAGATTTTCGAGCTGTTCAGCGGCATGACGACCGGTGAGCTTCTGCGCCGCTTCGAGGACGACGACCCATATGAGGCCTTCGCGGCGATCTCTGTCCTCAGGGGTATCGTCCCGACAAAGCAAAGGCTCCGCCCTCCCGACCCGCGTGGCGTTCAGGCAGTGCTGGAGATGCTTGGAGACCTTGCCGATCCGACCATAGGCCGCGCTGCCGCGGTCGCGCTGCAACATCCGCTGGACAATATGAGCTTAGGGTTCGTAACGGTCGCTCGCTTGGCTGGACCCCGTTGGCTTCGACACGACGAGATGCCTCCCGGCCGGATGATCGACGGCTATCCCGCTGAGACATTCGATCAGCATGAGCGGCTAGGTCGGAAAGCTATAGGTCTGTTCGCCCGGGATACGCCCGGGGTCCCGTTGGCTCTTGGCCTCCTACCTTCGACGCGACGGCAGAAGGTCATCGCTGACGCCATCTTTGTGATGGAAGGCCAATGCCTAGATCGGTGGCATGGCGGTGGTGATCTCGACCGCCTGAGAGCGGAAGCAGACCGTTTTACGATGACCCGTCACGGGTTGGGTGCAGTCGAAGGCGCCGAGATAGTAGCTTGGACCAGAAGTCGGATCGAGGAACTGCATTCAATCCGCACGGCAGTCGTTAGAGCCGCCTCTTAGACCGGTAACCTCCACCACTACCTGTCTCAGAGACTTGTCCGTCATTGACCGTCCCAGTCGACCCACGAGGCTTCAGGGCGGCATCCAACAACTGATCGATCCATAGAATGTCGCGGTCGGGCAAGGCCGAGAGGCGAGCGACCAGATTGATCAACGCTGCGGTCCTAGCGGCACCCTCTGGGATGTCGGGTGTGAACAGTTCCGCTGGATCGATCTCGAGCGTCGTCGCCAGCTTACTGATGTTTGGAAATCTGGCCGCCGCGACGCCCCGCTCGATCCGATTGATCATGTCATGACTGATCCCGCTCTGCTCTGCGAGCTGCTGCTGGGTCAGTCCCTTTCGCTTGCGGTTAGCCGCTAGGAGCCGCCCAAATCGTTGCCGGAGTTCGTCCATCGCATCCTCGCGTGAGGTGCTTAGGCATAACCAGCGGGCTGCGGCCCGTTAGGGATGGCACTTCCGAATGAAGTTGATTGCAGAACCTATTGCAATCATCCGGACGTGAAATACGCTTTGGCTACAATCCGTATTTGGAGCGCCCGATGAAACGAGTGACGACTTTCGCGATCCTGGCTCTTGCGACCGCAGCCTGCGCCACCACCGATCCCAGTCCTGCCATCCCCGCCGCACCTCTAATCTCCGACTATCGAGCGGAAGCAGAGAGAGTGATCGCTTCCGGCCTGCGCGATCCTGCCTCAGCGCGCTACGAACACCGGGATGGTCCGTACCGCTTGGAATGCGACAGGGGCGTCTTCACGCCGGCCAAGCAAGAGTTTTGGGCGGCCGAGGTGTGGGTCAACGCCCGCAATGGCTATGGGGGATACACCGGGCCACAGCCTTACACAGTGATCTACATTCCGAACGCAAACGGTGGCACCGACCTTAGAGCCAATCGGGGCCTGGGAGGAGGTAATGTGACTGCAGCATCAGGGATATGCCGCCGGCTAGCACCTTGAGGCGTCGCCTCTGCCCACTTGCATGAGGCCCTGAACTGGCCATGCAAGCCCTGCTCGGCACCAACTTGCTACGTCAAGCAGGTGAGATGTAGCCAACCAGCATCATTCCATCGCACTGTCCGTGGATGATATCTGACGACGAGCTGCCGCGTGCATGGGCTGATGTGGATGACGACGCACTGCTGCAACTTGTGTTGCGCTATTGGCTAGCGGTTAAACGAAGCCGGCTGCAGATGGCCAATAGCGCGCCTCCCGGCGCACCGGTCGCCGAGCGGCTCAATCGAAAGCGATATGCTCGATCACAGCTTTCTGCAGAAGCTCGACGATTGAGGGGATCCAGCAAGCCACCTATCCCGAAGGACATTCTGGCATTCCGCTACCGGCCGCATGCTGTGCTCACGGCGCTGCTAAAAGCTCGAGAGCGTATGTGGCGCAGCGCGCTTAAGCGGGATCGATGGGCAGCTCCATCCCAAGTGTCGCTGAAACGCCTCTCATTCTTGGATGCGCCTGAGGAAACGCTTGATTGCCTGAGCAAACTTACTGCGATTGAAGCGACCGCCCTTAAGGCACAAATCGACTTCGATTTTGAGTACGTCGAAGACGTTGGCCCCTTCCTGGTCATGCAGGATTTTTGGCACTGCTTCGCACCGGTTTTCACCGGCGGAACTATATACCCAGCCGTCCAAAAGGTCCTGTTTGCTCTCGGCCTGAGCAGACCGTTAGGAATGCACTTTCCAACCCTCAGGAGCCTGAAAGATGTGTGGGCGCTGCCCGTGCAGAGGAGACGCTCGGCTGGTTCAACCGCTTCAGACGACCGATATCTTGAGCCGCAAACCTCGGAGATCGCCGCCGATCGACTGGTCGATGAAATCAATATTTGGCTTGATGCGGCGGTAGAAGCAGAGCTGACCGAACAGGGTCGCGGCAATATCAAATCGATGATCACAGAGTTGCTCGACAATGCTGAGCGCCACAGCTCGTATGAGAACAAGGACGGCTCTTGGAGCCTTGCCGCCTTTATGGCCAAGCGCCCTGTAAATGGGGAGATGCGGTTTCTCTGCTATTTCGCCATTCTAAGCACCGGTTCCTCAATCGAGGAGAGCTTGCGGGCGACGGCCCCACCCGAGCTAAGGGAGAAGCTCGAAAACTTCGTCGAGGCAATGCGTATTTCGAAGGCTAGACAGAGTGACGAGACCTTGATCACCCTTGCGGCCTTGCAGGATGGGGTGACCCGGGACGAGCGCGCATACGAGGCTGGTTCGGGCGGCTATGGCTTCATGCATTTTGTCGATGCAGTGAACATTTTGGGCCTTTCGGGCCGGGAGGAGTTACGTCCCAAAATCACGATCATATCTGGGCGGTCGTGCATTCGCCTCAAAGATCGCTATATACGCGGCGTTCGCAGAGAGGGTGAGGCTGTCCGCCGGCTCCTCTTCAACCCCTCAAACTCCTTGGGGGAGGCTCCGGATGATCAGTTCGTTCACGATCTCCCGATACGCTTGCCAGGGACAGTCATAAGTGTCGGCTTCACCCTTGATCCAGACTTTTACAGGACCACTCTCAATGCCGGAGATTGAACTGGCTCGACTAACGAGAGGTGACGTTCGCAATCTAAGTGGCCAGGAACGAGGGCTTCGTGCTCGCGAGGAGTTTGATGTTGACGCCCTCGATCGCGAAGCCGAGCCAGTCTTGGTGAAGGTGCCGCGTGATCTCGATACCATTAGCCCCTCCTTCTTTCGAGGAATGTTCAGCGTCAGCATCTTGACCCTCGGTGTCGCTGGGTTTTGGGCTCACTATGTCTTCGACGCCTCTCCAGCCGTCCTAGAACAGGTGCAGGATGCTGTGAGCGGCACAATCCGCGATCGAAACCAGATACTGAGCTAGCGGCCGTTGGGTCCGGAAATCTGCATCGGCTGTGACGTACCGTCCGGCAGTGATTTTGTAGCCACGGCGCTGGGCCTAGTTGGTGCTGCCACGGGTATAGCGGGGGCGATAACGGGAACTCTCGCCTTCCTCGCGAGCCAAGCCAATCATGACGCAGAAGTTTTTCGAGAAGAGTTCTCGAGATATCGCGTCCCCATTGAAACGGCACTTCAAGAGCTGAAGCGTCAACAAATCACACTGCGCGCTAGTGCACGCCCAGTCATGCCTATCCCTACGCTCGTTCACAACTTCTCTGCAGCCCAACGCGAGACACGAAACGCCGTGTCTCAAATCCTTTCGCAGGCAGAAGAGATCGATGGGCGTGACTTTGACGCGATCGGCTGGGTTCAATCTCTCGCGCCCATGCAGTCAACGATTGAAACTACCTGGGAGGTCGTAGCCGATCCCTCCCAAACGGATAGTGCGCGGCTCCAAGCGGCGATTGCCGTTGTGGCAAACATAGACGCATTGATGCTGGCAGCGCGGGGCCTAGTAGATGCTTGCGTCAAGCGGACCCTCACTGCGCGCCGCTGGCGCCGGCGCTAACCACGATCTTCTGCCGCCTGATCGATTAGAGCTTCAATGACCCGTTCCCCACGTGCGCAGCGGTGATGGGTAGTGCGGCCACCCGTGACATAAGGGTGTGACACATCCCTGCTCCACAAATGCAGTCAGTCCGTTACGCTGTAAGGGAACAGGGAGTTTCCTCGTGGCTCAGGTCTCATCGTGTCGGGTGCGCCATTCTTGATCCCTGATCCGCCGCGCCGCCGTGCCGGCCACCCCTCGCTTGACAGGTCGTGTCGGTCTTGCGCCACTCTGCCAGGTCGAAACCGAGAGGCAGGATGAGCGAACAGGCGAGCCAGACGCCAAGGCGCGAGCGGGGTTCGGGGCTGGGCCGGGGCAATTTCGCCGCCTGGCTGGCCGGCCGCATCGTGCGCTGGGGCCATCCGCGCTCACAGCTGCCGCGCACGGTCCTGCTCATCTCCCTGTTCGTGCTGTGGCTGATCCTGGGGATCATCGGCTGGCATCAGTGGACCCAGCGAAGCGGCGGTTGTGACGGCTTCTGCGCCGAACAGCTCAGCGACTTTCCCTATCTGACCCTGTGGCTGCTGACACCCCAGGGCGACATCGCCGGCGGCGATGTGCCCCTGACGCTGGATCTGGCGCGCTATTTCGGGGCGGCGATCCCTTTGCTGGGCCTGATCTTCCTGGTCGCCCGTCAGATCGGCGACGCCCTGGCCGAAAGCCTGATGCAGGCCTGGGGGGCCGACCATCTGGTCATCGTGGGCGAGGGACGCCAGGCCGTTCAGGCCGCCGAGGCCGCATCCAGCGAGGAGGCAGCGGTCGTTCTGATCGACCCCTCCATCACCGAGGCCCACGCCGAAGACCTGAACCAGCTTGGAATTCTGGTGCTGCGCGACGATCTGACGGTCGCGGCCGACAAGGCCGGACTGGAGCGGGCCCGCCGCGTCGTGGTGGTCGGCGAAACCGTCACCCACAACCTGTCCCTGGCCCGGCGCGCGGCCGAGCGGCTGGAGGCGGACCGCTCGGACCTCCATGTCCAGATCGAGGACGAGGACGTCCTGGAGATGATGCGCCAATCCGCCGCCGAGGCGACGGCTTCCGGGCCGACGCCGCGCCCCTTCTCCCTGGCCGCCGCCGCCGCGCGCGCGGCCAATGAGACGCTGAAGCTGTGGGACCGAAGCGATGGCCTTCACGTCGCTGCGGTCGGGTCAGGCCCGTTCTCCCAGGCCATGATCCGCCAGGCCATTTCCCTGGGATGGCGGATCGGCCGGCCGGCCCCTCGCGTCAGCCTGTGGGATCCGACCGGCGAGGTTGAGGATCGCTGGACCCGCATGGCCCCGGGGGCCATCGCCGACCTCTCGGCGATCTATGATCGGACCGGCTTCGAAATCCGGTTCTCGCGCGCGGCGTCCATCGGGGTCTTTCTGGCCGAGACGGCCGATGCCGACACCTGGGTTGTGGAAAGCGATGTCGGCACCGCCTGCGCCGCCGCCCTGATGGCCTCGCGGATGGCCCAGGGCCCGCTGGTGGTGGTTTCGGGTGCCGAAGATCTGGGCGATACCCTTCCGGGGGTCTTCACCGCCGTCGCCGGCTTCTCGGCCGGCCTGGCCCAGGCCATTCTCCCGGATGTGGATCTGCGGGCCCAGCGCCTGCATGGGGCCTATGAGAGCCGCGGCAAGAACGGCTACATCGAGTTGGGTGCCTCCGGGTCGGGTGCGCGCTGGTCGATCCTGGCGGAATCCCTGTGGGCCGCAAACCGGGCCTCGGCGGCCCACATTCCGGTCAAGCTGGCCGATGCCGACGCCGCCGGAGCCGATCCGCGCGACGACCGCGACCTGCTGGAGGACCTCGCGAAGATCGAGCACGACCGCTGGTGCGCCGAACGCCTTCTGAACGGCTGGCGGCCCGGTGCGCGCGACAATCTCCAGAAGCTGCATCCCGGCCTCATCCCCTGGCAGGATCTGGACGAGCCGACCCGTCAGAAGGACCGGGACGGGGTCATTGATGCCTTCCGCGTGGCCCGACCGCGCCAAGGTTCCCGTCTCTAGGGCGCGGTCCGGGCGTTGAGAACGGATCGCCGGAGCAATCCGGCGGCCTCGAATTCCAGAGCGGCGACGGATCCGTTCCAACACGCCGAATCCCGCCCTCGGCACGGGCGGTCGCTTGCAGGCGGCGCAGCCGCACGTTACGCCAGCGCGCCATCGACTGGAGACCGGCATGGATCGATCCCGCATCGGCGCCGAGCGCGCCCTTGAGACGCTCGCACACTGGGGCCGGGCCGACGATCCGCGCGAGGCGATTTCGCGCACCTTCGTCTTTGCCGATTTCAACGCAGCCTTCGGCTTCATGACGCGCGTGGCCCTCAAGGCCGACCAGATGGATCACCATCCCGAGTGGTTCAATGTGTACAACCGGGTCGAGGTCGTGCTGACGACCCACGACGCCGACGGCGTGACGGAGCTGGACCTGGCCCTGGCCCAGTTCATGGACGCCGCCGCCAGCGGCCTGGGCGTGCCTGCATGACCGGCCGCGTCGCCGGAAAGGTCGCCCTGATCACGGGCGCCGCCCAGGGCCTCGGCGAGGCCATGGCCCGCCTCCTGGTGCGCGAAGGGGCGCGGGTCGCCGTCACCGACATCAATGCCGACGCGGCCCGCGCCGTCGCCGCCTCGATCAATGTTGATCATCCCGGCCAGGCCGAGGCCTGGGCCCATGACGTCACCGACGAGGCCCGCTGGGCCGAGGTGGTGGCCGAGGTGGTCGCCCGTTTCGGGGGGATGTCGGTTCTGGTCAACAACGCCGGAGTCGGCGGCGACCTGATCTTTGCCGAACAGGACACGGCCGAGAACTGGCAGCGCCAGTTCGACATCAACCTGCGATCGGTCATGTTCGGCTGCAAACACGCCCTGCCGCACCTGCGAGCCTCCGCTCCGGGCTCGATCGTCAATATCTCCTCGGTCGCCGGCCTCGCCGCCGCCCCGGGGATGGGTCCCTACAGTGCCACCAAGGCCGGCGTCTGGATGTATTCCAAGACCATCGCCCTTGAGGAGGCGAAGCTGGGGTCCGACGTCCGCTGCAACTCGGTCCACCCGGTCTTCATCAAGACCGCCATCCTGGATCCGTTCATCAACCTGGCGGGCGGTGACGAGGCCAAGGCCCATGAGCGGCTGATGCGCGGTATTCCGATGCGGCGGATCGGTGAGCCGGACGATGTCGCCTATGCGGTCCTGTACCTGGCCTCGGATGAATCGAGGTTCGTGACGGGAACCGAGATCACCATCGACGGCGGCACCCTGGCCCAATAGGCCCCGGACGCAGGCCGACCGGTCGGGCCGGGGACGCGCTGCCCGCGCTTCAGGTGGTCAGAATGGTGCCCAGCAACAGGGTCGCGCCCGCACGCCCCAGGGTCGTGTTGGTCACGGCCTGCAGTTCGCGCGCCAGCCGGTCGGCGTCCGGCACCTCGCCGGGGATCATGGCGGCCCCGAAAGCCCGCACCACCTGGCTGTAGGCTGCACGAAGCCGGGGGATCGCCTGGATCGCCGCCGCCCGGAAGCTCTCATCCGGCACATCGATCCCAGCCTCGACCGACAGGACGCCGCGACGCCCACGCGACCGGACCACGGTCGCGGTCAGGGACCCCATGCGGGTATAGCTCGGTTGGCTCGAGCTGCTGCTCGAGGGGCCACTGGCCTTGGCGACCGCCGGGGCGGCGGCCAGGGCGAGGCTGAGCGTGAGAAGGTCGCGGCGCTTCATGTCCCTATCCAACCACGGCGCGGCTAAGGATCGGTTTACGTCGTCGGGGCCTCGGCCGGTACCAACCGGATCTCGAACAGATAGGGCCAGTGCTTGCCGGTCACGAACAGCCGCCGGCCCTCGGCGTCCCAGGCGATGCCGTTCAGGACATCGTGACGCCCGCGACTGCCCTGATTGAGCGGCAACAGATCCGTCAGGTCGATCACCCCCACGACCTCGCCGGTGGCCGGATCAATGCGGGCGATCAGATCCTGCTGCCAGAGATTGGCCAGGATCTGGCCGTCGACCCATTCCAGCTCATTCAGCCGGCGGACCTCCTGGCCGCGAAAGGTCACGGTCATCTGGCGGACGACCTCGAAGGTCTCGGGATCGAGGAACCGGATGACCGGCGTGCCGTCGGACAGGATCAGGGACGTCCCATCGGTGGTCAGGCCCCAGCCTTCCCCCGCATAGCGGAACTCCCCGACGGGCGCGCTGAGGTCGTCCGGGTTCCAGATGAAGCCCCGCCCCCCCTGCCATGTCAGGCTGTAGAGCCGCCCGTTCAACTCGGTCAGGCCCTCGCCGAACAGCGCGGGCTCCAACTCGGTACGGACCAGCACCTCGCCATCCTCCAGCCGGACCTCGCGCACCGTCGAGGGAAACTGACCCGTGCTCTCGAACATTCGTCCACCGACATGGATCAGGCCCTGGGTGAAGGCCGTCGGGTCATGCGGATAGATGTTGACGACCTCGAACAGATCCACCGGCGGATGCGGCGGCAAGGCGGGCTGGGCCGACACGATCGGCTCGGACGACGGCGTCTGGGCCGCGACCGAGCCGCATCCGCCCGCCAGCAAAACCGCCACAACAAGCGCCCCGGGCCGGAACCTGCGGATCATGGGTTCAGCCTTCCGACCGCGCCGCCACCATCGGGCGAAGGTCCAGGTCCCGAAACAGCGCGAAATCCTCGTCCTCCTCCGGATTGGGCGTCGTCAGAAGTTTCCCGCCGACGAAGATGGAGTTGGCCCCGGCCAGGAAACAAAGGGCCTGGAGCTCGCGGCTCATTCCCTCGCGCCCGGCTGACAGGCGCACGACCGAGGCCGGACAGACCAGTCGTGCGACCGCCACCGTCCGCACGAACTCGATCGGGTCGATCTCGCCGTCGCGGCTGATCCGGTCGCCCAGCGGCGTTCCGGTCACCGGTACCAGGGCATTGACCGGCAAGCTGTCGGGATGTTTGGGCAGGGTCGCCAGGGCATGCAGGAGGCCGGCCCGGTCTTTGCGGGTCTCGCCCATGCCGACGATGCCGCCGCAGCAGGTCTTCAGGCCGGCGTCCCGCACATATTCCAGCGTATCGAGCCGGTCCTGATAGGTCCGGGTCGTCACCACCTGGCCGTAGAATTCCGGGCCGGTGTCCAGGTTGTGATTGTAGTAGTCCAGCCCCGCAGCCTTGAGTTCGGCCGCCTGGGCAGGCGTCAGCATCCCCAGCGTCGCACAGGTTTCCAGCCCCAGCGCCTTTACGCCCGAGATCATGGTGGCCAGCTTCGGCAGGTCCCGGTCCTTCAGCTCGCGCCAGGCCGCACCCATGCAGAAGCGGTCGGCCCCACCGTCGCGTGCGGCCCGCGCCTCGGCGATGACGGCCTCGGCGTCCATCAATTTCGACGCCTTCAGGCCCGTGTCGAAACTGGCGGACTGGCTGCAATAGCCGCAGTTCTCGGCACAGCCGCCGGTCTTGACCGACAACAGCTGGGCCCTCTGGATCTCGGACGGGTCGAAGCGCCGGCGATGAACCGCCGCCGCTTCGAACACCAGCTCCATGAACGGCCGCTCGAACAGGGCCTCGACCTCCGCCGGGGTCCAGTCGTGCCGGACCTCAGCGGGATCGCGCGGCCGGCGGGGCGCTCCGTCAGCCATCAGGACCCGGCCTTGTCGGCGGCAGCTTTCGCCTGGCGCTTGCGCGCCGCCATGTTGAGGGCCTCAACCCCGGCCGAGAAGGCCATGGCCGCATAGATGTAGCCCTTGGGCACATGGAAGCCGAAGCCATCAGCGATCAACACCATGCCGATCATCAACAGGAAGCCCAGCGCCAGCATCACCACCGTCGGGTTCTTGTTGATGAAATTGGCCAGCGGGTCGGCCGCCAGCAGCATCACCGTCACCGAAACGATGACTGCGATCACCATGATCGGCAGGTGCTCGGTCATGCCCACCGCCGTCAGGATCGAATCGATGGAGAAGACGAGGTCCAGCAGGATGATCTGGACGATCGCCGCGCCGGCATTCGAGATGACGACATCCTTCTTGTCGAGCAGGTCGTGATGCTCGCTGGGGACGGGATCGACCGAATGGTGGATTTCCTTGGTAGCCTTCCACACCAGGAACAGACCGCCGGCGATCAGGATCAGGTCCTTCCAGGAGAATTCATTGCCCCAGATCTCGAACACCGGCTGGGTCAGACCGACCAGCCAGGCGATGATCGACAGCAGGGCCAGGCGCATGACCAGGGCCAGGCCGATACCGATGCGCCGCACCCGCTGGCGCTGGTCCTCCGGCAGCTTGTTCGACAGGATCGAAATGAAGATCAGATTGTCGATCCCCAGCACGACCTCCATCACCACCAGGGCGATCAGGGCGGCCCAGGCGGCGGGGTCGGAGAAAAGCGGGAGGATGGCGTCCATCGTCGGTCCTTGAGTTCACGAGATTGCGTCTTGTTACGGAGGTGGCCGCCCCAAGGCAACGGATTGCTGTCGATCCGGTTGCTCCTTTGAAACTTCGGTGCTATCAGGCGCCCGGCTTCGGACGGGGCGGTCCATTCGGACTTGTCCCGTCCTGTGCTTTTTCAAGCATTTCAAGCCCTTGACGGAGGCGAATCCTCGCCGCCGGCTGTGACCCAAACGCTGACCCTCTAGGCGGACCCGAAGTGGCGGACGATTTCAAAG
>Ga0209573_1004530_pt1 | contig 13580 bp, 15 predicted proteins | sample TNRBio252014_DNA_FD_185870 | JGI IMG/M metagenome (GOLD analysis project Ga0209573, IMG submission 185870) | Wastewater treatment Type I Accumulibacter community from EBPR Bioreactor in Madison, WI, USA - TNR Reactor_6/25/2014_ DNA (SPAdes)... | ecosystem: Engineered > Bioreactor > EBPR >...
CGACACGGGCATCTGGATATACGCAGTGAACAGCGCGAAGGGTATCGGAAAATTTTCTTTTGAAGTTGTCCATGCGCCCGAACCCCTGCCCGAACTGGTCCTTCAGGTTGTACCACGAAACGAACGCTGGCTTGCCGGGCCTCACGCGATGAAGCCGTTGAGCAAGCCACGTGTAAATATCGAGCCCCATAGCAGTGTGAGAAAGCAGTGCAATGGCCCGTTCATTGAGCGGCACCGCATGAGCCATGAGGCTGTTGAAATAACGCTCTGAGAAACGCACGGTTTCCGGCCATAACACCCGCTGGCGCTCGTCTCTCGGAAACCACAGGTCGAACCCTTCAATGATGTCGCCTTTAATGGTGGTATCGCTTCCATCCGCGTTCGGCAACCCGAAGTAGAAACGAGCCGCGGAAAACCTCGCCAATTGCTCTTTCATTACTCGAAGATCACGGCCGTTGGCAGACAGGCCAAGCCTTTTTGTGAATGCCGTGAGGGTATCCCCTACTTCGATTTCAGGGCGACGTGTCCGCACCGCCTCTGTGTTCAAGAAGTAGAACACCAAGCGCGGCTTCGGTCCGTAGGGAAGGCCCAGATTCACAAAGCCATTAGCACGACGATCAAACGCCCGCCCGGCCTCGATTTCGAGACATACAGCGCCTTGCTTCCGGTTCCATAACCGTATGGATTCCCCTGGGTTCCGGTAAGGCATGACCGTTTGGCACAGGACACTGTGCTGATAGACGATGCTGTCGGCTTCACATTCCTGCAGCTCAGCACTGCCCTGGATCAAACGGCGCTTGATCTGACCCAAAGGCTTGAGCCGTGCCGGCGCAGCGGCATCCGGGACCAGACCCGGTATCTCTAGCTCGTCCTGCTTCATGCGTCCCTCTGGCCAGTCAAGGGCCTTTCCGCAAGACTGCCCCAATTTGTGGGGCACAGCAATGCATTGCTGTCCATGTGTTGTGTCACATGCTGCTGGCCGCGCGCCATTAGAGAGGCGCTGTGTCGGAATTCATACTGGTATACGTGTATACCAGTATAGGCGCATACGTTTATGGTTTTATACCTTTCCTGCCCTTCTTCACGAACAGAAGGCCAAGGGCTTCCTCTAAGAGCGCCTGGACGGTCGTATCCTCCTCGGCAGCCAGCAGCTTAAGCTGCTTGGCCAGCTCAGGAGGGAAGTGCCCAGCGATCAGTCGCTTCCCTTCACGTGACGCACGGTAGAATTTTCCCGCACCGGGTTCCTGCTTTTCAGCACGTTTGCGGGCCGGCGGCGCACCGGGCGGCGCCGCAGGCGGCGGATCGGGAAGCTCGCGCGCTTGCCGTTCAAGCACCGCTTGTAGCGAGTTCGGGCCTTTAGCCATGAGAGCCAGTCTTACTAGCACCGGTGAATAATTGTATACACGTATAGTCGTATAGGTGTTTGATTTCCAACGCGGCCTTACCGGCCGGCTCGAACTCCTGAGCCGTCAGCCCGGTTTGCTGCGCGCGGGAGAAGGCGACGCGGTTGTGGATGCGCACCGGAGCCAGGTCGGCACCGAGCTGCGCAATCGCGTCCTCGGTATCGGCGATCTCGCGACCTTGGACTGGACAGAACGTCAGCACGACAGCCGATGGTCTAGCGTAATGGCGAACCAGCTCAAGGGTCCGGGTCATCGCCATTACGTCCAGAACGGCCGGGCGGGTAGGGATCAGGATGAAGTCGGCGTTCTTCGCCGCCTCATAGGCGATGTCCTTTGCAAAGGGCGGCGCATCAATGATCGCGAGCTGACAGCCGGTTTCGGCGGCAGCTTTCAGCACATGACCAAGACGGGCAGGAGGAATCGAGACCACGGCAGGCGTCTCGGCTTCGCGCGTGTCGTGCCAGAAGGAGGCAGATGCCTGCGGGTCTAGGTCGAAGACGGCAGCCGATCTGCCCTCGCTCTCGGCGGCAACCGCTAGCGCGGTGGCAATGGTCGTCTTACCGACGCCGCCCTTCTGGCTGATTACCGCGAGTATCTTCATACTTACGCGCATACGTGCATAGTTATAGACGTGTATACACATTTGCACATAAACTTTTATACGTCAATGACGGTGACCCGAGTTCGGCGGCTCCGGCTGCGCGCCGGGTTCATCCCTGAAGAAAGACCGAGAGCACGAGCACCGCGAGCGTGAAGAGGGCCATGGCGGCCAGGATGCGCTTCGTTCCCCGGCTGGCGTTCCTGATGCAGAGGAGGGCGAGGGTCGGAAGCGGCAGGGCCAGCGCGGCCGCCATCCAGGCCAGCCTGGTATGGAACCCCGGTTCGGCTCCGGGGGCGGGGGCGGGCGCTTCCGAGGTGTCGTCAGAGGCGGGCGCCTTCGGGACGAACGGGTTCGGACCGAACAGACGGGCGATCCAGACCGAAAGGCCAATCCAGGTCGCCACGCCCAAGCCCAGATTGAACACGCCCTCCGCCGTCCACGGCTCCCGTAGCACCTGCACCAGGCCATAGGCGGTGACGCCCATGTAGGCGAGGCCGCACATCGTCGCCGTGATGACGACGGCTCCCCAGGCGAGGGCAGGGAGCTGGTCGCGGGCGGCCGCCAGGTCCTTCCTGCGGCTGGCGTCGTGAACGAGCTTGAGGTGGCTCATGGCGTGGACTTCCTCCCGACCCGTCCCGAACCACGGCCCGATCCGCCGGCGGCGGTGCCTGCGGCCCGCGCGCCGCCGCCGCCCGAACCACCGCCGCCGCTGAAGCCGCCCGCTCGGCTCCCGCCGGCGCCGCCGCCGACCGCGCCGCCGGACATCATGGCCGCGCCGCCGCGGCCGGCGCCGACGACCGCGGCGCTGACGAGCGCGGTCACGCCGGTCCCGCCGGGCGACGCCCGGGCGATCTGCGAGGCCCAGGAGGACGCTTTCCAGGCGAGGAAGGCGACGAGCCCGACCGTGAGGTCGGCCGCGGCGAGTTGCAGGAACGTTATGGGGGCGCCGGCATCGGGGATCATGACGCTCGTCGCCAGCTCGTCACCGAAGGCCATGATGGCGGAGATGGCGATCAGACGGACGACGCAGGAGACGATGAACGCCATCGCCTGGTAGCCGATCGAGCCGAGCCCGGAGCGAACCAGGGCGAAGGGAACGACGATGCCGACCGCGGCTGCACCAATCCAGAATTGCAGGATCGCGGCGGCCACAATGAAGCTCAACAGAATGTGAACAATTAAAAGAACCAAGGCCAGCACTATGATCACGGGGTAAAGGAGCCAATTACCCGGATTCCAGATTGATCCACTGACTCCGTGCTCTACGACCCGAATGAACAGGTCATAGCCACGCTGAATGATGTCGAGGCCGCTGATGCCGTGCCCCGAGATCAGGACGCTGACCTCCTGGGCGGTGTTGTAGGATTCCTCGACGACCAGGGGCCAGAAGGTGACCGCGCCGACGATGAGGCCGGTGTGGACGATCCATTCGATGACCCCGCCGCTGATGCCTTCGGCGCCCTGGGCCAGGCGGATCCCGAGGGAGAAGAGGAACACGGCGAAGGCGATCGTGAGCGCGAAGGGAACCGCCGCCGTCGAGACCACCGACATCGCCGCCTTGGCGAGGTCGACCAGCTGGGCCACGATGTTGAGAACGTCCAGTCCTTCCATCGGCTTCGCCCTTTACTGCATGCGCTCGACGGCCTCGGCGACGGCGTCGGTGTCGCCGATCACGTCCTTTTCGATGAGCGACGCTTGGTGCTTCTCGTTCGCGCTCAGGAGGTGCATGTCGGCCAGGGTCTGGTTCAGGGCGGCCAGCTGCATGGAGAGCATGCCGAGCCGGGCGTTGGTGGAGCCCTGCATCGCCAGCATCGACTGGAGCAGCACCGTCATCCCCTGGGCGCCGCCGGCGGCACCACCGGCCTGGGCCTTGGCGACCAGCAGGGTTTCGTCGGTGAGCATGTCGGCCTGGGCTTCGGCGACGGTGGCGTTGATGTTCAGGGACTCGTCGGCGCGGGCGCGGATCGCCTCCGCCTGGTAGCGCGTCGCCTCGCGCTGACCTGTCGGTGTCGCGACCGCTTCGGTCGGATAGCTGGCCTCCATGGCCGGGCCGATCGTTTCCGACCGGGTCATGGTGTCGCCACCGGCCTTGCCAAGGTATTCCAGCAGGACGTTGATCATCCCCCAGACCGCCGGCGGGATCGGCACCGGGGCGGCGAGGGTGAACGCCCGGATCAGGAGCTTGATGAGCCCCTTGACCTCGCCCTCGTCGAGCTCGTCGAACAGGTCCTTGAAGGGTGCCGCCTCGGCGCTCCTTGCGCCGGCGAGCACGCCGCCGCCGGCCACAGCGGCCAACAGGCCGGCGAGAAGCTCGCGCCTGCCAGTCGCGGCGTCCTCGGCGTCTGCGGCGGCGTCGTCGGGCCGCGGGCGCCGGTCGCCGGTCCCGGCGGGGCCGCCGCTCATGGCGCCGCGCCGAGGATGGTGCCAGGAGCGGCGGCGCCAAGCGCCAGCACCGCGCCGGCGGCGAGGATCTTGAACGGGAAGCTGTGGTAGCCGAAGCCGGGGATCAGGTTGGCGCCGGCCAAAGCGATGCCTATGGCAAGCACGGCCGTGCCCATGGCTTCGGCCGAGTCAAGCGGCCGCTCCGCCAACCGGGTCCAACCCGTCGTCTCGCCGCCGGTGGCGGTCATCGCCATCGCCGGCGACGAGAGCAGGCTCAGGCTCAGCGCTGCCATGATTGATCGAGGGTTCATGGTCGTCCTCCTCGGGCTGCAGCCAGCGTTCGCAGAACGCCCGTCCGGGCTGGATGCCGGCCGCCAGGATCGCCTCGGCGCGGGCCAGGTCCTCGGGCGAGGACGAGGCGCACAGGGCCTTCGCGTCGCCCGACAGCTCGATGTCGGCGATCCGGGTGTAGGCCGGGGTCACGATCAGGTATTCCGCCTTGGCGCGGAGATCGGCGACGGTATCGATCTGCGCCTCGCTCAGGCCGACGTTGCGAAACAGCGGCCGGTTCAGCGCCCGGCGGGCCTCGGGATGGGCGGTGAAGATCTTGTTCTTGACCTGTTCCAGGATCACCGCGGTCTCGTCGGAAACGAGCTCGCGCAGGCTCTGCGTCGCCAGGCAGAGCTGGACCTTGCGGGCGCGGCCGGTGCGGATCAGCGCCAGGACCTGCGCGCGGAACAGGGGGTGCGACAGCGGCTCCCAGGCCTCCTCGATGCAGACCAGCTTGGGGTGGGTGCCTGAGATGCGCTCCGTCGACACCTGGCGGAAGCAGGCCGAGAGGATGAGCGGCGATTCCGCCATCCCCATGACCTTGCTGTAGTCGATGCAGAGCAGCCGCGCCGCGCCGTAGCCGGCGACGACGCCGTCCAGCAGCAAGCCGAAGGGGCCGGCGGCGGTGTAGTGGGCAAGCGCGTCGCGGGCGGCCCTGTGGGCGCCCAGATGGGCGCAGGCGGCGCTTAAGGTCCGTTGCCCGTGATCGAGGCCGCGGAGCGCGCTCAGCGCCTCGACCAGGGCGTGGTCCAGGTCGGCGTCGACGGGGACGTTGCGCAAAGCAAGCGCGGCGCAGAGCCAGTCGACGGCCCAGGCGAAGCCTTCGGGGCTGTCGAGGTCGCGCAGCGGCTGGACCCCGAGCCCGCCCGAGCCGAGCTCGAGCCACTGGCCGTCGTCGGAGGCGAGTGTTGCGATCATCGCGGTGCGGCGGTGATCGAAGAGGGTCTGGGTGGAGCCGGGATAGCGCTGATGCTGCAGGACCATCAGCTTCATCAGCGCCGACTTGCCGCCGCCGGTCTGGCCGACCAGCAGGGTGTGGCCGACGTCGTGCCCCGGCGCATGCAGCGAGAAGAACAGCGGCCCCTGGCGGCGCGACTTGGCGACCAGGAGCGCCGGGCCGCCGAGGCGGGCGTCCTCGCGGGTGCCGTCGGTCAGGCCGGTGATCGGCGAGGCCCGGCCGATGCGTTCGAGCTGCACCAGCGGCCTCCGGGCGTTGAGGCGCTCTCGCGAGGCGTTGCCGGGGATGTCGGCGATGGCGCCGGGCGTCTCGTTGACGGTGGCGACGCGTGCGCGCCAGCCCCGGGCGTTCAGGTGCCCCTGGACGATCCGCGCCCGGTCGTCGGCCAGGGCGGGGTCGGGGTCCCAGACGCGCAGCGTGACGGTGGCGATGACGAGGCCGTCGCGGGTATCGGCGATGGATTCCTCGAGCAGGCTGAGGTTGCGCTGGATCGCCGCGATGTCCTTGCGCTCGGCCTCCTCGACCCGCTTCCACCCCGTGGCCTCGAACAGGTGGCCGAGCATGCCGTACCTCTTCGGCGCCCATTCGCTCTTGAGCCGGGCCAGCGTCCTTCGCTGGTCGTCGCGGTCGAGGAAGTGGATGGTGGTCGTCCAGCGGCCCTGGAACGGCAGCTCGTGGAAGATCCCGAAAGTGAGGGGGGTCGCCCGGCCGAAGGTGTGCACCTCGACCGCGCGGACATGCAGGCCGTCGATCGAGAGCGACGGCACCGTGGTCCAGTCGGCGGCGCCCAGGTGCTGGGCGAGAAAGGCCTCGGGCAGGTGGGTCGGAACCCGCCGGTAGGTGACGGTTTCGGCCAGATAGGTCGCCAAAGCGTCGCCTTCGAGCATGGCGACGCTCGGCGACTGATGCGCAAGCTCCGAGAAGAGCTGGTCCGCGCCGTCGCGGAAGGTCTCCAGAATGACCTGCCGGTCGCGGGGCGACTTGTCCTGCAGGTAGGCGAGGGTGGCGTCGCGGCCCTGCGGGACCCAGTGCACGGCGACGTACAGGCGATTGGAGTAGACCGCCCGCCCGGCCTCGAAGTCGCTTCGCCGGGAGCGGTCCGTGAGGCAGGCGGCGTGGTTGCCGCCGAAGTCGGACGGCGGCAGGTAGCCCCGGTCCTGCCGCCGCCACTGATCGATCCAGACGCTCCAGCCGTTGCCGAGCTGCGTCAGCGCCGCGGTGATCGCGGCGTGATGCGACACCGACTCTTCCGCCGACGCCGTTTCCAGGTCGGGGGGCACGACCTCGACCACGGCCATCAGCCCGCCGGTCGCGGTGAAGACGATGGACTGCTCGCGGGTCCAGAGCCAGTCGAGGCAGTCGGAGATGTGCTTCGCCCTGCTGAAGATCATCCGGCGTCCATCATCCAGCGTCCAGGCGCCCGGGGTAGCGCGCCGCCCGCATCATCACCTCCCAGAGCCAGGGGTCGTGGCGGGTCAGGGCGGCGCCCAAACCCCAGAACGACGCCACGGTGACGATGGCGGCGGCCCACCAGTTGGCGAGCAGCGACATCGACATCGCCGCCAGGATCAGGCCGCCGGCGGCGGGGTAGGGGAGCCCCAGGATCAGCGGCCGCTGCCCGAGGCCGGGGGTCTCCGCCAGCACCCAGCCGTCGACCTCGTCGTCGACGGGCCCGCTCACCCGACGAGCCCCTGCAGCAGCTGGAGGAGGCCGCTTGCGGCGGCGTCCGGCAGGTAGCCGGAGAGGTCGCCGCCGCCGGCGCCGCCGCCGAAGAGCGCCGGCGCGCCGTCGTAGGCGTTGGTGATGACGGCGCCGCCGACCGCGGTGGCGACGCCGGTGCCGACCGCCATCGACCAGCTGTGGGTGATGATCCCGGCGCCGGCGACCGCGATCCCGCAGATGGCGGCGGGAACGCCGACGCTGGTGAGCGAGGCGGCCCAGTTGTCGCTGGCGTCGTAGATGCCGAGCATGTCGCCGGCGTGGGCGAGGCCGGGAGCGAGCAGGGCGGAGAGCAGGGCGAGCAGGGCGGGCGCGAAGGCGGCAAGACAGCAGCGCACGGCTGTTTCACGGGTCATCGGAACACCCCTTTGCGAAAGTTAATCAGCCCAAAAGTCAATCGGCGAGTTCCGAAAGCGTAAAATCAACTCTAGCAGAGTGCAACACAGTTATGGCAGCATCACATTCGAAAACCCGCGCCCTGCAGGCGCGTGGGGGACGGTTCAGGGCCTGCCCTGAGGCCTCGAAACGCTCTGGCCCCGTCGTGGGGCCTGGAGGGATGTCGACCCATGGGAACGGACGATCCGAAGGCACTCTTGGCCTCGCGCGAGGCGCTGTGGCGGGCGATCGGGGTGAGCCGCCGGGTGATCTGGACGACGCACTTCGCCTGCGCCGTGCTTGCCGCGGGCCTCGTCGCCCAGGGGATCGAACGCTGGGCGGCCGGGCGGGCGTGCGAGAACAAGGTCTCCGTCATCGAAGTCCCGGAGTCCGGGCTGCCGAGCCGGGTCCTGACCAGCTATGACGCCTGGATTCCATCGGACGGCGTATGGATCGCCGCCGCGCGCGAGTGGATCTGGCTGGTGCGCTCCCGCTCGACCGACGTCGGCACCGAGCGCCACCAGGTCCGTCAGCTGGCGGCCACGACCGCCCAGGACCTGTGGCTGTCCGTCGATGCCTGGCGCAAGGAGCAGGCGCAGAGCCTCAGCCGGGCGAGCGCCGAAGTGGAGATCCTGGAGGCGACGATCGTCGATCGGGCGAAGCCGGATCGCGCCACCGCGCATGTGACCTGGCGGGAGCGAACCCTGGGCGAGAACGGGCCCGGCGCCTGGACCAGCCAGGGCGGGACGATCACGCTGGCCAAGTCGAAACCCAAGACAGTCGAGGAAGTAGAGAAAAGTCCGACCGGTTTGTTGACTGTTGCATTCTCGCACACGGTCCTGCCGGCCGATGCCGCCGTGAGCCAGCGGTGATGGCCTCGCCCCGGACCCGGGCGGCGGTCGTGGCGGCGCTCAGCGCCACGGGATTCGCCGCGGGCTGCGGCACGGACTCCAGCATGGAGACGACGCCCACCTACACGCCCTTCGTTCCGGCGCAACGGCTGCCGGCGGCGGCACCCGCCGTCCTTGCCCCGAAGCCGGAGCCGTTCAGGACCGTGCGCTCGGTGAAGCGCGAGGAGGTCGAGGGCAACACCTGGGTGATCGCCGACTGGCACCCCAGGAGCGTCTACCAGATCCCGGTCGCGCCGCTGGAGCCGACGATCCTGCTCTTGCCGGTCGGCGAGAGCCTGACCTCCGGCATCGTCGGGTCGTCCGACGACCTGAGCGTTCAGGCCGGTGCCACCGGGCAGCGGGCAACCGTGGCGCTCATGCCCAACTGCGCAGCCCCGGGATCCAAGCGCTTCGGCGCAGATGCGGCGAAGCCGCTGGCGCCCTGCATGGACCGCACCCTCCAGGCCGCCATCATCACCGACGGCGGCGTCTACACCGTCCAGCTGCAGGTTCGTGATTGGCGGGCGATGCCGGTCGTGGAGATCAACCACGCCCCGCCCAAGCGCAGCGAAGACCCCGTGGGGAGGCCGCCGCAGCCGGTCGGCGCCAGGGAGGCGCTCCTGGTCAAGGCCAAGTCGGAGCCGCCGGCGCCGTGGATGCCGAAGGACGTCTGGGCGGATCAGGAGAAGCTGGTGATCGGCTTCGCCGAGCCGCCGCCGACGCTGCCGGCGCTGTTCGTGGGCAAGCAGGGCGAGCAGACGGTCTCCTACCAGGTGCTTGAAGCCGGTCAGGCGCTCTGGCTCGTGACCAACCGCCGCGTCACCGAGGCCGAGCTGCGGCTCGGCGAAGAGATCGTCCGCATCGGCAGCGCCGCCGGCGACAGGGCCAGGGCCAGGAAGGAGTGACGCCATGGCGATCAGTGCGATGCCTCTGCCGGCCGCGCGCGGCCATCGCCTGCGCCTCGTGCTGGCCGCCATCGTCATCACCATCCTGGTGACGATCATCGCCGCCCAGGCGATGTGGCGGATGATCTTTCCGACCGCACCCGAGCCGGTGCCGGAGGTGAAGCCGTATGCGGGTCCGGTGAGCCTTCCACAGCCGGGCGTGCCGGCGGCCGCGGCGGCACCGCAGGCGGCGCCGGAGCCCAAGACCCCGCCGCCGGCGCCGCCGCCGGCGAAGAAGGCGACGATGCCCAAGGAACGCCTTGGTGAGGTGGCGCTCAGGGTGGAGCCGGTCGAGATCCGCCCGCCCGGCTATCGCGACGGCCGGCGGGGGAGGCTCGGCGAGGGCTGCGCCCTGCGCCCGGGATCGTCCATGGAGATCGCGCTGGAAACCCGGGTGAACACCGAGCAGGGCGGGCCGATCGTCGCCCGGGTGGTCTCGCCGGTCCTCTCGCCGGACCCCGGCTATCGGGGCAAGGTGCTGGTGCCGGCCGGCGCCCAGCTCGTGGGCGAGGTCCGGAAGGACGGCTCGATGACCCTGCAGGACCGCCGCGCGCCGATCCTCTGGACGCAGATGACGAGTGCTGTGGGCTTCGGCGGCGACCCGTCGGTCGGCACGGTGGATCTCGGCCGCGCCGCCGGCTCGGACGCCAGCGGCCAGGCGGGGATGGGCGGGGACGTGGAGATCCGCTGGGGCAACGCGATCCTGGCCGGGATCCTGACCACCGTGTTCAACGTCGGCCAGCGGGGCGCACTGCCGAACGACAACGCCCAGGTCGACGCCTATCAGCGTGAGGTGAGCGGCACGCTCGGGCGCTTCGGCGGCCAGGTCCTGGAGAAGACCCTGCCGTGGGAGCCGATCATCACCATCGAGGCCGGGACCCTGGGCCGGCTCTACGTCAACGAGACCCTGCGCCTGTGCTAGAGCCTGCCGGCGCCGCCGGCGCCCGTCCGGAAGCGCCGCCTTGCCGGCGCGTCCCCTTTCGGTGCTCCCGGCCGATCCCCGGTTTGAATGTGTCCTTTGGATGGTATGATGCAGTCCCGACGTGCGGATGTCGCGGCGTACGGGCCCAAGCCGAGGCCGCTTTGCTTCCCCTGAAGCTCAAGCGGCTGCGCAGGTGGGCCGCAGGCCGAACAGAGACCTGGCACCGAGGTGGATGTTTATGCGCCATCATCGAGGACACCACCTTGCCGTCTCGAATGAAGAGGTCGGGATCTCTGTATGTCCGCTTATCCGACGAGGAGATTGCCTGGATCGACAGGGTGGTGGAGATGTCCGGGCTCAGCGGCTCGGAGGTCATCGAGACCGCGATCGACGCCTACCTGCTGATCATCGTCGCCCGGCAAACCCTCGCCACCCCGGTCTTGCCGGATTTTGCCGCCCGGCCGGGCCGGCATTATCTGGTTTCGGAGCACTCGAGGCATCTTCTCCGCTCGGTGTCCGAGCAGGGCGGGTGGTCGCAGAACACCATCGTCCGGCTCGCCCTGATGTGGCTCAAGACCCAGCTCGGACCGCTCCCCGAGGCCGGCGCCTTGGCCACGGGAACACGGGGAATCCGGCTCGACAAGGGCGAGTCACCGCAGTGAGAGCGCCTGTTCGGCCGGCTGCAGCCGAAGCGCCCAGGCGAGGCGATAAACGCCGTAGATGACCGCCGCGGGGCTGGGGCCGAAATACCGGCTGTCGTAGCTTTCTGTGCCCTCGCCGAAGCCGACGTACTCGTCGGCGCCGAGCGCGCGGCAGTCCTTCCAGACGGGAACACCCAGCTCGAGGGCGCGAGGCGAGGGACCCGGCAGGAGCTGGCCGTTCAGCCGTTGCGCCTGCCGCCGCTCGTCCCAGCAGAAGACGTCTCCGGCGCGTCCGATGACCGTCTTCATCAGGTAGGTCCGTCCCCAGTGCGGGGCCTTCGCCAGCACGACCACCTCGCCCGGCGCAGCCGGCAGCGCATGGTCGTAGACGTAGAGCCCGGTCGGCATCGACGTGCCGGTCTCCAGCAGGAGGAGCGGCGGCACCCCGAACCACCGCGGGATATGGAGCGAGAGCCCGGCCAGCGGGATTAGGGCCAGGACCAGCCACCGGCCCCGCTTCGGGCGCGCCCTCACAGGACGACCGAGACGCCCATCATGATCATCCCGAGGCAGACCAGGCCGACGCCGCGAAGCGTGAGGGTGGCCAGCAACGGCTCGCGGGAGCGGAAGAGGAGGCCGGCCGCGATCATCACCACGCCGGCGCCGGCGACCCAGATCCCTAAGCTCTCGATCGTTGGCAGCAAGGCGGCGAGGGCGCTCTCGAACCGGCCGGCGATGTTGAAGGCGTCGTTCATGGCGTCTCTCCCGAGGTCTGCGGGTGTCTGCGGGGGGGTCTGCCAGGCGGGTTTGCCATCGCCGCCAGGGTGGCGTATGATGTAGCGTCTTGCAACACCTGTTATTGTTCGCCTTCGCGCTCTTTAACGAGGCTTTCAAAGGGTTTGACCGCGATACGCGGGCGGTGCTCGTGTAGCGCACTTCCAGTGCGTATCACCGCCTCTGGCAGGCCGGGCGCGACCTCGGGCGGAAGGAGAGGGGACCCATGAGCGGTTCGGTGATTTCCGATGTGGCGCTCGAATTCTTCCGCGGACGGCTGAAGCGGTTTTTCGAGATGGTCGAGGCCGACGCCATGCTCTCGGACATCGTCTACAGCGACGGCAAGACCGTGGTCGATTCCGGCGGCCGGCGCTGGACCATGGAGGATTCGCCGCTGACCGACGCCATGGTGATGGACATCGGCGCCAACGCCGCCGTCTTCTCCGGCCGCGAGTTCTCCCGGACCTCGCCGTTCCTCTCGATCCGGGTGCCGCCCAGCCTGCGCCTGACGATGACCAGGCCGCCCGAGGTCCATCGTCCGGTCATGGTCATCCGGTCGCTGACCCGCACGCACCTGCCCCTGGAACGCTACGTCGAGGACAAGATCGCGACCCCGGACCAGGCCGACCAGCTCCGGCTCCTGGTCGAGCGGGGGATCACCACGATGATCTCCGGCGGTCAGGTCTCAGGGAAAACGACGCTGATGCGCACCCTGATCGGGCTGATCCCCGAACACGAGCGGATCGTGACGATGGAGGACACCCGCGAGCTCTACCTCACCGCCGCGGATCAGGAGAGCCCACGGCCGAACTGGATCGCCCTGGAATGCGCGCCGCAGGTGAGCACGCTCGCCGACCTGCTGCAGCGCTCGCTCAGGATGTCAGCCGACCGGCTGATCGTCGGCGAGGTCCGCGGCCCCGAAGCCCTGCAGCTGGTCCGCGCGCTCAACACCGGCCACGGCGGCTCGATGTTCACCCTCCACGCCAACGGCCGGGAGAAGTCGATGGCGCGGCTTCACTCGCTGGTTCTGGAGGCGGAGCCGAACGCGCGGTTTGAGGCGGTCGAGGCGTCGATCGGCGCCGTCGTCCAGATCGCGGTCAAAAACGGGCGGCGGCGGATCGACGACATCTGGCTTAATCCGAACGCGCTCTGACAGCTTGCGAGCAGCGGGCCCGCAGTTTCGAAATTCCGAAGCGGCCTGTCATGTCGCAGCCGGCAACGCCTCGCGTCCGACAGAAGGCTTGAGCCCGTGGTCGGATGAATGTTGCACGGCCAAGCCGGCGACGAACCTCTGCATCTCGCGGTAGCGCACGCGGACGTCTTCGGCGATCTGGTAGTACATCAGCAACTCGCGAAGCGGTGCCGAGAAGTCCTTATGCGCCGCCAGAACGGCAACCAGTGCGCCGAAGCTTATCTGCCCACGTATGACCAGGTAGCCGCCGATCAGATAGAAGAAGAACGGAACCAAGTTGTTGAGAAAGTTTATCGACGACTTCATCAAGAACTTGTTTCTGAAGATCTTGAACCGGATCTCCTGGATGCGGCGAACGCTTGCGAACAGCGGCTGGAGGTGAGCCGAGGTTCCCCCGGCGTGAGGTTGATGATCGCCGAGAAGGCCGCCCAGGTGCCTGACCTCGCGCA
>Ga0209573_1004531_pt1 | contig 13577 bp, 17 predicted proteins | sample TNRBio252014_DNA_FD_185870 | JGI IMG/M metagenome (GOLD analysis project Ga0209573, IMG submission 185870) | Wastewater treatment Type I Accumulibacter community from EBPR Bioreactor in Madison, WI, USA - TNR Reactor_6/25/2014_ DNA (SPAdes)... | ecosystem: Engineered > Bioreactor > EBPR >...
GGCTCAGCCACGATACCGGCTCCTTCATCGGCGATGCCCAGGTCGGCGTGGCCTGGCGTCGCGGCGATACCCAGACCTCCTTCGGCTATGTCCATCGCGAGGTCACCGCCGACGGCGTCCACGGCGGTACGGGCATTGACCGCGATGCGACGGAGGGATTTGTGGCCCTCCAGTTTTCGCTACGCCCAACCTGGTAGCTAATCCGACCGGCTGCTGAGCCAGTCGGCGGCCCCCTCTCCCGCCACGACGCCGCTGGCGAGGCTGGCCGTCAGGAGATAGCCGCCGGTCGGGGCCTCCCAGTCCAGCATTTCGCCGGCCACGAAGACACCCGGGCAGGCCGTCAGCATCAGACGCGCATCGACCTGCGAGAACGGGACGCCGCCGGCCGAAGAAATGGCCCGCTCCAGCCCCTGTACCTCCGTCACCTTCAACCGGATGGCCTTGATCCGGCGCGCCAGCCTCTCCGGCCCGGGCGGGGGATCGCCGATCTCCCTGAGGATCGCAATCGCCGCCGGCGACAGGCCCCCGGCCTTGCGCAGATGATTGCTGACGCTGTCCTTGCCGCGCGGTCGGGCCAGGCGCTGAGCCAGCGCTTCGACCGTCACATCGGGCCGCAGATCCAGGGTCAGGATCGTGGCCCCGTCGGCGGCGACGGCCTGACGCAGGCCGGCCGACAGGGCGTAGACCGCGCCGCCTTCCAGGCCATAGCGGCTGAGGATCACCTCGCCGCGGACGGTCTGGTCGCCATGGCTGAGCACCACCGGCTTCAAGGCCTGGCCGGCGAAACGGCCCTTGAGAATATCCGACCAGGCGACGTCGACGCCCATATTCGACGGCTGGAACGGAGCGAGGGCGACACCCCGCTCAGCCAGCTGTACCGTCCAGGCCGCATCCGAACCCAGCCGAGGCCAACTGGCTCCGCCCATCGCCAGGATTACGGCCGCGGTCGGCTCGACCTGGTCCCCTGACGCCGTTTCAAAGACCAGGTCCGAACCCCGCCAGCCGAGCCAGCGCGACCGGGTTCGCACCTCGACGCCCCGATCCGCCAGTCGTGCCAGCCAGGCGCGAAGCAGCGGCGAGGCCTTCATGGCACGGGGAAAGACCCGACCGGATGACCCGACAAAAACCGGCTGGCCCTGCCCCTCGGCCCAGGCCATCAACTCAGCCGAGCCGAAACGATCCAGCCACGGGGCGACCCGCTCGGCCTGTCGACCATAGCGCGACTGGAACCTGTCCGGAGCCTCCAGCCCCTCGACATGGGTCAGGTTCAGCCCGCCGCGGCCGGCCATCAGAAACTTGCGTCCCACCGACGGCATCCGGTCATGGACCACGACCCGGTGGCCGCGACCGGCCAGGGTCTCGGCCGCCATCAGGCCAGCGGGTCCTGCCCCGATGACATGAACGGCCCCGCTCATGCCGCAGCCCGTCGCGCCACGACAACGGCCCGGTCGAGCGCCTGAAGGAAGGCAGAACGATCGCGCGCTGAAAACGGCGGTGGACCGGAGGTCGCCACCCCCATCGAGCGCAGATGCTCGCCCACCATCCGGCCCGCCAGGGCCGAGCCGATGGAGTCGGCGGTGAAGGGCTGGCCGTTCGGCTTGAGCGCCTGGGCCCCGACCTTCAGCACCCGGTCCGCCAGCGGGATGTCGGAGGTGACGACGATATCGCCGGCACCCGCTCGCTCGGCGATCCAGTCATCGGCGACATCCGGCCCCTCGTCGACCACGACCTGTTCGATGAAGGGCGCGCGGCGCATGTTGATCCAGCCGTTGGACACCACAAACACCTTCAGGCCGCAGCGCTCGGCCACGCGATAGCATTCATCCTTCACCGGGCAGGCGTCGGCGTCGATATAGAGGGTGAGCATGGGGCGGGTGCGGATCCGGACCGGAGAACAGAACTTGAGCGGCCTAGGTAGGCGGTCTTGGGGCCGAGGTCACGGACGCAGAGTTCCACGGCGACGGCCCTTCCCTGACCCGGCGATGCTGGCGTAGCTTCAGACCAAATCGGAGACCGAGCATGAAACTCTACTATGCGCCGGGCACCTGCGCCCTGGCCTGCTGGATTGCCCTGGAATGGGTCGGGGCCGATTTCGAGCCAGTCAAGGCCAATCCGCATGCGGAGGACTTCAAGCGGATAAACCCGCTGACCCAGGTGCCGGCGCTGGATCTGGGCGAGCCGAAGGCCCGCACCCAGGCCGGGGCGATCCTGGAATGGGTGGCCGGTCGCTGGCCCGACGCCGATCTGGGGGCGGGGGCCGACGCCGACGATCAGGCCCGGTTCCGCTTCCATGAGACGATGAGCTTTCTGACCGGCGACTTCCACCCGGCCTTCTGGCCCTGGTTCGTGCCCCAGCGCTACACGACCGATCCGTCCGATGCGGCCAAGGAGGCGGCGCGTGCGGCGGCCCTGCCCCGCATCGACCGGGTGATGACCTATCTCGACGGCCTGATCGGCGACACCGACCATGTGTTCGGCGATAAGCGCACGGTGGCCGACGCCTATGCCTATGTCATGGCCCGCTGGACCGGGCGGCTCGACAAGAGCTGGCGTGACTATCCCAACGTCGCCCGCTTCATGGAAGCGATGGAGGCCGATGCGACGGTGCAGCAGGTGCTGAAGGCCTCGTCCGAAGGGTAGGATCAGCCGGCGTTCCTGGCGACGGCGGCGCGGACCAGGGCCTGAAAGGCCTCAGGGTCGAGGGCCTCTCCTTCGCAGATGTCGATGGCCCGGCGGGTGCCGGCGTCGAGGCTGGCATTGAACAGGCCGGCCGGGTCGGCCAGGGCCGCGCCCCTGGCAAAGGTCAGCTTGACCTTGTCGCGATAGGTTTCGCCGGTGAACAGCAGGCCGCCCTTCTCGAAACAGGGGACGCCGTCCGGGTTGGTCGGCTTCTTCCATTTGCGGGTCTCGATGATTTGCGGGTCGGCCTGAAGGGTCAAGGCGCGCAAATGATCGAGCGTGGCGGCGCGCCAGTCACTCACATCTTCTCTCCGGGCAGGGCGGCGGCCTGGGTGATCCAGGCGCCGATCTGGGGCGTATCGACGGCCTCGCCCTCATGCAGGTGCAGATAGCGGACGCGCGGCTGTTTTGACCCGACCGGCGGCGGCGGATCCAGCTCGACGCCGCTGTGGAAGGCGACCTTGATATAGGCCGTCATGGCGTGAAAGCTGAGGAACCAGGTCTGGCCGTCCAGCCCGTACAGCGGCGAGTTCCATTTCACGGCCTTCTTCACCCCCGGGACGGTGCGGGTGATCAAAGCATCCAGCCGCGCGGCCACATCGGATTTCCAGCCCGGCGCGGCGGCGATCCAGGCCTGAACCGGCGCTTCGCCATAGCCCTTCGGGATCTGAGGATTGCCGCCGGCGAGCAGTTTCGGAGCGAAAGAGGCCATACCCCAGTCTAGGCGCGCCGAGCGACGGGGGGCAATGGAGCGCCCCATGGAGGCGGCTTGCCCGCTGGCCTACGGCTGGGCCTTCAGCGGAGGCCCAGCCCATGGCCGAGTATCTGGCGGTCTTCACCTCGGACAAGACCGGGCCGAAATGGGCCGAATGGTATGCCCTGAGCGAGGCCGAAAAGGCCGAGCGCGACGGCATCGGCCTGGCCGCCCTGGCCGCCTGGGACGAGGCCCACAAGGACGTCCTCGTCTATGCCGGCGGCCCGCTGGGGCCGACCAAACGCATCGACGACACGGGGGCGGTCACCGATGTGGTCAACCTGATGACCGTCTTCATGGTGGTGCGCGCCGACAGCCACGCCGCCGCCGCCCTGCTGTTTGAGGGGCACCCCCACATGACGGTGTTTCCGTGCGACGGGGTCGAGGTGATGCCGGTGCTGGGCGCAGCCTGACGGTTGAGGGCCGGCCGGAGCGAACCGACGGGCGGCTGGGATGGGGATGGGGCAAGACGATCATTCTGGTTGCCGGCTATCGCCGGCGCCCCTCATCCGAGCGGCTGTCGCCGCCCACCTTCTCCCACAAGGGGAGAAGGGAATTGAGCGCATGGCCTCGCCGCCTCGCGGTTTCCTTCGCGAAGGTGGGGAGGGCGGCGGAGCGCCGGACTTCGGGTCCGGGGACCGTGGAGGTAGTGATTGCGTTTCGACCTGAAGGAGCGCTCCGCCGCAGATGTTTTTCCGGAGCCCCTGCTCGGCGCCTCTATTCGAGACTACGCAGCTGTTATGGCCCCGGACAGGCAGGTGACAGCCAGCAACCGTCATCCCTGGACCCGGCAGGTACTCCTCCCCGCCGCTCGATCCCGCTCATCCGCATCCCCTTGCCGACAAGGTCGCTGGCCTCGCGCCCTCCCCCGGCATGGGGACGAGGAGAGTATGCCGGGCCGCGAAAGCCTGGGGGAAATACTGCGATCAGAAAACGTGATGTGGCTGATCGGGTTCGTGTTTCTCAGAAGAAATGCGGGCATGGAGGGCGCGGCATCCCCCGAACTCCCGGCAAAATTGTCATCCCGGACGCGGCGGAGCGGAGAGCCGGGACGGAATGCCCCAACATTTGTCATCCCGAAAAGCGCGCAGCGCTTATCCGGAACAAGGGTCGGACGCCCGCGAACTTCGGCCGCCAAGGTCGGCGTGAAAGATCAGACGGCGCAGCGAGCGGCGCGCTTGTCCCGGCTCGCGACGTGCGGGCTTGGCCGGGATGACAAGAACTGCGGGAAAGACAGGCGCGGTGTCCTCCTCCTCTTTGCGGGTGGTGGTGGCGCGTCGCGATCGTTTTCCTTGCAGCAGCAGAAGTTGGCGCGCCTGCCCGGCTCTGTCGTATGCCTCGCACATTTTAAATCTTAGGAAAGTCTCAATCCGTCGCTAGGCAAACATGGTTAACGGGGATCAGTGATGCTTGCGACCATTGGATATGAAGGTGCCCGGCTGGAGGATTTCCTAGCCACCCTCAAGGCTGTCGATGTCGATATGGTGATCGACATTCGGGACCGCGCGCAGTCACGGCGGGCCGGCTTTTCGAAGACGGCATTGAGCGAGGCCTTGGCGACCCAAGGCATCGACTATCTCCACCTCAAGGATCTCGGTGACCCCAAGCCAGGTCGGGAAGCGGCGCGCGCGGGCGACTTTGACCGATTTCGGGCCATCTATCGGAAAGTCATGGCGGGCGCTTCCGCGAAGGCAGCGATGACGCAGGTGGTCGAGCTTCTGAATGGCCGATCGGTCTGCTTGCTCTGCTACGAGCGGGATCACCAGACGTGTCACCGTAAGCTCGTTGCAGATCACATCGAATCGGTTGTTGGATTGAGGGCGCGCCACCTAGGGGTGAATGCCAATGTCGCGACTTCAGGCTTCGCGGGACGAGTGCGTGATCCTCGTCAAAGCGCTTCCGCATAGAAGCAGCAACTATTTCGAGACTGTCTGCTGCGCTGGTGTCGGGTCCGATCTCCGGTGGAGACGTCTCTATCCCGTAGCATTCCGTGTTCTTGATCCGGCCAAACAGTTCGGTCGATGGGACCGGCTCTCGTATCGATACACCACTCCGTCAGACGACAGCCGAGCCGAGAGCCAGAAGGTTGACCCCGAAAGCATCAAGGTGCTTGGCAATCTCAAGGGCGGCGAACGTTCGCGAATTGCTCGGATGCTAACGCGGGACTGCCAGATTCATGCCGCCTCGCTAGGCGAAACCTTGACCTTGGTTCGCCCGGCCAACGTTGCGTTCTCCTGGAAAAGGAAATCCGAAGCCGCCTTGGACCGCGAACGCCAGAAGCACGCGAACCTCACGGCGCAGCTCTCAGCGTTCGAAAAGCAGGTTCAACCACTGGAGCCTTCTCCCTACACGTTTCGATTTTCATGGATGGATTCAAATGGGGTCGCCAGGCGGCATACTTGCGATGACTGGGAGACATCCACCGCATTCACTAGACGACGGGAAAAGTGCGCTACTGAGGCCGAAGCCCTTAAATCCCTGAAGGCTACCTATGAGGATGATTATCCGACGCGCGGAATGCGGTTCGCGTTGGGCACACACAAGCGGCGGAAGGACCAGTGGCTTCTCGTGGGGGTAATTCGAGTGGACGATAGCCCCCAAGACGAACTGTTTATCTAGCGACGCCCATCTTCTAGCCGCCCAAAGCCCTGAGCGGTCAGGGCTTTATCGCGACGGGTCGGAAAATCTTCTCGGGCGATATCAGTCTGGGTGCCGCAGCACCCTCGGCAGCATTGGACATGCGCAACTTTAGTCCGGTCTCGATCAGCGGCAATAGTTTAGCTTCGTCGGTGACCCGAACGTAGTCGCGCTCGAACCGCGTTGGAGAGACCACGAAGGCTCCATCCTCGTGCCTGTGTGGAAACAACAGCGTGCCCTTACCGGGACCGCGCGCAACAAACGCGTGGAGCTTCATCATGCGCATCTAATGCACCGCCGCCTTGCCGATCTCCAGCCCGTCCTCACCCGCTGACACGCTGATCACCGACCCGTCGGCGATCTCCCCCGCAAGCAGCTTGCGCGCAATCGGGTCGACCAGTTCCTTCTGAATCACGCGCTTGAGCGGCCTTGCGCCGTACATGGGGTCGTAGCCCTTGTCGGCCAGCCAGGCGCGGGCGCTGTCGTCGAGGGCCAGGGTCAGGCGGCGGTCGGCGAGGAGTTTTTCGAATCGCGCCAGCTGGATCCTGACGATGCCGCCCATCTGTTCGCGCCCCAAGCGGCGGAACAGGATGATCTCGTCGATGCGGTTGAGGAACTCGGGCCGGAAGTGGGCGCGCACGGCCTCCATGACGATGGGGCGCACGGCTTCGACGTCTTCGCCCTCGGGCTGATCGGCCAGGGCCGCCGAGCCGAGATTGGAGGTCAGGATGATCAGGGTGTTCTTGAAGTCGATGGTGCGGCCCTGGCTGTCGGTCAGGCGGCCGTCGTCGAGCACTTGCAGCAGGACGTTGAAGACGTCCGGGTGGGCCTTTTCGACCTCATCGAACAGCACGACCTGATAGGGCCGGCGGCGGACCGCCTCGGTCAGGACCCCGCCCTCGTCATAGCCGACATAGCCCGGAGGGGCGCCGATCAGGCGGCTGACCGAGTGTTTCTCCATATATTCCGACATATCGATGCGGGTGACCGCGGCCTCGTCGTCGAACAGGAACTCTGCGAGCGCTTTCGTCAGCTCGGTCTTGCCCACGCCCGTCGGTCCCAGGAACAGGAAGGAGCCGAGCGGGCGGTTGGGGTCGTTCAGGCCGGCGCGGGCCCGGCGCACGGCGTCGGAGACGGCGGTGAGGGCGTCGTCCTGGCCGACCACGCGGCGGACCAGCTGGGTCTCCATCTGGAGCAGCTTTTCGCGCTCGCCTTCCAGCATCTTTTCGACCGGCACCCCGGTCCAGCGGGCGACGACGGCGGCGATCTGTTCGGCGTCGACCACCTCGGGCGTCAGGGGCGAGGCGGCGTCGGCGGCGCTGTCTTCTTCGTTCAGACGGCGCTCGATGTCGGGGATCTGGCCATAGGCGATCTCGGACGCACGCCCCAGGTCACCGTCGCGCTGGGCCTGGGCCAGTTCGGCGCGCAGACGGTCCAGCGTCTCACGCAGCTGGGCGCCGCCGGCGACCTTGTCCTTTTCGGATTTCCAGCGGGCGGTCAGGTCGTCGGACTGGCCTTCGAGGTCGGCGATCTCGTCTTCGAGCTTCTCCAGACGCTGCTGGCTGGCGCTGTCGGATTCCTTTTTCAGGGCCTCGCGCTCGATCTTGAGCTGGACCAGGCGGCGGTCGATTTCATCCAGCGCCTCGGGCTTGGAATCCACGGCCATGCGCACGCGCGAAGCGGCCTCATCGACCAGATCGATAGCCTTGTCGGGCAGGAAGCGGTCGGTGATGTAGCGGTTCGACAAGGTGGCGGCGGCGACGATGGCGCTATCGGAAATCCGCACCCCGTGGTGGACCTCGTATTTTTCCTTGAGGCCGCGCAGGATCGAGACGGTGTCCTCCACCGTCGGCTCGGCGACCATGACCGGCTGGAAGCGGCGGGCCAGGGCGGCGTCCTTCTCGACGTGCTTGCGGTATTCATCCAGCGTGGTGGCGCCGACGCAGTGCAACTCGCCGCGCGCCAGGGCGGGCTTCAAGAGGTTGGAGGCGTCCATGGCCCCGTCGGTCTTGCCGGCCCCGACCAGGGTGTGCATCTCGTCGATGAAGAGGATCAACTGGCCCTCGGCGGCGGCGACCTCATTCAGCACGGCCTTGAGGCGTTCTTCGAACTCGCCGCGATATTTGGCTCCGGCGATCAGGGCCCCCATGTCCAGCGCCATGACCTTCTTGTCGCGCAAGCTCTCGGGCACGTCGCCGTTGACGATGCGCAGGGCCAGGCCCTCGACGATGGCGGTCTTGCCGACGCCCGGTTCGCCGATCAGGACCGGGTTGTTCTTGGTGCGGCGGGCCAGGACCTGGATGGTGCGGCGGATCTCTTCGTCGCGACCGATGACCGGGTCGATCTTGCCGTCGGCGGCGGCCAGGGTCAGGTCGCGGGCATAGCGTTTCAGGGCGTCATAGGCGTCTTCGGCCCCGGCGGAGTCGGCGGTCTTGCCCTTGCGCAGTTCATTGACGGCGGCGTCCAGCGCGCCGGGCGTGACGCCCGAGGCGGCCAGCACGGTCTTGGCGACGCCACCCTCCTTCGCCAATGCCTGGAGAATGCGTTCGGTGGTGACGAACTGATCGCCGGCCTTCTTGGCGGCCTGTTCGGCGGCGGCGAAGACGCGGGCGGTGTCGCCGTCGAGATAGAGCTGGCCCGAGCCGCCCTCGACCTGGGCGCGTTTGGAAAGCGCGGTTTCGATATCGGCCTGGGCGCGTTTGGCGTCGCCGCCGGCGGTTGTGATCAGATTGCGGGCCAGGCCGTCGCGTTCCGCCAAGAGCACCTTCAGAAGATGCTCGGGCGCGAACTGCTGGTGACGGCGCGCGAGGGCCAGGGACTGGGCCGCCTGGACGGCCTGTTTGGCGCGGTCGGAATATTGATCGAGATTCAAGGCGTATCCCTTTTTGAAAAGCGGATGGGCCGGTCTGAGCGTCCTCATGCAAGCGACGCGCCGTCCCCAATGGCTGAGATGGTGTGGCCGATGAGACACGCAAGGGCCGTGTCCGGGTTTTCCTAGACCGTCCGTATTCCCTAATGTCGAGCCGATCATTTGGGAGGATGAGACCATGCGCAACTGGACCGGATGGATGCTCGGAGCGGCGCTGATCGCGCTGGCCGCCTGTGGCCGCGCCGATGACGCGGCCGCACCAGAGGCCGAGGCGCCGGCGGCGGAAGCCGCGGCGGCCTCCGCGGCAGGTGAAACAACGGCCTCGACGACGACCCCGGGCGAGCTGGAGGTCGGGATCGACCGGCCCGGCTACGACATTGGCACATCGTACGACGCCGCCGACGCCGAGGCCTGCCGCGCTCAGTGTGTGGCGAACGCCGAGTGTCTGGCCTTCACCTGGGTCCAGGCCGGGGTCCAGGCCGAGACGCCGGTGTGCTGGCTGAAGAGCCAGGCCCCCGGAACCGTCGAGGCGGAATGGGCGACCTCGGGCGTGATGCCGGATCGCCAGCCGGCCGCCGAATAGATCAACCCTGACGGAGAGACTGCGATGATGACGCGAACCGCCCTGGTTCTGGCCGGCGTCCTGGCCTTGAGCGCCTGCTCCCAGCCGGCTGCCGACGATGCGGCGACCGACTCCGCGACCGAAGCTGCCGCCGACGGAGCGACCGCCGCCTCCGCTGACGCGACGACGGCGTCCCTGACCCCGGATCAGGCCGACCAGGCCTTCCGCTGCAACGCCCTGTTCACCGCCGTGGTGGCCGGACGGATCGGCGGCCAGATGGAGCCGCTGCCGGCTGATCTGGACGGCGCGGTGCGAACCTCCGGCGCCGGCTTCTGGAACGACCGCGAGCAGGCCGCCATCGCGGCCCTGGGCCTGACGCCCGACGAAGCCACCGCCCGCGTCGCCCAGGCCGCCGAAACCGTGGTCGGCCGCCGCGCCCTTTCCGACCAGGACCTGACCGACCTGAGGGGTTGCGTCGAGGCGATGGGGTAGGGCGAACTCACTTCCCCGCGCACAGGTCTTTCATGACGGGAGCGACCATGGCGGCGCGCGCCTTGAGAAAGGCGTCGTAGTCACCCTGTACCATGGCATCGTAGGGGATGAGGTGGGAGGCCAGCCGGGCGCGCACCTCTGCCTCGCCCAGTTCCGCGCCATCCTGACGTTCGGCCAGGTATTTCACCGGCGCCTTGTCCGACATCTTGCGATTGGTGATCCACGTCACGACCGCGCAGTTGAGAGAGCAGTAGATTTCGCGATCTGTGCGCTGCTGCTTTTTCAGGTAGGCGTCCGGAAAGATGTGATGATACTCGCGACGCGCCAGCTCCTCCCGGCTCGCTTCGCGGCCGTCAGCGAAATCTTTTCCTCCCTCGCGCAGGGCGACGGCGAGGATCGCGCGTGCGAGCCGGTCCTTGCCTTTCGGCCAACGCGCGGCAACCAGCTCATCCTCGCTCGGCAAGGGATACAAGACGTCGTCAAAGACATCCGGAGGGGGACCTTCGGGGCTTGAGATCAGGCCCTTGAGCTTGCGGAAATCCTCCAGCGCGCGCGCGTTTGTCGATGCCTCGTATCGACCCGTAAAGAAGGCGCGCCAGATGTAGCGACGCAACAGGGTCCGCGCGCGCCCCTCGGCGTCCATTGAAGCGGGCGCGCCCGCCCAAAGCGCCGTGAGCACCGGAACCACGACCTCGCTAGGCAGCCGTTGTTTGTCGAGGATGCGCTCGGACTCAAGCATGCTTACCGCACATCGAGCACCGTCCAGAATTCGAGGCCAGTCCTTCACCAGTCCGTTAGCGAAACCTGAAGAGAGGTAGGTGCTGTTGGTCGGCGGACGATCCTGGAGCAGCGCCGCAGCGTAGATAGCGAGGCTCTCTGGATCGTAGTAGGCGGCGATGGCCGGGACACGTCGGCGGAGGTCCGCAATCCGGTCATGCAGGGACTCGCCAGACCCCGCCTCGATCTGCGCGACGACGATATCGAACATGGAGAGCGGCGCCGCCGTCGTATTCATCTTGATGAAGACGTCCAGTGCAATTTCGGTCGGCGTCGTAACCGGCAAGGACAGGAAGGGTAGATTGAAACTGTCTACGCGCTGCCGAATAGCCGTCAGGCTGTCGAGAACCTGATCCTGCTCCGCAGGCGCCGGGATTGCCGCGCGAACCCAGTCGCGGACCTTGCTGGCGTCGAGGTCAGGACGCAGTAGGTCGAGCGGGGCGCAGCGCTTCGACCACTGTCCCTGAGGGTCGTTGGCCCAAACAGGATAGAGGCTCTCGCTGCCTGCCTTGCGCCAACGATTCTGGGGCATGACGCGGTAAGGACGACCGGTCTCCTCGTCGTGCTCGAACTGTAGAAAGTAGGTCACATCTTCGTAGTTGTTGTTGAGGCCGCGCCAGAGAGCGGTCAGCCTTTGCTGTCCATCCAGAAGATGCTCGGTGACCTTTTCGGCCCCCTTCTCCGCGCCTGCGATCGGGCGACTTTTGAATTTCTCGTTGTCGCCGACCTCCAGAATGAGCGCCGCGCCAACCGGCAGATCACTCAGCAAGGTGTCGAACAGCTGCGCGACGCGGTTGCGATCCCAGGCCTCAAATCTTTGGAAGCGTGGAAGAACCGTCTGGCCCGTCCGAACCCGGTTCAACCATTCCCTGACCGGACGGTTTCGCGCTTCAATTGTCATGACAATCTCCGTTTGTGTGTCGCGAAAATTAGCGCGCAGCACGCGCTGGCGGCAAGCCAGAACCTTGTTTTGCTCACAGCGGTTGCCGCATAGTCCAGCCTGCGGAAGAAAGGCCCCCCATGAACGTCGAGCTGGCGGATGAGCGGTTTCTGATCCTGACGGACCGGTTCTCCATGGACCACGCCGAGGGGCGGGCCGCGACCAAGCGGATCGACGCCTTCGAGACGATGGCCAAGGTCGCCAGCTTTCTCAGTAAGCCCAAGGAAGACGAGTTCGAGCTGGTTTACCGCGAGCGTCGGTTGCAGCCGTTCAGGCGGCTGACCTGAGCGGCGGACTATCTGTACGAGCGCACGCGCCGCTATGCGGTGAAGGTCCCGCCTGCTGTTGAGACCGTGGCCGCCTATGGCCAGACCCTGTCGGCGGTCGATGGCGAGATTGCCTTCGAGGGTCTGGAGACCTGCCGCGAGGCGGTCAGGAAAGAGAGCCTCTATGACGCCCTGACCAAACAGCCGGACGGGGCGCTGAGCCGGTATCTGCAGTATGACGGCATGGCCGTGGCCCCTGAGGGGCTGGCGGCGGCGGCCGGCGAGGGGACCATCGTGGTCCCGCCGGTGGCCAAGGCGCCCGAGTTGATCCGCGACGCCCTGTCGGGCGTGATCACCCGCATCGAGGCCGACCGGGTGCTGGACGAGAAAATCCGGGTCGAGGCGGTGGAGCTGTACTACCGGTCGATCTACGCCTTCCGCTATCGCCGCCAGGGCAAGGAGGTGGTGGTCGAGTTCGATGGCCTGACCGGCGACATCAAGGTCGGCGGATCGACCTTTGAAACCTATCTGGGAAAGGTGATGGACCCGGCCTTCCTGATCGACGCCAGCGTCGAGGCCGCGACCCTGTTCATCCCAGGCGCGCGCCTGGCCGAAATCATCGTCACCAAGGGGATTTCGTTGGCCCGGGGTTAGTCGATCTCGGTATCGTCTTCGGCGGGCGGTTCGGCCAGCAGCCAGCCTTCGGCGATGTGCAGCTCGGGCACGGTGTCGCGGGTGAAGGCCAGATACCAGGTCTGGCCACCGCCGGCGGGCGCGATTTCCAGCAGGTCACCGGCCCCGAAATTCGGTACGGATTTCACACGGCCGAGCACGGCTCCACCCGCGTCGCGGACCTCAAGACCGATCAGGTCGGTGAGATAGAACTCGTCCTCGTCCGGCTCGGGCAGGCGATCGCGCGGCACGAACAGCTTGAGGCCGCGCATCGCGTCGGCCTGTTCCTTGGTGGTGACTTCTTTCGCCCGGGCGACCACGCCCTTCTTGTCAGGCCGGGCACCGGTCAGGGTCAGGGCGGCCGAGCCGTCCGCCTTGAGCAGCGGCGAATAGGCGACGAGCGCCATGGCCTCGCCGGTAAAGGCGGTGATCTTGACCTCGCCACGCACGCCAAAGGCACCGCCGACCTGTCCGACCAGAATGAGATTGTCTGTCATATTCTTCCCCCTTCGGGGGAGAAGATGGCTCGCAGAGCGAGACGGTTGAGGGGGGCGGTTGTTCCGGGCCGAGTGTTCGACATGGTGCGACTTCGAAAGCCCCCTCATCCGAGCGGCTTCGCCGCCCTCCTTCTCCCCCGAGGGGAGAAGGGAGCGGGAAACCTGCGGACGAAGGCTTAGCCTTCGGCCTTTTCTTCTTCAGCAGCAGCTTCGGCCGGAGCCTCTTCGGCAGCAGCTTCGGTCGGAGCCTCTTCGGCAGCGGCCTCGGCGGGGGCTTCTTCGGCAGTGGTTTCAGCCGGAGCGGCGTCTTCAGCAGCCGGGGCTTCTTCAGCCACGGCCTCGACCGGCGCAGCCTCTTCGGCGGCGGGGGCCTCGTCCGCGACCGGGGCCGGGGCGTTCTTGGCTTCTTCCTTGGCGGCGGCTTCGGCCTCG
>Ga0209573_1004533_pt1 | contig 13574 bp, 12 predicted proteins | sample TNRBio252014_DNA_FD_185870 | JGI IMG/M metagenome (GOLD analysis project Ga0209573, IMG submission 185870) | Wastewater treatment Type I Accumulibacter community from EBPR Bioreactor in Madison, WI, USA - TNR Reactor_6/25/2014_ DNA (SPAdes)... | ecosystem: Engineered > Bioreactor > EBPR >...
GGCGAGGTCGAGGAGAGGGTTGTCGGACGGGGGGGTAGCTGTCATCAAGGGTTCCGTGGGTGCAGAGGAGAGCGCCGGCCGCGCGCTAAGCGTGTGGCCGGGCGGGTGAGAGCTGCCTGGCTGGCCGTGTGGCCGCTGGCATCTCCTTATTCTACAAGGTCGCGATAGGCGTGCCAGGAGGCGTGCCCGATCAAGGGCATGAGAACGATCAGGCCAAAAAACAGCGTGCCGATGCCAAGCACGGTCAGCGTTGCAACCAGCGCCGCCCAGAAGATCATCAGGCGGATGTTGGCATCGACGGCACGCAGGCTGGTGCGCATCGCGGCCACGGCGTCCACCCGGCGATCGAGCAGCAGCGGCACCGAGACGACCGTAATGGCGAAGACGAGCAAGGCCAGACTGCCACCGCTGAGCAGCCAGATGATCATCAGATCGCGATTTTCTGGCAGCTTGGGCATTTCGGCCAGCAGGATCAGCAGATCCGGCGGGATGTGCGGTGCCAGAAGCAGGAAGAGCAGCGTCGAAATACGTTCCCAGAACAGTCCGACGATGGCCAGCAGCAGCCCCAGTTTGACCAGTTCGCGCGCGTTGCGGCGACCGCCCGCCAGCGATACCAGAAAAGTCGAAGACTGACCGGCCTGACGGCGACGGCTGATCTCGTACAAGCCGCCGCAGAGCAGCGGCGCAATCAGCAGGAAGCCGGAAGTGGCGGCGATGAAGAGGTGGCCTTGCCGCCAGGCAAAGATGGTGATCAGGTCGCCAATGATGGCGAACAGCAGGCCATACGAGAGGCTGGCGATGGGATTGGCACGCATGTCTCGCCAGGCCGCGGCCAACCATACCAGAGGCTGGCCGACGGCGACGCTGCGAACCTTCAACGGCGCTCGGCGTCGCTCGGATGGCGTGGCTTCTAGACCCATGCGGTCTCCTTGCTGAAGGGGCGTCGGCCGATTGTCATGCGCCGCGCCTGCGCGGCGGTCACTGGACAGGCTGCTCTCCGGTGAGCCGCTGCAAGGCCTCGGCGTACTTGGCACGCGTTCCGGCGATCACCGCCAGTGGCAAGCTTGGGCCGGGTGCCTGCTTGTTCCAGGGCAGTGTTTCCAGATAGTCGCGGATGTACTGCTTGTCGTAGGACGGCGGATTGCTGCCCTCGCGGTAGTCATCGGCGGGCCAGAAGCGCGACGAGTCCGGCGTCAGGACTTCGTCGATCAGGTGTAGCGTGCCGGCAGCATCGAGGCCGAACTCGAATTTGGTGTCGGCAATGATGATGCCGCGCGTAGCGGCATGCTCGGCGGCTGCGCTGTAAAGAGCGATCGCCACGGCGCGTGCCTGCGTGGCAATCTCGGCGCCGCTCTTGCCGGCGACGGCAAGAAGGTCGGCGAGCGCACTCGCACAGTCGGCTTGCGCGCGCTCGAACGACACGTTCTCGTCATGATCGCCGATGGCGGCTTTCGTCGCCGGCGTGAAGATCGGCTCCGGCAAGCGGCTCGCGAGGCACAGTCCCGGCGGCAGCGGGATGTCGCAGACGGCCCCGGTGGCCTGGTAATCCTTCCACCCCGAACCGATCAGATAACCGCGCACGACGGCCTCGATCGGTAGTGGCCGCAAGCGCTTGACGACCAGCGAGCGGCCGCGGACCTGGGCACGCTCGTCGTCCGCGACCACGCTTTCCGGGTCGATCCCGGTCAGTTGGTTGGGGACGATGGCCGCAAGTTTTTCAAACCAGAAGCAGGCCAGTTGGGTGAGCAGTTGGCCCTTGCCGGGAATCGGGTCGGGCAGGATGACGTCGAAGGCCGAGAGGCGATCGCTGGTGACGATCAGCAGCTTGTCGTCGCCGACGGCGTAAATGTCGCGCACCTTGCCGCGGCCTAGCAGGGGCAGGCTCTTGATCGTCGATTCAAAGAGGGCATCGGTCACGTTGCTGATCCGGTTAGGAAATGGGTCGTCGCCAGTGCGAAAGTCGAGCGTTGGGATTATAGGACACATCCTGGCTGCCACGAGCGCGGCGTCGGTCCGCCGCGTTTTGCCAAGCGGAACGGTCCGGCGGCGGTCTCCGTGACGGGTTCTGCGGCACGCCTTCCGGTCAGGCCGCGGGAGCCTTCTTTTCGCCGACGCGAACAATCTTCATCGTATTGGTGCCGCCGCTATTGCCCATCGGTTCTCCGGCTGTGATGACGATGAAGTCTCCCTTTGCGACCACACCCTCCTTGATCAACTGTTGCTCCGCCGCGTCGAGCAGTTCATCGCGGGAGCTTGGCTGATGGCTCATGTGTACCGGGGAAACGGCCCGATAGAGACTCATCTTGGTTACCGCCTCAGCCCGCGGCGTCAGCGCGTAGATCGGCACACCACAGTTCAGGCGGCTCATCCAGAGAGCCGTCGAACCGGAATCGGTGAGCGCGGCGATGGCCTTGACCTTGAGGTGGTGAGCCGCCCAGATGGCGGCCAGCGAAATCGTCTGGTCGATGCGCGTGAAAACGCGATTGAGGAACTCACGTTCGAGAGTCACTTCGGAGGATTTTTCGGCCTCCAGGCAGATTCGCGCCATCGCTTCAACAGTCTCCACCGGATACCTGCCGGCAGCGGTTTCAGCCGAGAGCATTACCGCGTCGGTGCCGTCGAGAACCGCGTTGGCGACGTCAGAGACTTCGGCACGGGTCGGGTTCGGCGAGACAATCATCGACTCCATCATCTGCGTAGCGGTAATCACCAGCTTGTTGTTCTCGCGTGCCATGTGGATCATGCGCTTCTGCAGCGCGGGTACGGCGGCGTCGCCGACTTCGACAGCGAGATCGCCGCGGGCGACCATGATCCCGTCCGAAGCGGCGATGATCTCGGCCAGCGCGGCCACCGCTTCGAGGCGTTCGATCTTGGCAATGGTCTGCGCATGTCCGTTCGCGGCATGGATCAGTTGCTTGGCCATGTACATGTCGGCCGCACTCTTGGGAAACGAGATGGCCACATAGTCAACGTCGATGGCCGCCGCGCTGCGGATATCCTCCATATCCTTGGCGGTCAGTGCGGGCGCCGAAAGGCCACCTCCCTGCTGGTTGATACCCTTGTTGTCGGACAAGTCGCCGCCGTGGCGAACGACCGTGAAGATCTCGGAGCCGAGCACGCGCTGCACGTCGAGTACGATGCGACCGTCATCAAGCAGGAGGACGCTGCCAGGTGAGACGTCGCGCGTCAGGTCCTTGTAGTCGAGGCCGACGCGTTCGGAATTGCCCAACTCGCACTTGGCGTCGAGGATGAAGGGTGCGCCTTGCTCCAGCCGGATCTTGCCGTCGGCGAACTTCCCGACACGGATCTTCGGGCCCTGCAGATCGGCGAGGATGCCTACCGGGCGTCCGACGCGCGCGGCTACCTCGCGAACCAGTTGCGCACGCGCAACGTGATCCTCGGGCTTGCCGTGGGAAAAATTCAGGCGCACGACGTCGACGCCGGCGCGGATCATACGTTCGAGTACATCGGGATCTGACGAGGCCGGACCGAGGGTGGCGACGATCTTGGTATCGCGGGGCATGAGTTTCCTATGATTCGTGTGCAGACAGTGGTTTTGTCTGGGGCCTGTTTCCGGGCGCTGATAAGGGGGCACGAGCAGGGTTTCCTGCCGCTGCCTGGGACAGCGATGGGCATCATCAGGTTCAACGAGGATTTCTGATCCTGTCGGCGATCGACGGCGACGGCTGCAGGGTTGCACCGAGCAGATCCATCAGGCGCCGAAGTGGCGCAAAAAACCTGCACCGAAAAAGCACAGGAAAGCGTCGATCGAGGAAGCGGAGCAAGAGAAGGAAAAAAGACAAGAGGGGCGCCCGAAGGCGCCCCTGAACGGCGGTTTAGCGGGCCATGACCTTGATCATTTCCAGCACCTTGCAGGAGTAACCCCACTCGTTGTCGTACCACGCGACGACCTTGACGAAGGTACCGTCAAGCGCCATGCCGGCATCCGCGTCAAAGACCGAGGTGCAGGTCTCGCCGCGGAAATCGGTGGCCACCACTTTGTCGGCGGTGTAACCGAGAACGCCCTTCATCGGGCCTTCCGAGGCCGCTTTCATCGCTGCGCAGATCTCGTCGTAGGTGGCGTCCTTGTTCAGCTCGACGGTCAGGTCAACGACCGAGACGTCCGACGTCGGCACGCGGAAGGCCATGCCGGTGAGTTTCTTGTTGAGCTCGGGAATGACTTTGCCGACGGCTTTGGCAGCACCGGTCGAGGACGGAATGATGTTCTCGAGGATGCCACGACCGCCACGCCAGTCCTTGTTGGACGGACCATCAACGGTTTTCTGGGTCGCGGTTGCCGCATGAACCGTGGTCATCAGGCCACGCTTGATGCCCCAGTTGTCATTCAACACCTTGGCCACCGGGGCCAGACAGTTGGTGGTGCAGGAAGCGTTCGAAATGATCGTCTCGCCGGCATAGCTGCTGTCATTGACGCCGAACACGAACATCGGCGTTTCGTCCTTGCTCGGTGCGCTCTGGATGACTTTCTTGGCGCCGGCGGTGATGTGCTTCTGGCACGACTCGGTGGTCAGGAAAAGACCCGTTGCATCAACGACGATGTCCGCCCCAACTTCGTCCCACTTCAGCTCGGCCGGATCCTTGACGGCCGTCAGGCGGACTTTCTTGCCATTGACGATCAGCGAATTGCCATCCACCGCAACCGTGCCCTGGAAACGACGATGCACGGAATCATACTTGAGCATGTACGCCAGGTAATCGGGTTCGAGCAGGTCGTTGATACCGACGATTTCGATGTCGTTCGAAAAATCTTGCACAGCAGCGCGAAACACCATTCGTCCGATACGGCCAAAGCCATTGATCCCTACTTTGATTGTCATGAAACGGTCTCCTTGAGAAATTACAACACTGACTTCACGGTCGTGACCACATTGGTCACCGTGAAACCGAAAAAGTCGAACACCTGGCCTGCAGGTGCCGACTCTCCAAAACGATCGATGCCGATAACGGCGCCGTCAAGTCCGACGTACTTGCGCCAGAAACTGCTCACGCCCGCTTCGATGGCCACGCGCGGAAGCGCGCGTGGCAAAACTGCTTCCTGATACGCCCGGTCCTGGCGGTCGAAGAGCTCGGCGCAAGGCATCGAGACGACACGCACGGCGACGCCCTCGTCGGCGAGCGCCTGGCGTGCGTCGAGTGCCAGCTTGATCTCCGAGCCGGTGGCGATCAGTAAGGCCTGCGGGTTCGCGCAGTCTGCCAGAACATAGGCGCCATGGCGAATCGTGGCCGGGGCGATGCCGGTGCTGACCGTTGGCAGATTCTGCCGCGAGAGCGCCAGAATGGTCGGGCCGTCAGCACGTTCCAGAGCGGCGATCCAGGCGACCATCGTTTCGCTGGCGTCAGCCGGGCGCCAGACGTCAAGGTTGGGGATCAGGCGCAAACTGGCGACGTGCTCGACCGGCTGGTGGGTCGGACCATCTTCGCCGAGGCCGATCGAATCGTGCGTGTAGACCATGATCTGGCGCAGCTTCATCAGCGCCGCCATGCGGATCGCGTTGCGCGCGTAGTCCGAGAAGACCAGGAAAGTCGCGGTGTACGGGATCAGGCCGCCGTGCAGGGCGAGGCCGTTGGCGATTGCGGTCATGCCGAATTCACGCACCCCGTAATAGAGATAGTTGCCGCCCTGGGTCCGGCTGATGCCCTGCGAGCCTTTCCACAGCGTCAGGTTCGAGCCGGCAAGGTCGGCCGAACCGCCAAGCAGTTCGGGTAGCTGCGGCGCCAAGGCACTGATCGCGTTCTGCGAAGCCTTGCGGGTGGCGATGTTTTCGGCTTTGGCCGCGACTTCGGCCAGCGCTTGTGCGGAGCACGTGTTCCAGTCGGCCGGTAGCTCGCCGCGCATGCGGCGCAAAAACTCGGCGGCCAACTCCGGGAAAGCGGCCTGATAGGCCGCAAAGCTCGCCTGCCAGTCGCTTTCCAGGACCTGGCCGCGGACGCGGCCGTCCCAGCTCTCATAGATGTCTGCCGGGACTTCGAAGGGCGCGTGTTGCCAGCCGAGATGCGCGCGCGTGGCGGCGACTTCGGCGCTGCCGAGCGGCGCGCCGTGAACGTCGTGGCTACCGACCTTGTTTGGCGAACCTTCGCCGATGCGCGTCTTGCAGCAGATCAGCGTCGGGCGCTCACGCTCGGCGCGTGCCGCGAGCAATGCCTGGTCGACGGCGTCGCTGTCGTGTCCGTCGACGGCGGCGATGACCTGCCAGCCGTAAGCGGCGAAGCGTTGCGGGGTATCGTCGGTAAACCAACCTTCGACATGGCCGTCGATGGAGATGCCGTTGTCGTCGTAGAGGGCGATCAGCTTGCCCAGTCCGAGGGTACCTGCCAGCGAGCAGGCTTCGTGCGAAACCCCTTCCATCAGGCAGCCGTCACCAAGGAATACGTAGGTCGAGTGGTCGACGATGGGGTGACCGGGACGATTGAAATCGGCGGCCAGAACCTTCTCCGCAATGGCCATGCCGACGGCGTTGGCCAGACCCTGGCCGAGCGGCCCGGTCGTTGTTTCCACTCCGGGAGTATGTCCCACTTCCGGGTGTCCGGGCGTCTTCGAGCGAAACTGACGGAAGTTCTTCAGGTCGTCAATCGAGACTTCGTAGCCGGTGAGATGCAGCAACACGTAGAGCAGCATTGAGCCATGACCGTTCGAAAGAATGAAACGGTCGCGGTCTGACCAGTGTGGATTGCCCGGGTTGTGTCGCAGGTGGCGACGCCAGAGTACTTCGGCTATTTCGGCCATTCCCATGGGCATGCCAGGGTGGCCGGAGTTGGCCCGCTGCACCGCATCCATGGCAAGGGCACGGATGACGTTGGTCAGGTCGCTAGATGATGCAAGAGGCACGATAATTAACCGATCAAGAGTGGGGCGATGGCTAGCATGGGCAAATTATCCGCCAAAACAGCGGGCATTGCCACCTCCCCTTGTGACGCAGCGCGAGGAGGGGTCTGCTTGTCACTACAGATAGGCATTGCTCATACGCTGCCCTCTTTAGGTTAGTAAAAGATAACCATAAACGGGAAAAAGTTTAACTTTTAATTATCTATCGTGCCGCCTACACTGGCCAGCATTGAACGACGCCAGGTGACCCGAATGCACTCAAACCCGCCGCTCGAACGCCCCAACAGCAGGCTCCCTTTCAGCGCGGCGCGGCGGCAAACGGTCAAGCTGCAGGCGCTCATTCTCGACGTTGACGGAACACTGGCCGAGACCGAACGCGACGCTCGCCGCCTGGCCTTCAAGCGCGCTTTTGCGCCGTCTGGCCTGGACTGGGAGTGGTCGGTCGCTTCCTACCGCGAGTTGCTGGCGGTGACCGGCTCACAGGGGAATGCGTTGATCTGGTGCAGCTGCGCTTCTGGCACCAAAAAGCAGCAAGCGAAATGGACAATGGACTACTGACCGACCCCTGACGGGCCGCTTACGGGCAGTTGGCCCGCTGGCAAGAAAAGCGAACAGCGAACAGCGAACAGCGAATCCAAAAAACCAAACACTCTTTTCACCATTACTCGACACGGAGACAAGCATGGACCAATCGAATCGTTACGCCGACCTCAGCCTCAAGGAAGACGAGCTGATCAGTGGCGGCAAGCATATCCTGGTGGCTTACAAGATGAAGCCCAAGGCCGGCTACGATTATCTGCAGGCCGCTGCGCACTTCGCTGCCGAGTCGTCCACCGGGACCAATGTCGAGGTGTGTACCACCGACGATTTCACCCGCGGCGTCGATGCGCTGGTCTATCTGATCGATGAAGCCAGCGAAGAGATGCGCATTGCCTATCCGCTCGACCTCTTCGATCGCAACCTCACCGACGGCCGGATGATGATCGTTTCCTTCCTGACCCTGGTGATCGGCAACAATCAGGGCATGGGCGACATCGAGCACGCCAAGATTTACGACTTCTATGTGCCCGAGCGCGCGCTGCAGTTGTTCGACGGTCCGGCCAAGGACATTTCCGACATGTGGCGGATTCTCGGTCGCCCCGTCAAGGACGGTGGCTACATTGCCGGGACGATCATCAAGCCCAAGCTCGGCTTACGCCCCGAACCCTTCGCCAAGGCCGCCTACCAGTTCTGGCTCGGCGGCGACTTCATCAAGAACGACGAGCCGCAGGGCAACCAGGTGTTTGCGCCGATGAAGAAAGTCATGCCGCTGGTGGTTGACGCGATGAAGCGGGCGCAGGACGAGACCGGCCAGGCAAAGCTTTTCTCGGCCAACATCACCGCCGACGATCACTACGAAATGTGCGCCCGTGCCGACTACATCCTCGAAACTTTCGGGCCCGACGCCGACAAGGTCGCCTTCCTGGTTGACGGCTACGTCGGCGGTCCGGGCATGGTCACCACCGCTCGCCGCCAGTACCCCAACCAGTACCTGCACTACCACCGTGCCGGTCATGGCGCGGTCACTTCGCCAAGCTCGAAGCGCGGCTACGATGCCTACGTGCTGGCCAAGATGGCACGCCTGCAGGGTGCCTCCGGAATTCACGTTGGCACCATGGGCTACGGCAAGATGGAAGGCACGGCCGACGACCGGGCGATCGCCTACATCATCGAACGCGACGAATATCAGGGCCCGGCGTATTTTCAGAAGTGGTACGGCATGAAGCCGACGACGCCAATCATTTCCGGCGGCATGAATGCCCTGCGCCTGCCCGGCTTCTTCGCCAACCTCGGCCACGGCAACGTCATCAACACCTCGGGCGGCGGTTCCTACGGCCACATCGACAGCCCCGCCGCCGGCGCGATTTCACTGCGCCAGGCCTACGAGTGCTGGCAAGCCGGCGCCGACCCGATCGAATGGGCTCGCGAGCACGAGGAATTCGCACGCGCTTTTGCGTCCTTCCCGGGCGACGCCGACACCCTCTATCCCGGCTGGCGCGACAAGCTCGGCGCACATCGCTAATGTAGAAGTCGCGCGCCGCTGACAGGCTTGCTGAAAGTCTGCATGGGAATGGGGAACGGGGAATGCGGAATGCGGCGCCACACCAGCACGCACGTCATTGCGAGGAGGCGCAGCCGACGCGGCAATCCAGTTCCATCGTCTCACTTTCCTGCCGCATTGATCTATTGGCAACGCGAAAAGCCAATCCTCTGGATTGCCGCGTCGGCTTTGCCTCCTCGCAATGACGGTGGGCGGGGACTAAGGTGGCTACATTTTCGGACCCGTCGCTCACCAACCCACCGCCGGCCGACCGAGCGATTTCAGACCACGGATAGCCACGGGAACAGGAACAGGCAATGACCGACAAGGAGCAGTTCAAGGTTCGCGAAGAGCCTTTCTATCAGCCGCAGGGCAATGAAGTTGCGCTCTACGAAGCGGCTTATGCGGCGCGTCTGCCGGTGATGGTCAAGGGGCCGACCGGTTGCGGCAAGTCGCGCTTCATCGAATACATGGCCTGGAAGCTCGAGCGGCCGTTGATCACCGTCGCCTGTAACGAAGACATGACCGCGTCCGACCTGGTCGGGCGCTACCTGCTCGAAGCCAACGGCACGCGCTGGCTCGACGGACCGCTGACCACCGCGGCACGCATCGGTGCCATCTGCTATCTGGACGAAGTCGTCGAAGCGCGTCAGGACACCACCGTCGTCATCCATCCGCTGACCGACCACCGGCGCACCCTGCCGCTCGACAAGAAGGGCGAGTTGCTGCGCGCGCATGCCGATTTTCAGCTGGTGATCTCCTACAACCCCGGCTACCAGAGCCTGATGAAGGACCTCAAGCAGTCGACCAAGCAGCGCTTCACCGCTTTCGAGTTCGACTACCCCGATGCGGCTCTGGAGATCGCCATCCTGGCCAGCGAAAGCGGCATCGACGCAGCGACTGCTGCGCAGTTGGTGAGTATCGGCGCCGCGGCAAGGCGCCTCAAGGGGCACGGCCTCGACGAAGGGATTTCGACGCGCCTGCTGGTCTATGCGGCAACCCTGATCAAGGGCGGTGTCGCTCCCGTCGATGCCTGTCGCATGGCTCTGGTGCGTCCGATCACCGACGATCGCGACATTCGCGACACGCTGGACCACGCGATCGACGCCACTTTCGCCTGAGCGCGGTTGCCGAGTACAGGTTCAGGCAATGACCCCTTCTGACGATAGCGCCGCCCCTTCGTGGGACGAGCGCCTGCGCGGCTACCGCGAGCAGCTCGCCTGCGGCTTCCCGCAGGTCGGCGAAGTCTTCGAAGACTGCATGCGTGAAGCGCTGGCCGTCCTCTCGGCCGAAGGCGTCGACGGCTATCTCGATACGGCGCGCTTCCTCGGCGGCATGGGCCGCGGCGTCGAGCCGGTACTGGCATTCATCGAGGAGTGGCCGCCGATCGCCCGCTTGGTTGGTGAAGCGGCCTTGCCGGCGATCACCGCCAGCATGCATGCGCTCTGGAAATCACCGAATGCCAAGGCAATAACCCCCTTCCTGCAGACCCTGGCGGCCGTCGCCCGGCGTCTGCCTTCGCGCCAGCAGCTGCAGCGCTACCTGGACCTGACGCAGGAGTTCACCGCGCGCACCACCGGTTCGATCCACGGCATTCATCAAACTTTCGCCAGCCCCGGCCTGCCCGATTTCTTTGCGCAGGCCCCGACCCTGCTCAATCAGTTGTCGATCTCCGGGTTGCGCAACTGGGTCGATTACGGCATCCGCAACTACCCGAATCATCCCGAGCGGCAACGCGACTACTTCAGCCTCAAGTCGGCGGACAGCCGCGCCGTGCTGCAGCGCGAGCGCCGCGGCACGCTGCTGGTCGACAAGGAGCGCCTGCTCGACCTCTACCTGCGCGGGCTGTGGGGCGACAGTACGCAACTCGTACCGTATCCGACCGATCCCGACCAGCAGCAGCGACCGCTGCCGTATTACGATGCCTCCGGCATCCGCCTGCCCGACGTCCTCGACGATGCGCATGGCGTTTCCGGCATTGACCGCTACCGTGCCACTCTCGCCCACATCGCCGGCCATCGCCGCTGGAGCACGCCGATGTTCGCCGACAACTGCAGCCCGATGCAGCGCCTGGCGATCGAGGTTTTCGAAGACAGCCGCATCGAGACGCTGGTCATGCGTGCCTACCCGGGCATGCGCCGCATCTTCCTGGCCCTGCACCCGACGCCGCGCGCCGGCGCCTGCGACCCCGAAACCACCTCCTGCCTGCGGCATCGCCTGAGCATGTTCTCGCGCGCGCTGCTCGATCGCGAACATGGCTACCAGGACGCCGAGCTGCTGAAGTTCGTGCGCCACTTCCACGAGACGATGGCGCAGAGCGAGTCCAACAGCGAAGCAATCGCCGAACTGGCCCTGGCCTACATCGCCCGTACCCGTCGCCAGAGCGACCAGCTGGCCAATATCCATTTCGCCGATACCGAAGTCGGCTATCGCGACGACAATCGCCACCTGTGGCGCTTCCACGAGCTCAGCGACGACGAGGAAACGTTCGACGAGCAGCGCCCGACGCCCGTCGCTGCCGACGTCGATCGCCTGCCGCCCCGCCACTATCCCGAGTGGGACTACCAGAGCCAGAGCTACCGGCCGGACTGGGTCAGCCTCTATGAATCGCTGCACCCGGCGGGCGATGCCGCGGATATCGATCACCTGCTCGAAAAGCACGCCGCCCTGGCTCGGCGTCTCAAGCGTCTGCTGGACATCCTCAAGCCGCAGGACAAGGTCCGCATCCGCTATCAGGAAGAGGGCAGCGAACTCGACCTCGATGTCGCCCTGCGCTCGCTGATCGACTTCAAGGGCGGCGCCAGCCCCGACCCGCGCATCAACATGAGCCACCGCACCGACGGTCGTAACCTGGCGGTGCTGGTCCTGCTCGACCTCTCGCAGTCGCTGGCGGACAAAGTCACGGTCGGTACCGGCGGCGGCGAGCAGAGCATTCTCGAACTGAGTCAGGAAGCGGTGTCCTTGCTCGCCTGGTCGATCGAGCAACTCGGCGACCCTTTTGCCATCGCCGGCTTCCATTCCGACAGCCGCCACGACGTCCGCTACCTGCACCTGAAAGGCTACAGCGAGCGCTGGAACGATGTCGTCAAGGCCCGCCTGGCAGCGATGCAGGCCGGCTACTCGACACGCATGGGCGCCGCCATGCGCCACGCCGCGCACTACCTGGCGGCCCAGAAAGCCGACAAGAAACTGTTGCTGGTGCTCACCGACGGCCAGCCCGCCGACGTCGACGTCCATGACGAGCGCCTGCTCATCGAAGACGCCCGCAAGTCGGTCGAGGAGCTCGATCAGCAAGGCATTTTCACCTACTGTATCAACCTCGACCGCCAGGCCGACGACTACGTCGGCGACATCTTCGGCCGGCGGTATACGGTGATCGACAACATCGAGCGTTTGCCGGAGCGGCTGCCGGAGCTGTTCATGGCGCTGACGCGCTAGCGGGTGTAGTGGTCCCTGGAAATCAGACCGTGGTTTAAGCTGTGCTCGATGATGATGAAATGGCCACTCGGATATCCAGGGTGTGCATGTTCAGAGGCATCAGGCGACCACTTCCAGGCCGCGCTTCTCTACCAAGCGCAGCAGCTTGAGGGCGGTGCCGGCTGGCCGCTTCTGGCCGATTTCCCACTTCTGCACCGTCGAGACGCTCGTGTTCAGCAGCCGCGCGAAGACCGCCTGGCTGACCCGCGCCGCTTCGCGGATTTGCTTGATCTGCTCCGGCTCCAGTGGCTCTACCGGCGGCAGGCACAGGCGGTCAAATTCCCGCATCGTCACCTGATCCATCACGCCCGCGCCGTGCAGCCCTTTCGCCGTGTCGTGGACGGCTTCAAGAATCGCTGACTTCGTTTTTCGCATCGCAATCCACCTCCAATAATTCACCGGCACTTTGTGCCGTGCCCAGCCCTGTCGCCGTCAGCGACAGTAAATGCGCGGCCAAGGTCTTCAAGGCTTCCTCTTCGTCCTTGTCGATGTTGCTGCGCGCGTTCTTCGGAAAGCCATACACGAAAATCCATCGGCTGCCCTTGTTCGTGGCCACCAGCGTGCGGAAACCGCCGCTCTTTCCCTGCCCAGCCCGCGCGATCCGCTTTTTCAGCAGGCCGCCGCCCAGGTCAGCTTCGTACAGCCCGTCCGTCATCTCGCGCACCGCCGCGCAGAGGGCCAGGCTGCCGACGCCCTGTTTTCTCGCCCAACGGTCAAACCATCGAGTCTGGTAGATTGCCATGCGCGTTCTCCCCGCTTTCTTGTATAGCACTGAGTGCTAGTGTATGGCAAGCTAAAAGGGGTCTGCTCACAAAACGGGATATATCGTGCGTTAGGCTATTAACGTGAAAGTCGCGTACGCGACTCACGAACCTCCCTTTTCCCCCCCGCGGGAGAAGGGCCGGGGAAGGGGGAAGGTCATGACTTTCATGAGCCGGGGTATCTCGACATGTCATGACCGTTAGCCTGATCTCGCCAGGGGCCAATCGAGGATTCGGAGATGTCGTACGCTAAGCTTCAGTTGCCGTTTGGTGACGATGCTTTGCGTGTCCCTCCGGCAACCTTGCATGAAATCACTGAACGTCCTTGGTAACGTTGGTTGCGAGTTCAACGCGATGAGGAGAGCAGCTGATGGACGATATGGTGAAGGTGACGCAAGCAAGGCACAGCGAG
>Ga0209573_1004534_pt1 | contig 13570 bp, 9 predicted proteins | sample TNRBio252014_DNA_FD_185870 | JGI IMG/M metagenome (GOLD analysis project Ga0209573, IMG submission 185870) | Wastewater treatment Type I Accumulibacter community from EBPR Bioreactor in Madison, WI, USA - TNR Reactor_6/25/2014_ DNA (SPAdes)... | ecosystem: Engineered > Bioreactor > EBPR >...
GGCATCTGCTCACCCGAGATCGAGGCCCGGCTCACCGAGATCGAAAACAAAGGCCAGTCCCTCGCCATCCTCGGCCACACCCCGCATGAAGGTTGCCAGGGCAAGATACTCGGCATCCTCGCCATCGGCGACACCTTGCGCCCCGAGGCCGCCAACGCCCTCATCCTGCTCCATGACGCAGGCCTTGAAAAAGTCGTCATGCTCAGTGGCGACAACCAGCGCACCGTCGATGCCATCGCCCGGCAGGCAGGCATCGACGAAGCCTACGGCGATCTCATGCCCGAGCAAAAGATCGAGCATCTCAAGCGCCTCATGGCCGAGCATCACTACGTCGGCATGATAGGTGACGGCGTGAACGACGCCCCCGCGCTAGCACTCGCCAGTGTCGGCATCGCCATGGGAGCCATCGGCAGCGACACCGCCATCGAGACCGCCGACATGGCCCTCATGCAGGACGACCTCACCCGTGTGGCCGAAGCCATCGCCCTTGGTCGAAGAACGCTGCGCATCATCCAGTTCAATGTCGCCTTCGCCCTCATCGTGAAAGCCATCTTTCTCATCCTCGCCTTCACCGGCCACACCAGCCTGTGGCTCGCCATCCTCGCCGACACCGGTGCGACACTGCTCGTCATCCTTAACGCCCTGCGACTGCTCGGCACATCCCCTTTCCTGAAACCAGAGATCGGCTCCAAGCCCTGAATCTGGCTCCAGTGGAAAACCAAGAACCCACAACCCAACCCAAGCCAACGAACCCATGAAAACACTGCTCCACCTCATCACCCTCATCGCCATCGCCACCACCTCAGCCATCGCTGCAGACGCCAAAGTCAAAGCCGGTCCCCGCAAAGGCCTCCTCCTCGAACTCGGCGGCAAAAGTGCCGAGTTCTTCGTCGAAAAAGACCGCAGCATCAGCATCGCCGTCTATGACGCCGCGCTGAAAGCCCAGCCTGCCACAACGGAGGTCATCACTGCCACCGCAGAAGCCCCAGGGGGCAAGACCAAGCTGGAGTTTGAAAAGAAGGGCAACCTGCTCGTCTCCAAGGCTCCGCTGCCCGCCGGAGAAGGCTACACCGTCGTCGTGCAGGTGAAAGCGAACGCCGAAACCAAGCCCAAAAACTTCCGCATCCCTCTTGTGCTACACACCTGCAAAGGCTGCTCCAATCCCGAGTATGCCTGCATCTGTGATGAGTAGCGAGACCAGCAAACAACGCTCTTATCCCCCTGTCGGCGACAGTTGAGTTCCGAATAGTAGTTGAACAATCGCTGGCTCCATCCAGACTCGTCAGTCATGTCATCCCGCACCGCCAACTGCACCATTGCCGCGCTCGCCCTTTTGGCGATGCTCATGGTGCAGTTGTCGGGTGGCATCTTCCACTACTACTGCGATTGCACGGGCAAGGCAGTCGTCACGATGGACGAGCATTGCCATGGCGAGCATGGTGAGTTGGGGCCGATTGATCATGCGCCTGTCGGGCATCAGCATCATGATGACGACCACGAAGATGTGCCTGCGGATTCAGGCAGCCATCATCACCATGAGCTGGTGCAGACGCCGACCGATACAGTGCCGCCAGATGTCGTGATGGCTCCTGCGCTCAGCCTCACGCCGGTTCTTTGGATCGAAATCTTTGAGATGACCTTGGCTTCCATGAAGGAGCCACCGTTGGTCATTCTCCCTCCGCCAGATGATGGCGGCCCGCCGCAGCTACCGCTGCTGGTGGTGCGGTCGGTGGTTTTCCTGATTTGAGGGGACTTGGCTGACGGGAACACCCGTCGAGCCGTTGCGTGATGTTCCGTGGGCCTTCGTGCCTGGAACACACGCCTGTCACTGCGGCGGCAGTTATCCGCCGAATCCATGCACGCTCATCGTGCTCGGATCACCCCTGCAATCCACCCACCCTCTTTCATCATGCACACTCGTGTCTTTTCATTGCTTCTGCTTCTCGCATCCCATGCCCATGCTGCCAGTCCTGGCGGCTCCTTATCACTGTCAGACGCGCTAGCGCTGTCTCTCCGGCAAAACCCCGAACTCAAATCCTATGACTATGACATCCGCGCTGCTGAGGCGCGGACGCTCCAGGCGGGATTGAAACCCAACCCGGTGCTCAATTACAGCGCCCAAAACCTGCCGGGCAGCGGCCCCTACCGTGGCGGTGACATCATGGAAAACACGCTGGAGCTGGGACAGCTCGTGGAACTGGGCGGCAAGCGTCAGGCGCGTGTCAATGAAGCGAACGCTGGCCGCAGCGTGGCGGAGTGGGCGTATCAAGTGCGCCGTGTCGAGGTGCTCAAGAATACCACGCAGGCTTTCGTGGCCGTGCTCGCCGCCCAACGCCAAGTGCAGCTGGCGGAGGAAACCGCCGCGCTGGCGGAGAAGGTCACGCCGATGACGCAAAAGCGTGTCGAGGCTGGCAAGGCCAACGCTGTCGAGGTCATGCGCAGCAAGGTCGCCGTGGCATCAGCGAAGATCGAACTGGAGCAGGCGAAGCGCACGCTTGCCACGGCCAGAATCAATCTCGCCGTTCAGTGGGGAGCGCAGACAGCGGACTTTGATTCCGTGAAAGGTGATCTGGAAGGCATCAAAGCCCTCCCGAAGTTCTCCACGCTCGTGCAGCGCATCCAGAGCAATCCAGAGATCGCCCGCTGGTCGGCTGAGCGCGACAGACGTTACGCGGCACTGGCAAAGCAAAAGTCGCTGGCAAAGCCGGACATCACTGTCTCCGCAGGCCCGCGCATGTTGGGCAAGGCGGACGACATCTCCTTCGTCGTCGGCTTCTCCATCCCGCTGCCGTTCAAAAACAAGAACCAAGGCGGCATAGCCGAAGCCGAGGCGGAAATCGCCAAGACCGACAGCGAGCGCAAGACCTCGGAGATGAATGTGTATGCGCAACTCAGCGCCGCCTATCAAGTGCTGCTCCGCGCCACGACGGAAGTGGAGCTGCTGAACAAAGACGTGCTGCCGGGTGCGAAGGAAGCCGAAGAAGCCGTCATGCAGGGCTATGAGGCTGGGCGCTTCACCCAGCTCGAAATCCTCGATGCCCGCCGCACCCTCATCCAGGCGCGGAACCAGCACCTCCGCGCCCTCGCGGACTACCACCAGGCCCAGGCAGAGATCGACGCACTCACCGCCGCGCCCATCACGCTGAATCGCAAGTAACACCCCCTTTCAAACCCACCTTTTCATGAACTACAAAGCCATTCTCAATGCAGCGCTCATCGCGCTGCTCCTCATCGGCGGCGCTTATGCGGCCAAACGCATCCTCGGCATCGAACTCACCAGCAAAACGGAAGAAGGCGGTCATGGTGCCGCTGCCGCCGCCGATGATCCCAGCAAACGACGCGGCCCGCACGGTGGCCGCTATTTCGGCGAGCCGGACTTCGAGTGCGAAGTGCAGATCTACGAGCCAGAGGGCGTCACGCCCGAGTTCCATGTCTATTTCTACAAGGACGGCCAGCCCTATGATCCGAAAGACGTGAAGATCGTCATCAAACTGGAGCGCATCAACCGCACGGATACCATCACGTTCAAGAAAGAGGCCGACTACTACATCGGCACGCCCGTGGTCGAGGAACCGCATTCTTTCCACGCCTTCGTGAACGTGCAGCACGGCGGAAAAAGCTACGAGTGGAAGTTTGATTCCATCGAAGGTCGCGCCGAGATGCCGGATGAAATCCTCGCCCGTGCTGGCGTGGAAATGGTGAAGGCAGGCCCGGCCAAGATTCGCCAGCGACTCAGCCTGCGTGGCCGTGTGCAGCTCAATGAGCAGACGCGCACCAGCATCATCCCGCGTTTTGAGGGCATCGTGAAAGCGGTGAACAAAAACCTGGGCGACGTGGTGAACAAAGGCGATGTCCTCGCCACGGTGGAGAGCAACGACAGCCTCCAGACCTACGAGGTCAAAGCCGAGATCGCAGGCACGGTGATCGAGAAAAACGTGAAGCTCGGCGAGTTCGCGGACAATCAGCGCACCCTGTTTGTCATCGCCGATCTCAGCACGGTCTGGGTGGACTTCATCGTGCATCGCAAAGACTTCCCGCTGCTCAAAGCCGGGCAGGCCGTGACCATTCATGCCGATGAAGGTATCGAAAGCGTCGAGGCCACGCTCAGCTACCTCTCCCCCTTCAGCGCCGAGGGATCGCAGACCATGATGGCCCGCGCCGTGGTGCCGAATGCCAAGGGCGAGCTGCGTCCCGGCCTGTTCGTCACGGGCGATGTCGTCTATGAGGAGGCCGATGTGCCCGTCGCCGTGAAGGCCAGCGCCTTGCAGAACTTCCGCGATTGGGATGTCGTGTTCGTGCGCGTCGGCACCTTGTTTGAGGCCATGCCTTTCGAGATCGGACGCCGCGATGCGGAGTGGATCGAAGTCAAAGCAGGCATCCCCGCAGGCATCTCCTACGCCGCTGAGAACAGCTTCATCATCAAAGCCGACGTGATGAAATCCGGTGCCACCCACGACCATTGATCCCTGCCCGCCATGATTGATTCCATCATCCAGTTTTCCATCAAGCAGCGCTGGGTCATCCTGCTGCTCGTGCTCGGCACCGCCATACTCGGTGCCTACAACTACACCCGGCTGCCCATCGATGCCGTGCCGGACATCACGAACGTCCAGGTTCAGATCAATACCGAAGCACCCGGCTACTCGCCGCTCGAAGTCGAGCAGCGCGTCACCTTCGCCGTGGAGAATGCCATGGGCGGCCTGCCGCACCTCGACTACACGCGCTCCGTCTCGCGCTACGGCCTTTCGCAAGTCACCGTCGTGTTCAAAGACGGCACCGACATCTACTTCGGACGCCAGCTTATCGCCGAGCGTTTGCAGGAGGTGAAAAGCAAACTGCCACCCGGCCTGGAGCCGAGCATGGGGCCGATTGCCACCGGACTTGGAGAGATCTTCATGTTCACCGTCACTGCCGAACCATCAGCGCGAAACGAGGAAGGCAAAGCCTACACACCCACCGACCTGCGCACCATCCAGGACTGGATCATCAAGCCGCAGTTGCGGAACATCCCCGGCGTCATCGAGGTGAACACCATTGGCGGTTATGAGAAGCAGTTCCACGTCACGCCTGACCCGAACAAGCTCGTCTCGTTTGATGTGACCTTGCGCCAGCTCATGGAGGCGCTCGACCTGAACAACGCCAACGTCGGCGCGGGCTACATCGAGAAAAATGGTGAGCAGCTTCTCATCCGCGCTCCCGGTCAGGCCGAGGGCATCGAAGACTTGCTGAACATCATCGTCGCGCATCGAGATGGCACACCCATCCTCGTCAAAGACGTGGCCGAAGTCGTGCATGGCCGCGAACTCCGCACCGGCGCGGCCACCGTGAACGGTGAGGAAGTCGTGCTCGCCACCGTCTTCATGCTCGTCGGTGAAAACAGCCGCACCGTCTCCAGCCGCATCGCTGCGAAGCTAGTAGAAGTGAACCGCTCATTGCCGGAAGGCGTGAAGGCCAACGCCGTCTATGACCGCACCACCCTCGTGGACTCCACCATCGAGACCGTGAAGAAGAACCTCTTTGAAGGAGCCACGCTCGTCATTGTCATCCTGTTCCTGCTGCTGGGGAACTTCCGTGCGGCACTGCTCACCGCCTGCGTCATCCCGCTTTCGATGCTGCTCACCATCACCGGCATGGTCGGTGCGAAGATCAGCGGGAACTTGATGAGTCTCGGCGCACTCGACTTCGGCATCATCGTCGATGGCGCGGTCATCATCGTGGAGAACTGCATCCGCCGACTCGCCGAGGAGCAGCATCGTCATGGGCGGTTGCTCACCAGAGCCGAGCGCTTCGAGATTGTCTTCTCTGCCACCCGCGAAGTGCGAAAGGCCAGCATCTTCGGCGAACTCATCATCATGGTCGTTTATCTCCCCATCCTCACGCTCACCGGCATCGAGGGGAAGATGTTCTTCCCCATGGCCTTCACCGTGCTCGCCGCGCTGGGTGCTGCCATGATCTTGTCCGTGACCTTTGTGCCTGCCGCCGTCGCCATCTTCCTCGGAGGCCGCATCAGTGAAAAAGAAAACATCCTCATCCGCTCTGCCAAGGCCGTCTATGAACCCATGCTGCGTGCCGCCATCGCCGCTCGCGGTGCCGTGGCCGCTGCAGCCGTCATCCTCGTGATGCTGTGCCTGCTGCTCGCCTCCCGCATGGGCAGCGAGTTCATCCCACGGCTCGATGAAGGCGACTTCGCTCTCCATGCCCTGCGCATCCCCGGCACCAGCCTCACGCAGGCCGTGGAGATGCAGCGCACACTGGAAGCCAAGCTCGGGCAGATCCCCGAAGTGAAGGAAATCTTCACCAAGCTCGGCACCGCCGAGATCGCCACCGATCCCATGCCGCCCAGTGTCGCGGATTGCTTCATCATGATCAAACCGCGCAAAGACTGGCCCAACCCAGATATGCCGAAAGCAGAACTGGCGGAGAAAGTCATGGCCGCTGCCAAGTCGGTGCCGGGCAACAACTACGAACTGCTCCAGCCCATCGAAATGCGCTTCAACGAACTCATCGCCGGTGTCCGCAGTGACGTGGCCGTGAAGGTCTTTGGCGACAAGATGGAAGTCATGGAGGAAACCGCCGGGCAGATCGAAGACGTGCTCAAACAAGTGCCCGGCGCTGTCGATGTGAAACTGGAACAAACCACCGGCCTGCCCGTGCTCACCATCGCCATCGACCGTCCCATGATCGCCCGTTACGGCCTGAACATCGCCGACGTGCAGGAGGTCATCGAGATCGCCATCGGCGGCAAGGAAGCCGGACAAATTTTCGAGGGCGACCGTCGCTTCGCCATCCTCGTGCGCCTGCCTGAAAAGCTGCGCACCGACCTCGAAGCGCTCAAACGCCTGCCCATCCCGCTGCCACAAAAAGCAGAGGCTGACGCCAAACTCACCCGCATCGCCTACCAGCCAAAGAGCAGCGTCGCCACCGCCGACACTATCCCGCTCGGTGAGCTAGCCGAGTTCACCCTCGCTCCCGGCCCGAACCAAATCAGCCGCGAGAACGCCAAGCGCCGCGTCGTCGTCACCGCCAATGTGCGCGGTCGCGACATCGCCAGCTTTGTCGGTGAAGCACAAAAGCGCATCGCCGAAGAAGTCACCGTGCAGCCCGGTTACTGGATCAGTTGGGGCGGACAATTTGAAAACCTCATCTCCGCCAGCCAGCGATTGAAGATCGTCGTGCCCGTCGCGCTGCTGCTCATCCTCATCCTCTTGTTCAGCGCCTTCGGTTCCGTCAAAGACGCGCTGCTCATCTTCACCGGCGTGCCCATGGCACTCACTGGCGGCATCATCGCGTTGTGGTTGCGCGACATCCCGCTCTCCATCTCCGCCGCTGTCGGCTTCATCGCTTTGTCAGGCGTGGCCGTGCTCAATGGCGTCGTCATGATCAGCTTCATCAGAAAGCTCATCGAAGACGGCATGGGATTGGATGCTGCCATCCTCAGCGGCTCCCTCACCCGCCTGCGCCCCGTGCTCATGACCGCCCTCGTTGCCAGCCTCGGCTTCGTCCCCATGGCCCTCGCCACCGGCCCCGGAGCCGAAGTCCAGCGCCCCCTCGCCACCGTCGTCATCGGCGGCATCCTCAGCTCCACACTGCTAACACTGCTCGTGCTGCCAGCGCTGTATCGCATGTTCAATCGCGTCACTCCACGCAAAGAAGCCCCCGCAAGCGTCAATGCCTAACCTCAACCACCCAAACCTATGACTGACATCACTCAAATCATCCAAAGTGGCAGCGCCCATGCGTGGCTCTACATCCCCGTCGCCATCCTGCTCGGTGCTCTCCATGGACTGGAGCCGGGGCATTCCAAAACGATGATGGCCGCCTTCATCATCGCCATCCGTGGCACCGTCTGGCAGGCCGTGCTGCTGGGCCTCTCCGCCGCCATTTCTCACTCGCTGCTCATCTGGATTCTTGCCGCGCTCGCCCTGCATTACGGCGGGCAATGGAACGCAGAGCACACCGAGCCTTACTTCCATCTCGCCTCCGCCGCGATGATCTTCGCGCTCGCCGTGTGGATGTATCTCCGCACCCGGCGCGAAGTCGCCGAAGCCCACGCGCACGATCACCGCGATGGTCACGACCACGACCACACGCACGAGCAACCTGCCAAAGTCGAAACGAGTGAACCCGACCAATGGCAGGCTCATTCGCACTCCCACACTGCCGCTCCGCGTCTGCTCACGGGTGAAACGATGACCGCCAGCGGCCTCATCCTGCCCGCAGGCATGACCACACCCGCCGCCGTGCCCTCCAGCAGCGGCAAACAAGGCCCGCATGGCGGCATGTTGCTCGATACCGGCCACGGCTGGCTGGAAGTCTGCATCTTTGAGACCGGCGTGCCGCCGCGCTTCCGCATCTATCCCTGCAAAGCCAACGGTGAAACCGTGCCTCTGCCCAAAGGCACGCAGCTCGGCATCGAAACCGCCCGCCTCGATGGCCGCACCCAGAAGTTCGCCTTTGAAGCCAAAGACACCTTCTGGGAAGCCACCAGCGAGCTGCCAGAGCCGCATGAGTTTCTTGCCGTTGTGAGTCTCGGCCATAGCGACCACGCCCACACCTATCGTCTGCGCTTCACTGAGGAGCACCACGGCCACAGCCATGCCCCCGTCGCTGTCGAAGAACCCGAAGACGACGGCGTGGAATACCAAGACGCCCACGAACGCGCTCACGCGCAGGACATTGCCAAGCGCTTCGCCAACCGCACCGTCACCACGCCGCAGATTGTCTTGTTTGGCATCACCGGCGGCCTCATGCCCTGTCCTGCTGCCTTCACGATCTTGGTCGTGTGCCTTCAAATCAAAAAGGTCGTGCTCGGCTTCGCCCTCGTCGCCGCCTTCAGCTTCGGCCTCGCCCTCACGATGGTCGTCGTCGGAGCCTTGGCCGCATGGAGCGTCAACCACGCCCAGAAACGATTCAGCGGCTTCGGCGAATGGATGCGCCGCGCCCCCTACATCTCCTGCGCCCTCCTCGTGCTCCTCGCCTCCTTCATGGCATGGCAGGGCTGGCAGGGACTCTCGCAGCCGCACGTTCACTGAATTCACATGGTCGCTTCACGCTGGATCACCCTCAGGGAAAATAAAAATTGAATAAAACCAGCCACGAGCACATCTTATCCCGTCCCATGTCTTCTCTCTGCAAACGCATCCTCCCTACGCTGGCCGTTCTGGTCGTGGCGTGTGCGCAGGTGTTTGGGGTGCAGCGCGGGTATGCCTGTGCTCACGGTGAGGAAACCCTGGAGACGAAGTCGGAGCACTGCCATCGAGTGATCGTGGATGACCACGCTGATGAGGTGCCCTGCGAAGAATCCTCCGGCAAGGAGTGCGGCGACCAGGGCGAGAAGGAGCATCATGCGCCGCTGAGCGTGGACATGCAGGCCGCGCCATCGAGTCTGGCAGCAGTCGCTATTCCGGTCTTTGTGGCGGTGCAGCTCGCCGAGCTACCGGTGCATGAGTGGGCGCTGATGCTCACGCTCGTGGAAGATGTTTCAATGAAGACGCCCCTGGACACCGGGGGAGACAGTCCGCCATCTGCCGCTGTGCAGGTGGCGCGTTGCATGGTGATTTTGGTTTGAGGCAGGCTGCCAGCGCTGCCGTCCACGACTGACGGCTGAGGCTCACTGGCATTTCCTTTTGCACTTCCAGGCATGGCCTGTCCACGCCTGCAAACCTCAACCCACCACCCTTCTCATGCTACGTTCCATTTCTCTCACCTTCTCGTTGTTCCTGGCGGCTGTTTCGTCTGCTCCGGCCCTCACTCTTTCTCTCTCCGACATCGGGCCGCGTGTCCGTGCGGCTCATCCCTCGCTGAAAGCCGCCCGCATGGCGGTGGAGGAGGCACGGGGGCGGCAGCTTGGCGCGGGTCGGCTCTCGAATCCTTCGGTCGGTCTGGACACCCGCAATGAAACTTACCTCTCGCCGGGCGAGGTCATGTTTTCACTCGATCAATCCTTCCCGATCACCAAGCGCTTGCGGCTGGAGAAGCAGCTCACCGCGCAGCTCGTCACTGCGGCGGAGCTGGAGGTGCGGGACGCCGAGAGGCGTTTGATTTCCGAGGCGCAGACTTTGGCGGTGCAGGTGCTCGCCATCGAGCAACAGAGGAGTTTGCGCAAACAGCAGACGGAGCTGGCGACGAAGCTCTCCGAGTTCGTGACCGGACGCGCCAAAGCAGGTGAACTCTCCGCTCTGGATGCTGCACAGGCCCAGGTGGATGCCCAGCGTCTCATCGTGGAGGCCCGCAAGCTGGAAGGCGAGAGCCGCAGCCTGCTAGGCACCCTGAAGCCCATGCTGAACCTCGATCCTGACGACTCGCTGTCGATCTCAGGTGCCCTCCCAGAAATGGGCGTGCCGGGCAAAGGAGCGAGCTGGATGATGCGGGCCGACTATCAGCTCGCCGAGGCCAAGGTCATCGCTTCTCAAACCGACATCAGCCTCGCCAAAGCCAACAAATGGCAGGACGTGAACGCGGGCATCTTCGCCGGGCCAGAGACTCAGAACGCCCCAGGTGATGATCGCCGAACCAATGGGGTGATCGGTTTCCGCATCTCGCTTCCACTGCCGTTCTGGAACAAGAACGAGGGGCAGATCGCAGAGAAGACCGCCGCCGCAGAGCGTGTGCGTTTGGAACAAGCGGCCCTCGCCAAGCAAATCCGCAGCGATGCGGAGAATGCACGGAAAGACATGCAGACCAGCTACGATCTCGCCCACGAGACTCGCGACAAGCTGCTGCCGCTCGTGATTGAGCAAACTGGCAAGCTCGAAAAGGCCTACGAAAGCGGCCAGACCGACCTGCTCACCATTCTCCGCGCTCGCGAGCAGCGCCTGCAACTCGAAGCCGCCGCGCTGGACGCCGTGCGGGACTTTCACCTCGCCCGCATCCGCTACGAGGCCGCCATCGGCAAGCACGCCCCGGCCACACCTGCACCCAAACCCGTCCGCTAATCTTCCATCTTCCATCTCATCATGAAACGACCCCTGGCTCATTTATTCCTCTGTCTGTCATTGACCGGCATCACCGCTGCCGCCGAAGACGCCAAACGCGCCGCCAACACCGTCGTGCTGGATGAAACCGGCGTGAAAAACCTCCGCATCGAGACTGTCGAAGTCGAGGAAACCGACTTCGAGGCCACCATCTTCTCTCTGGGCCGGATCGAGGCCATTCCCAGCAAAGTTGCCGCTGTCAGCAGCCGCATTCCGGGGCGTATCATCGAGCTGAAACTCACGCCCGGAGACACCGTGAAAGCAGGCGACGAAGTGGCGAAGGTGGAGAGCCGCCAGCCGGGCGATCCGCCGCCGGTGATCTCGCTCAAGGCACCGCTCAGCGGACTCGTCACTCATGTGGATGCACGGCTTGGCGATCCTATTGACCCTGAGAAGGCGATGCTGGAGATCACCGACCTCAGCGAAGTCTATGCCGTGGCTCGTGTGCCGGAGCATCAGGCAGGGCGCATGAAAACGGGCACCGTGGCGCACATCAAAGTCGCGGCACTGCCGAATGAGAAGTTCGATGGCGAGCTGTTGCGTTTCGGCACCAGCGCGGACAAGGCCAGCGGCACCATTGATGCGATTTTCCGCCTGCCGAACACCGGCGGCCAGCTCCGTGCAGACATGCGGGCGGAGTTCAGCATCGTCATGAGCAAACGAGCAAATGTCGTCAGCGTGCCACGTGCCGCTTTGCAGGGTGAGGGCGGCAACCGCTTCGTCTATGTAAAGGACTTCGATCTGGCGAACGCCTTTGTGAAAACGGCTGTCACTGTTGGTGAGATCAATGACCGCTTTGTCGAAATCCTCAGCGGCCTGCTGCCAGCGGATGAAGTGGTGACTCGCGGTGCTTATTCGCTCTCCTTTGCCGGAGCCAGCAGTGTCTCGCTCAAAGAGGCGCTGGATGCCGCGCACGGCCATGAACATGCTGCCGATGGTGGTGAGCTGACACCCGAGAAAAAAGCCGAGATGGCCGCACAAAAGGGTGGTGGCGACGGGCATGGACACAGCGAGGAAGAAGGTGCCAGCCCGCTGTGGAAGTATGGCTGCGGTGTTTTGTTTGTGCTCCTGCTGCTCGCCATCTTCACGAAGAAAAGCCGCCCTGACGCTGACGAAGCACCCACCCCAAAACACACTGAAAAGGAGGCCGCGTAAGCCATGCTCAACAAAATGATCCAGTGGGCGCTCGCCAGTCGGGCGCTCATCATCGGGGCCGCACTCATCCTCATGGTGATGGGTTTGAAGACAGCCACCGAGCTGCCCGTGGAGGTGCTGCCAGACCTCACCAAGCCCACCGTCATCATTTTGACGGAATCTCCCGGCCTCGCGCCGGAGGAAGTGGAGACGCGTGTAACCCAGCCCATTGAAACAGCTCTCATGGGCGTGGCTGGGCTGACTCGCCTGCGCTCGAACTCTGACGTGGCTCTGTCCCTCGTGTATGCCGAGTTCGGCTGGGACATGGACATCTACCGGGCACGCATGTTTGTGCAGGAGCGGCTACAGGCCGCGCGCGGCCAGCTTCCCGAGGGCGTGCAGCCCTTCATGACTCCGGTGGCATCCCTCATGGGCGAGATTTTGCTCGTCGGTGTGCGCTCCACCATCAAGGAAGGCGAGCCGGGCTACCTGCCGCCGCGTGAGGTGCGCTCGCTGGCGGATTGGACGATCATGCGTCGTCTGAAAAGCGTTCCCGGCATTGCTGAAATCCTCAACATGGGCGGCGGTGTGAAGCGCATCGAAATCCAGCCTGATCCCTTCAAGATGCAGGCCAATGGTGTCAGCTTTGACGAGCTGGAGCAGGCCGCCACCGAGGCTGCCAGCACCACCACGGGCGGCTTTATCAATACCGGCTCCACCGAGATCATGGTGCGCAATCTCGCCATGACCGTCGAGCTGGATGACATCGCCCGCACGTCCATCAAGAAGGTCAATGACCGCCCCATCTCCATCGGTGACGTGGCAAATGTGGTCTGGGGCATTGAGCCGATGCGCGGCGATGCCACTGTCAGCCAGACACCGGAGAAATCACCAACCTATGGGGTGATCATGTCTATCACCAAGTCTCCCGGCTTTGATACTCGTGCGCTGACGGATCAGGTCAAAGCGGCGCTGCAAGAACTCAATGCCAGCTTTCCGCCGGGTGTCGAGACCACGCTGCTCTTCCAGCAAAAGGACTTCATTGATAACGCCATTGGCAATCTCACCGAGGCCATTCGTGATGGGGCCATCATGGTCACGATCATTCTGTTTCTGTTCCTGCTAAACTTCCGCACCACGTTCATCACCCTCATGGCGATGCCGCTCTCCTTCGGTATCACGATGCTGGTCTTCAAGTGGCTCGACATCAGCGTGAACAGCATGACCCTCGGCGGCCTCGCGGTCGCCATCGGCATGGTCGTGGATGACGCCATCGTGGATGTGGAGAACGTCTTCCGCCGTCTGCGGGAAAACGCAGCCCTGCCTCACCCGCACCCGAAGTTGCAGGTCATCGGCAGAGCCTCCGGCGAGGTGCGAAACTCCATCCTCTACGCCACCGTGCTCATCATCCTGGTGTTCCTGCCGCTGCTGGGCCTCACCGGAGTCGAGGGGAAACTTTTCGC
>Ga0209573_1004535_pt1 | contig 13569 bp, 11 predicted proteins | sample TNRBio252014_DNA_FD_185870 | JGI IMG/M metagenome (GOLD analysis project Ga0209573, IMG submission 185870) | Wastewater treatment Type I Accumulibacter community from EBPR Bioreactor in Madison, WI, USA - TNR Reactor_6/25/2014_ DNA (SPAdes)... | ecosystem: Engineered > Bioreactor > EBPR >...
AAGGAGCAGGACATCCCGCTGAAGGCCGGCGATCGCGTCCGGGTCGGCACGCCGGGCGGCGGCGGCTACGGCGATCCGCTGAAGCGCGACCGCGACCTTGTCAGGCGCGACGTGGAGATGGGTTACTATTCGGCGGCCGACGCGGAGCGCCTGTTCGGCCCGTTCTGACGACGACGATCAGTTCCGGCCGGGCGGCACCACCTCGTAGCCGAGTTCTTCCGCCTCGTCGTCGACCATCTCGGCGGGGAAGCCCGGCGCGAGGATCGAAAGGCCGGTCGCCTCCTCCAGCCGGCGGATGATGTCGTCGGAGTTGGCGCGCACCCCGTAGCGCTTCTGCCCGTCGCGGAAGATGTCGATCATCAGCGGCGAGATCTCCAGCGGCACGTGGTGCTCCTCGGCGATCTTCTGGAACAGGCCGATATCCTTCATGACGAGGTCCATGGTGAAGGAGATGTCGCGCGAGCCGTTGAGGATGACCTGGCTCTCCGTCTCGTGGACGAAGGACGTGCCCGACGAGATCTTGATCGCCTCGTAGGTGGTGGCGAGGTCCATTCCGGCCGCCTTCATCGTCACCATCGCCTCGCAGCACGTGAGCAGGTTGGCCGTCGCCAGGTAGTTGGTCATCACCTTCAGCGTCGACGCCGTGCCGATCGGGCCGGTGTGCAGGATGCGCCGGCCCATGATGCGCAGCATCGGCAGGATCCGCTCGAAGGTCGGCCGGGTGCAGCCGGCGAAGATCGAGATGTTGCCCGTCGCCGCCCGGTGCACGCCGCCCGACACCGGGCAGTCGACGGCCTCGGCGCCGGTGGCGACGACGAGCGCCGCCAGACGGCCGATCTCGGCGGCGTCGGTGGTCGACATCTCCGCCCAGATCTTGCCGGGCCCGAGCGCCGACAGGATGCCGTCCGGACCTTCCATCACCGCGGCCGACGCCGCCGGCGACGGCAGGCAGGTGATGATCAGGTCGCAGCTCTCGGCCATGGCGCGCGGGCTCTCGGCCCACTTCGCCCCCTTCGCCAGGAACGGCGCCCCGGCCGCGCGGTCGAGATCGCGCACGGTCAGGTCGACGCCGTTGCGCAGCAGCGTTCCGGCGAGCTTGCCGCCCGCATTGCCCAGGCCGATGAAACCGGTCTTCATGGTCGTCCCCCGATGTCGAGTGTGCGCCGAGCGTTGCCCCGGCGCGCGCGGCGCGGCAACGGGCCAGCGGCGGCCTTGGATGGGTGCAGCCCGTGACTTCCCGCCGACCGGCCGCCGCAGCGCGCTACAGGATGATATCGGCCCGCCTGCGCCGCGCCAGCACCCGGTCGACGTTGGGCATGTCGTTGTTCGCCACCCAGGCGTCCCCGTCCGCCCGGCCGAGGTCGCGCCAGCGCTGGCGCAGCCGCTGTTCGAGTTCGCTGCGCGGCACGTCGAGGAACACCGAGACGTCGAACAGCGGGGCAAGCCGCGACCACGGTTCTTCGTCGAGGAGCAGGTAGTTGCCCTCGACCAGCACGAAGCGCACGTCTTCGCCGACAATGGCGGCGCCGGCGCGAGACAGCTCCATCGTCCGGTCGAAGACGGGAATCGCGATATCCGCCTCGACCGCGCGCAGGCGTTTCAGCAGCGCCTCGAGGCCGCCCAGGTCGAAGGTCTCGGGCGCGCCCTTGCGCGATGCCAGCCCGCGTTCGCGGAGGACGCGGTCGTCGAAGTGGAAACCGTCCATCGGCACGACCGCCGCAGCCCCCGCCGGCAACAGCATGGCGAGTCGCTCGGCCACCGTCGACTTGCCGGCGCCTGGCGGACCGGCGATGGCGACGACGATGCGGCGCGCTCCGGCGGCGCGCTTGAACAGCGTTGCGGCGAGATGGGAGATCTCCGACATGGCTTCGATTCCGCGATGTCCGCCGGGCAGGCGGCGGATACCGGTCGTCATTCTAGGCCGATGCGGCGGCGATGAAAACAGCTCCGCGCCGACCGGGCCGGCCGACGGTCGCGGCGAGGGCGGGTCTTCCAGTGCTTGCGTTTGCGGTGACGGCTGATAGAGGATTCATCAATCCGGTAGGGATGCGAGGTTCATGATCCGGCGCGCCAGGACGGCCTTGCGAACGCAGCTGTTGCCGTTGGTGGCGATCGTCGCCGTGCTGGCGGTGGTCGTCGGGGGCCGCTCGGTCCTCGTCGAGAGGCAGGCAGCCCTCAGCCGCGCGGTTGTCGAGGCCTTCGAGCGTCAACGCGGCATCGGCACGGTCCTGACGCTTCTGCAGGAAGCCGAAACAAGCCAGAGAGGCTACCTCCTCGCCGGCGAGGATGAGTATCTCGAACCTTACCAGACGGCGACCGCCGCGCTGCCCGCCGCTCTAGAGACGCTGGGCAAGGGCGCAGGTGCGGACGCCGAATCATCGGCCCGGGTCGATTCCGTCAAAAGGCTGGCGGTCGCCAAGATCGCCGAGATGGCCAGCGTGATAGAGCTGCACCGATCCGGAAACGACGCGGCGGCCATAGCGATGATCCGCGGCGATCAGGGCAAGGCCTACATGGACGACATCCGTGTCCTGCTTGCCGACATGCAGCGCTCGGAATCGGCGGCGCTCGCCGCCAGGCTGGACGAGGCGCAGCAGACCGCCGTGTGGCTGCGCTACGGATCCTATGCCGGTGGCGCGGCGATCCTGGCGCTCGGCGTGTTCGGGTTCTTCGATCTGCGCCGGCGCATGCGTTCGATGACCGAGGCATACGCGGAAATCGACGCCGCCAACGCCGCGCTGCGCGCCGAGATGGCGAGCCGGCAGGAAGCCGAGGCGCAGGTTCGCCAGATGCAGAAGATGGAGGCGGTCGGCCAGCTCAGCGGCGGCATCGCCCACGACTTCAACAACATGCTCGCCGTCATCATGAGCGCGCTCAACCTGATCCAGCGCAAGCTCGCACGCGGCGAGACGGATATCGACAAGTTCGTCGAATCGGCGACCGATGCGGTCAACCGCGCCGCGGCGCTGACCCAGCGCCTGCTCGCATTCTCGCGGCAGCAGCCGCTGTCGCCGCGCGCCGTGGACGCCAACAGGCTGGTATCGGGCATGTCGGAGCTGCTGCGCAGGGCGCTGGGCGGCAGCCTGTCCGTCGAGACCGTGCTGGCGGGCGGCCTGTGGCGAACCTATGCCGACGTCAGCCAGCTGGAGAACGCGATCCTCAACCTCGCCGTCAACGCGCGCGATGCCATGACCGAGGACGGAAAGCTGACGATCGAGACCGCCAACGCCCACCTCGACGACACATACGCGCGCGCCCACGCCGAAGTGCAGCCGGGCCAGTACGTGATGATCGCCGTCACCGACACCGGTGCGGGGATGACGCCGGACATCGTGTCGCGCGCCTTCGAGCCGTTCTTCACGACCAAGCCGGTCGGCAAGGGGACCGGCCTCGGCCTCAGCCAGGTGTTTGGCTTCGTCAAGCAGTCGGGCGGCCATGTGAAGATCTATTCCGAACCCGGCCAGGGAACGACGATCAAGATCTACCTGCCGCGCCATTTCGGCGAGGGGGAGGAAAGCGCGGATAACCGGGCGGCGGCACCGGAACCGGCGGCTTCGGAGACCATCCTCGTCGTTGAGGACGACGACTCCGTCAGGGCAGGCACGGTAGCCGCGCTGGGCGAGCTCGGCTACCGGGTCGAGCAGGCCGCGGATGCCGTCGAGGCGTTGCGCCGCCTGGAAGCCAACGCCGAGATCGCGCTGGTCTTCACCGACATCGTCATGCCCGGCATGAACGGACGCAAGCTCGCCGACGAGATGGCGACGCGCTTCCCCTCGGTGAAGGTTCTGTTCACCACGGGCTTCACCAGGAACGCGGTCGTCCACAATGGCGTCCTCGACCACGGCGTGAGTTTCATCGCCAAGCCGTTCGGCATCGAGCAGCTGGCGCGCAAGCTGCGCGACGTACTCGACGGTTGACGCTCGCGCCGAGGCCTCGCCGGCCGCAACAGTGTTCCGATCCCGGCAAGAAAAAAACCGGCCGGGCTCGCGCCCGGCCGGTCGATAGAGGGACTTCGTTCGGACCGGTCAGTTTCCGGAGTACTTCTCGATCAGCGCGCGGGCTTCGGCGACGAGCGCCTTGCCGTCGATGCCCTTGCCGGCCATCTCGGCTTCCCAGGCCTCGACCAGCGGCGCGGCCGTGTCCTTCCAGCGCTGCGTCTCGGCCTCGTCGAGCGTGATGATGTTGTTGCCGGCCTTCTGCGCGATGGCGAGGCCGATCTTGTCGCCCTCGTCCATGACGCGGCCCATCATCGCGGCGGTCTCGATGCCGGAGTTGGCGTCGATGACCTTCTTCAGGTCGTCGGGCATCTTGTCGTAGGCGGCCTTGTTCATGGCGAAGACGAAGGTCTGCGTATACAGGCCGTTCTTGCCGGAGAAGCCGGTGTGGTTCTTCACCAGTTCGGCGACCTTGAGCGACGGGGTCACTTCCCACGGAATGGTGGTCGCGTCGATGACGCCCTTCGACAGCGATTCCGGCACGGCCGGGACCGGCATGCCGACCGGGGTGGCGCCGAGCTTCTCGAGCAGCTGGTTGATGATGCGCGAGCCGCCGCGGATCTTCAGGCCGTTCATATCCTCGAGCTTGTTGATCGGGTTCTTGGAGTGGATGAGGCCGGGGCCGTGGGCGTGCCAGGCGATCACCTTGACGTCGGCGAACTCCTTGGCGCAGTTCTTCTCGCAGTACTCGTGGAATGCCTTCGACGTGGCCTCGCCGGTGGTCATGTTGAAGGGCAGTTCGAACGCTTCCGTGGTCGGGAAGCGGCCGGGCGTGTAGCCGATCACGGTCCAGATCAGGTCGACGACGCCGTCCTTGGCCTGGTCGTAGAGCTCCGGCGGCTTGCCGCCGAGCTGCATGGCCGGATAGAGCTCGACCTTGATGCGGCCGCCCGAGTCCGCCATCACCTTCTCCGCCCAGGGCGTCAGCGCCTTGGCCGGGATGGTCGCCTGCGGGGGCAGCATCTGGTGGAGCTTGAGCGTCACTTCCTGGGCGAACGACGTCACGGTCATCGCGCCGAAGGCAACGGCTGCTGTCAGTAGGGTGCTAAGTCTCATCGGTAATCCTCCCTTGCCGAATGGATATTGTTATACTGTAGAACTTTTTGCCGCGCCAGTACGCCCTTCGCCGTGCCCGGCTCCTGCATCTTTCCCCATCCGGCCCGCAGGCGGAAAGGAAATCATCGCGCCGCGAGGCGTATTCATTGCGCCCGCGCCTGGCGAGGCGCCGGCCTCGCCCCGTCGCGGCGCTGCGTCGACCGCCAGGCGCACGGCCGGCACGCCGCGGATGGCGGGGACGCGCCGATCGGCCGGCCGTGGTTCGATAAGACCGGACAGTCGCCCGCGTACATGAGCGCCTTCCACGAGCGCCCACATGAAGCGCGCCGCCGCTGTGTCGCCGCGGGGAACGAGAATACGCAGCGAACCCGGCTCGGCGGGCAGGCAGGCGAAGGTCTGGATCGCGCCGCGCGGGCCGGCGACGATGTCGACCGTCGCTCCGGGCTCCGGCGCCACCGGTGCGCCGCTCAGCGCGAACTCGACGAAGCGGACGCCGGCCGCGACAGTCCGCGCCCGCGTCACGCAAGCCATCCGCCACCCGCCTGCATTCTCCGTGCTTCCCATCGCCGGGCTCCCTTACGTCGGCATCAGCGAGAAGCCGGGGACGCTGCGCATCAGCGACCGGTTGGCCATGACGAAGGCGAGGTTCTGGCGCGCCAGGCGGGCGTGTTCGCGCGCCAGCGCCTCGGCGCGCGCGCCCTCGCGCATTTCGATCGCCTCGGCGATGGCGCGGTGGTGGGCCTGGCCGACGGTGAGCGAAGCGCGGAACGCCGGTATGTCGGTCTGCGCGTTGAGAAAGGCGCTCGGTCCGGCGAAGGGCAGCCTCAGGACCCGCTCTATCTCCCGGCGGATCACCTGGCTGCCCGAGAGGCCGGCCAGCATTTCATGGAACTCGGCGTTCTTCTTCACGTAGTTCGAGAAATCGAGTTCCTCGATCGGAACGCGCACGATCTCGTCGAGATCGGCGACGAGCGCCTTGAATAGCGCGAGCTTGGCGGGAGCGACGCCGCGCTCGGCCGCCAGGCGCGCCGCCGTGCCCTCGAGGACGCCGCGCAGCTCGATCGCATCGACGATGTCGGCCTCCGACAGTGCACGTACCGCGTAACCGCCGGAAGGGATCGATTCGAGCAGCCCCTCCTGCTCGAGCCGTGCCAGCGCGGCGCGGACCGGCGTGCGCGACAGGCCGAGCCGCTCGGACAGGGTGATCTCCGACAGCCGTTCGCCGGGCGCTGCCGTGCCGGAATAGACGAGATCGCGGACGCCGAGCACGGCCTTCAGCGTCTGGGAAACGGTCTTGTCCTCGGCGGGGCGTCGGGCCATGCCTACCGTCCCGGTGCGCAGACGGGCGCGGGCCGGCCGGCCGGGGCGCCCGCCGGGCGAGTGCCCTGCGCCTGTGTCGATGGGATCATGCCGTGGTCCTCCCAGCCGTGGCCTGGATAAATACACGCTGTATACAGGGCGATTGTCAAGCGGGCCGTGGCGTGCGATCTGACGGGCATCGGCCAGTCCAGGAATTCGGGAGGAACGACGTTGGCGAACGCAGATATCCGGAAGCCGCCCTATCGCGCGGATCATGTGGGCAGCCTGCTGCGCCCGGATGCGGTGAAGGCGGCGCGCAAGCGTTTCTACGAGGAAAGATCGATCGATGCCGAAGAGCTCGCCGGCATCGAGGACGAGGCGATCCGCGACGCGGTGAAGCTGCAGCAGGACGCAGGCCTGATGGCGGTGACCGACGGCGAGATCCGCCGTTCCTTCTGGCACTACGACTTCATGGGCGAACTCACCGGGCTCGACCTGGTGGAGCGGGAAGAGGGCGTGCAGTTCCATGGTGTCAAGCTGCGGCCGATCTTCCCGACCATCACGGAGAAGCTCGATTTCCCCGACGATCACCCGATGCTCGATCATTTCCGGTTCGTCGCCTCGGTGACGAGCGTGACGCCGAAGATTTCCATCCCCGGGCCGAGCTGCTGCCATTTCCGCGTCGCCAGGGCCGACATCCATCCGAAGGAATACCAGGATCCCGAGGCGCTGTTCGCCGACCTGGCAAAGACCTACGCGAAGGCGGTGAAGGCCTTCTACGAGGCCGGCTGCCGCTACCTGCAGATGGACGACATCTTCTTCGCCTATCTGTGCGATCCCAAGCACCGCGCAGCCAAGGCCGCCGATGGGCAGGACCCCGACTGGCTGATCGACCGCTACGCCTGGATGATGCACGAGGCGATCAAGGACCGTCCCGACGACATGCTGATCGGCATGCACATGTGCCGCGGCAACTTCGTCTCCACCCACGCGGCCGAGGGAGCCTACGACCCGGCAGCGGACGCGATCTTCAACAAGACCGGCGTCGACGTCTACTTCATGGAATACGATTCGGAGCGGGCCGGCGGCCTCGAGCCGCTGCGCCTGCTGCCGAAGGGCAAAAAGCGCGTCCTGCCGGGCTTCATCACCACCAAGACGGGCGATCTCGAATCGCTCGACGACCTCAAGCGCAAGTTCGACGCCGCGTCGCGCTTCGCCGATATCGACCAGCTCGGCATCGCGCCTCAGTGCGGCTTCGCCTCCACCGAGGAAGGCAACCGGATCACCGAGGACGACCAGAAGCGCAAGCTCGACCTGGTGGTGCGCACCGCCGAGGCCATCTGGGGCGGCGTGGACAGGTAGGCACGGGATGAGGCGTGGCCGTCAGGCCGCGACGGAATCGACGCCGAAGAAGGAGAAGCGGCAGCGGCCCTGCGCCTTGCTGCGATAGAGCGCCGAATCGGCCTTGGCGAGAAGTTCGTCCGTGGTCGAGCCGTCGATCGGCGCGAAGGCGATACCGATGCTGACGCCGACGCTGACCTGAGCCGAGGCGATGTCGAACGGGCGCGAGATCTGTCCGATGATCCTGTCGGCCAGCACCGCCGCGTCGGAACGGGTCCGGATCCCCGTCTGGACGATGGCGAACTCGTCCCCGCCGAGCCGCGCCACGGTGTCGTGTTCGCGGATCGACGACCGCAGGCGCGTCGAGATGGCGACGAGCAGCTCGTCGCCGGCCTTGTGGCCCATGTTGTCGTTGACCGGCTTGAAGTTGTCGATGTCGAGGAAATGCACCGCCATCAGCCCGTTGCGGGCGCTGTAGGCGATCGCCATCTGCAGCCGGTCGGCCAGGAGCTTGCGGTTCGGCAGGTCGGTCAGGGAATCGTGATGCGCCATGTGCGCGATCAGTTCCTGGTTGCGCCGCTGCTGGGTCACGTCGACGTATGTGGTGACGAAGCCCCCGCCTTCGATCGGCATGCCGCGCACCTCGAGCACCGTGCCGTTGGGGCGGACGCGCTCGTACCGGTGCGGACGGCGTTCGCGCACCAGGGCGAGCCGGCGGCGGACGTGTTCCTCGATGTCGCCGGGCCCGTATTCGCCGCGCCGGGCGTTGAAGCGGAACAGCTCCTCGAGCGTCGGAAAGCCGCTGGAGAACAGCTCGTCGGGGTAGTCGAGCAACGCCTTCTGCTGGTCGTTGCACAGCACCATCTGGTTGCTGCTGTCGTAGAGCGAGATGCCGCCGGGGAAATTCTCGATGACGGCCTCGAGCATGCGGATGCGTTCGCGCATGAGGCCGACATAGTTGCCCATCTGCCCGATCGCGGCTGATACGGCCTGCAGATCCGTCCGCGAACCGCCCTGCATCGTCCCGCGCATCACGATACCATCCGCTGTCGGCGAGGCGGATGGCCGCCTGCCGTTCTCGATTCACCTGCCCAAAAGCTAAGCAGTGATGCTTACGATTGACTTAACGTAAGCGGAAGGATGCAGCGGCCGTCGCCTGCTTCGCGACGGCCCGGTACGGAGGCGCCTCAGCGCTTGAATTCGCGAACCGGAGACTGCGCGCCGTCGGCATAGGTGACCTGCACCGACATCGAGGTGACGTCCTCGCCGACCTTGAAGTAGGGCAGGTAGCCATCCGGCAGGGCGTAGGGATCGGCCGGATTGCAGGCCGGCAGTTCGAGCTTCTGCTCCAGCGGTCCGCCGTTGAAGCCGTAGCGCACGTCCCTGATCGCGCATCGGTAGGACAGCATGTGCGAGAAGTAGACCAGGCCCCGGTTGCCGCTGGCGTCGAAGGCTATCCAGGACGTCCAGAACTGCTCGAGAATCTGCTTGTTCGCCTCCTGCAGCATCGCGTCGGGATCGAAGCGGATCTCGAAGGGCCCGGTCTCGCGACCGCGGACGTCGAGATACTTGATCCAAATCGTCGCCGCGGCGGTCGTGGCGGGCAGCACGAAGGTCGGGTTGGGCATCGCCTTGCCGGTCGACTGATCGATCATGGCAAGGCTGCCCGTGTCGGTGAAGGCACCCTCACCGCCGAGACGCCACGAGATTCCGGTCGACGGTTCCGGCAGCGAGACGGTGATCATCCAGTCGGCGTTGGAACGCTGCGGGACGATCTTGGGCGTGAAGCGCGACGCGTCGCTCATGTCGCCGAGCGCCGCCAGGCGGCGATGCGCCCGCTCGAGCCAGTCGCCGAGCAGGGCGTGGTCGATGAAGTGCCGGACAAGAGTGCCGCCCTTCTCGGCCGCGACGAAACGTTCGAGCCATTCCGCTTCGGCCCGCCTGTCGGCCAGCGTCTGGAATCCGAGGCGGTCTTCCGAAAACTCTTCGGACTTCAGGAAGAAGGCGGGGCCGTAGTCGGCATTCTCGGCGAGGAAGGCGTCGAGCTTGCCGGTACGCTGCGGGTCGTCGAACTGGAGGGCGTGCACCAGGCGGAATGCCGGCGACTTCGACGTCTCGGCGAGCGCGCCGAGAACCTCGCGCGCGCCGGATTTGCCGTCCTGGACGCGCAGGAGGGTGGCGAAGCGCAGATAGGGGTCGATGGCGTCGACGTCGAAATCGGCGAAGGCGAGGTAACTGCGTCGCGCATTCACCATGTCGCCGCCCAGTTCGTGGAGACGCGCATTGTGGTAGAACTCATCCGGCCGTTTCGGGTCGGCGATGATCCCGCCCTGTGCGGCGAGTCTGGCGAAACCGTCGGCGATCGCCTCGATCGAGACCGCGATTCTCTCGGTCGTCTGCTGCAGCTCCTCGGTCTGCTTCTGCTGGACGGCCTGGTTCTCGGCGACCGTCCGCGTCTGTTCTTCGATGCGCGCAGTGGTGTCGCGCGTCTCTGTCACCGTCCCCTGCGTCTCTGTCACCGCCTGCTGGGTCTCGGCGACGGCCTTCTGCGTCTCCGCGACGGCTTCCTGGGTCTGGGTGACGGTCTGTTGTGTCTCGGTCACGGTCTTCTGGGTCTCGGTGACCGTCTGCCGGATCTCCTCCACGTCGGCGGCGACCAGGCCGACCGAGCGCTGCAGTTCGGCGACGGCCGGCACCAGTTCGGCGATGAGGCCGTCGGTGGCGTCGGCCTGTTGCTGCATTGCGTAGACACCGCCCGCGATCGCCGCCGTGGTGGCGGCGAAGACCAGTGCCGGGATGCCGCGGTCGGCAACAACGAGACGAAAGACGACGGCGACGCCGATCAGCAGCGCGGCCACCGCCCCCGTGAGCGCGATGTAGGCCGCGAAGGGGGCGAGCGGATTGAGCACGTCGGCGACGAAACCGCCGACGAGCCCGACGCCGCCAGCCCACTTGCCCGTCCGTGCCAGCGACGCCCTGAACAGCGTCGACGTCGTCTCACCGACCATGTCTACCCCCGCATTCGCCCGGTCCGGCGCGCATGCTAGCGGCCCCCGGGAGACAGGCAAGCCCTGCCGCCGGCCGCCCGGCGCCGTCGTCGCCATATCCCGACGGGAGCGGACGCTGGTCGGCAATCGTGGCGGCGCGATGGCGGCCGTCGCCGGGACGCGCGCTCGGACAGCTTCAGGCAAGTCGCCGGCCATATTGATCGGGGGTGAAACCGGATCGGACGACGACATACCGATCGATGAGGGACAGCGAAGCGCCTCGCCGCCGCCGTTCCACCCCCGGATATCCCGGGGATCGTCGGGCGCAGCGCGGAATTTGGCCACATTGCTTCTGGACAGCTCTCCTCACGCCCTGTCGACTGATCCTTTCGAACGAGCGGACTCTTCCTTGCCCAGCCCAGCCCCCATCGCATTCCTCCGCCGGCTCTTCATCGTCTTCATCGCAGCGGCTTCCATCGCCGGATGCACGAGCCTGGAGCTGGAGGCGCCGCAACCGTCGCGGCTGGCGACCGACCGCTATGCGGCGATCGTCGTCGACGGCAACAGCGGGCGCATGCTCTACCAGAGCAATGCCGAGGCGACGCGGTATCCGGCGTCCCTGACCAAGATGATGACGCTCTACCTGCTCTTCGAGGCGTTGGAGAGCGGTCGCGTCGGCCTGGCCACGCAGATCCCGGTTTCCGACTTCGCCCGCAGCCGTCCGCCGACGAAGATCGGCTTCAAGTCCGGAGAATCGATCGACGTCGACAGCGCCATCCGCGCCCTCGCGACGAAGTCGGCGAACGATGTCGCCGTGGCGGTGGCCGAACACCTCGGCGGAAGCGAGGAAAACTTCGCCAGGGCGATGACCGCCAGGGCCGGCCAGCTCGGCATGCGATCCACGGTGTTCCGCAACGCCTCCGGCCTGCCCGATCCGGCCCAGCGAACCAGCGCCCGCGACATGGCCGTGCTCGGCATGGCGCTGCGCAAGCGTTTCCCGCAGTACTTCCACTACTTCGGCGAGCGCGATTTCACCTATCGCGGCAGGCTGATCCGCGGTCACAACGACCTGATCGGCCGGGTGCGCGGCGTCGACGGCATCAAGACAGGCTACATCCGGGCCTCGGGCTACAACATCGTCACTTCGGTCGGTGCCGGCGGGCGGCGGCTGATCGTCGTGGTGATGGGCGCCGACAGCGCGCGCAGCCGCAACGACCACGTCGAGCAGCTGATCGCCCGCTACCTGTCGCGCTCCGGCTCCTGAGGCGCCTCTCTCCGGGTCAGTCTCCGGTCGCGGGCAGCGCCGCGACCGCGCGGATCTCCATCAGACCGCCCGGCACGATCAGCGAGGCGACGCCGATCGCCGTCCAGGCCGGATAGGGCTCGACGAGATAGCGGTCGCGCGCCCGCATGAAGGCGTCCCAGTGGGTCGCCATGTCGACGTGGTAGGTGGTGATCTCGACGAGGTCGCCGAGGCCGGCGCCCGCTTCGGCGAGGATCGCCGCGAGCGCCTCGAAGGCCGTCGCGAACTGCGCCTCGGGATCGCGGACCGCCACCAGTGCGGCGACGCCGGCACCGGCTTCGGCGGTCGTCGCCTCGGCACCGTCGAGGGCTTTCGCCGGGTCGCCGCGCCGCGGCGGCTCCCCGTCGACGCTGGTGCCGACGATGCCCGAACAGAAGACGAGCCCGTCGACGACGACCGCCGGCGCGAACCGCCAGCGCTCGTAGACGCCGCGCAGCGCGGCCGGCACGATGATCCTGCGTTCGTTCATGTCGGTCTTCCCCTGCCTCCGTCCCTGCTAGCAGCAAGGCGGAGCGCAGGGCAATCGAAGATGGGCGTTTCGAAATGCGCCTGACCCGTTTCCCTTTCGGCAGGAAGGGGCCCGAAGGGGCGGATGAGGGCTGCCGGGCGGAACGCGGCGGCGAAAAAGCATGCGCTGTCAGCATCTTGTCGCCGACGCTGCGCTCCTCGCGATACCCGTCTCTGGCCTGCCGAAGAACCGCCCTCTTCGCCTTCGTCATCCCCGGGTCGCGCTCCGCTTCGCTGCGCTTGCCCGAGGATGACGAAGGCGCGGGGACGGGGATAGAACCGCGGCCTCCGGCGCCGCGGCGGTAGACGAAACCTCGTCCTTTCAATCCCTTGCCCGCCGCGCGTGCCGAATCCGCGCCGGTTTTATCCCCCTCCTTCCGCCCCGTGCGACAATGCCGCCGCCTTGCGAAAGGAGGCGGCGATGGCGGTGGACTGGAACTGTGTGGTCGAGCATAACCGCGATGCGCTGAAGCGCATCCTCGCCATGATGGTGGCCATGGTCGCCGCCGGCGCCGCCGCCGCCGCCGGTGAACCGGCCCGCCCGACCCTTCCCCGTCATCTCTACCGTGCCGTGCTCGCCGTCCTTTATCCGGCCGAATCGGCGGCGCGGCGGCTGATCGTGGTGGCCGCGCGCGGGCTCGTCGTGCCAAAGCCGCGGCTCGCCGCGCCGAAGCCGCCGAAGCGAAAACCGAGCCCCACCGGCATCGTCTACCCGTACGGCGCGCGCTACGGCGCGCGTTTCGGCGCCCTGCTCGCCGCCGGCACGCTCGCCGCGCCCCGCGCCGTCCCGGCCCGCATCTGCCTACCGCTCTGCGACACGCTGCGGCCGCCGTCGCACCGCACGCGCCGCGTGCCGGGGCGCGAGGCGCCGCGCATCACGCTGCCGGGCGTCACGGTGCGCCACACGCTGCCGCCGAAGCCGACGCCGTTCGACGCCATCGACGCGACCCGGCTGAAGCTGCGCCTCGAAACGCTTTCCGCCGTGCTCGACGACCTGCCGGGACAGGCGCTGCGCTTCGCCCGCTGGCGGGCGCGCCGCGACGCCATGCTGGCCGAACGCGCCGCCGAACGTGCCGCGCCG
>Ga0209573_1004536_pt1 | contig 13569 bp, 9 predicted proteins | sample TNRBio252014_DNA_FD_185870 | JGI IMG/M metagenome (GOLD analysis project Ga0209573, IMG submission 185870) | Wastewater treatment Type I Accumulibacter community from EBPR Bioreactor in Madison, WI, USA - TNR Reactor_6/25/2014_ DNA (SPAdes)... | ecosystem: Engineered > Bioreactor > EBPR >...
AGCTGCAACTGTACCGATTTACTTTCACAAATTGTCGGATCCGCTTGCGGGGTCCAGGTCATATCATCAGTCAGTCCCACAATTGCCGGGAAGCTGGTACTGCAACCCAGGTTATCCTTCACCGTTACCGTGTACGTGCCGGGTGCCACATTAAATATATTGGAAGGCTGGAAGTTGGTGCCATTAATGGCATACGTATAACTTGTATTCCCCCCGGAGGCGGTGATATTGATCACGCCGTCAAGACCACCATTGCAGGTGGCATTGGTATTGACTGAAGCGGCCTGCAATTGTGCCGGCTCGGTTACCACAACGGGCCTGGTGATAATACATCCATTAAAATCCCTGATTGACACCGTATAGTTTCCGGCAGCTACTGTAAATGTGTTTTGCGTTTGCCAGGTTGTGCCATCAATCGAATATTGATAGGGCCCGACACCTCCGGCTCCCGTGGCCGTGATAATGCCCGAACCCTGGCCGTTACAAACAACGGGCACCATGGCCGTGGTGGCCTGCAAAAGTGAAGGCTCTGCTACTACTACAGGTACGGTGCCAGTACATCCATCTCTTTCCCGGAAGAATACGGTATAACTCCCTGCTATAAGTCCATTAAAAACAGCAGATGTCTGCCAGGTTACCCCATCCAGCGAATATTCATATGGTGGATTTCCGGCAGTTGGTTGCGTTACTGTAATCGTACCTGTGGATGTTCCATTGCAAAGCACATCCGTGAAGCTGGCGGTGGTAGTAATAGGAGGCCCCGCTGCTACCAATGCCGGCAGTTGCTGGCTTACACAACCCTGTGCATCAAATACCACTACGGTGTGATTACCCGCCGGCACATTGGTAAAAGTAAACGGATTTGTTCCGGGTACAGCTACTGCGCCATCCAATGAATAAGTATATGGACCATTGCCATTGATCGGCGCTACCGTTATTGAACCGGTACTGGCTCCGTTGCAGGAAGTGGCGGAGGTTGTAACATTAGCCATCTGAACTGCGTCACGCGTTACGCGTACCGTATCTGTTCCAAATATCTCTACTGCAGGATCATCAATTTTTTCATAAACAGACCGGATAACATAAGTATTGGTACCTCCTGCGGCTGGACAGAAATTGGGAAACACGGCTTCGAGTTTTCCATTTCCAAGCGTATTGACAGTACCCGCCATCAGTATGGTTCCGGCTGCATCTAATAATTCCACCCGCTTAAACAGGGAAGTGCCCCCACTTGGTACAAATCTCCAGCTTTCATTCATTCCAACTGTACCCCATGGACCATTGGCAAAAGCGGCCCGGCCCGGCGCCATCATAGCCTGTGTCATAGACCAGTCCTGAATACCTACAATAGCACGGCCACTGTTCCATCCTGTACAGACTTGTTTGCTGAACAAGGCGACTTCAACAATACCGGTTGATTCATATAAAATGATCTGGTGGGTATTTTCGATTTGTCCGGTACAGGCTGTTCCGAATAAGGGTACCCGGAAGAAACTCAGTATCCACCTGCGGTGCGGGGCCGTACCGAATACCTGGTACTGTATCCGCTGATTAGGTTGTGATACACTGGGATCAAGGTCATGAAACGGTCCCATAATCATGGCCCTGTCGTATACTGAACTGGGCAGATCACTGGAAATACTCCAGGAGGCAAACCCATTTGCATTGCTGACGTCAAAACTCAGGTAGCCGTTGGTACTGGCTACAAGGGAATTGTAAGTGGCTCCATAAAAATAAAAGGGAAACCCGATATTGATAGGATTTGAATACCTGTCATCAATGGAAAGTGAGGAAGGTGTTCCGGCCGGATCATTAGGCTGTACATAAACGGGGAAACAGTTGGTGATGGAACTGCTTGGATTAATCGTATATGTATTTGTTTGCCGGTGCAGATCGGGAATCTGTCCTTTCAGGGTAAAACAGACACTGGCCCCGCAACCCGGTATCAGTGTATCCCGTGTACAATTAAAAGAAAAACTTTGCGCAAAACCGGAATCGTGCAGTAAGAAAAAAAAGCCAGCCAGGGCAAAAACTCGTGTCAGTTTTAGTCTCATTATTCTTGCAGTTATGGTATGGGGGGTTCGTCCGCGACGAGCCATCAAGATAAATAAAATATCCCTATTGACCCGCACCATGGGCAGTGAATGTGCAAAAAAACTACAATGAAATACAGTACTTGCCCGGAATCAATTCTTTACAGATGGATCAGGATGGTATATCCTCCATATCATAGCGCTCCACTGATTCAATTCCCGGAAGTTTTAACAGGCTCTGTACCAACACGTCCAGCTCTTCCTTGTCGTGCACATAGAGGCGGATATTACCCCGGAATAAACCATCATTGGCCTCAATGGTAAGGGCAGCGATATTTATTTTCAGTTCTCCTGAAATCAGGTTGGTTATTTTATTCACTACACCCACATCGTCCATACCCACAATTTTGATACCGGTGAGGAAGGAAATCTCCTTGTTTTTGGCCCATTTGGTCTTGACCACCCGGTGACCATAATTGGCCAGTAATTTGGCTGCATTGGGACAGCTCGTCCGGTGAATGGTGAGCCCCTTCCCAGTCGTTACAAATCCGAAAACATCATCCCCCGGAATCGGCTTACAGCAATTGGCCAGGTTATAAACGATCCGGTCGCTCGTTTCACCGAAAATGACCAGCTCGGCATCTTTTTTCCCGGTTACATGATGCGGAAGGAATTCATGCTTTTCATTGTGCAGTTTTACCGGTTTGGGGGCTTCAATCCTGTCCCCTGTTACTTTAAATTCCTTAAGCTCTTTAAGGTCAATATTTTTTACCGCCACCTGGTAAAAAAGGTCGAGGTGTGAGCCCAGTTTATACCATTGTACAATTTCCTCGATATTGTGCTGCGACAGGTGTACCCCCATTCCTTCCAGCTTACGCTGAACAGTATATTTTCCTTCATCCGCCACTTTCCGCTTCTCTTCTTTTAACGCATCACGGATCCGGCCTTTCGCCTTGGAAGTAACCACAAAACCCAGCCAGTCTTCAGAGGCTTTTTGTTTATTGCTGGTTATGATCTCCACCTGGTCTCCGCTGTGCAGTTTATGACTGATGGGAACCAGTTTATGATTCACTTTAGCGCCAATGGTTTTTACCCCGATAGCACTGTGGATAGCAAAGGCAAAGTCCAGCGCGGTGGAACCCACCGGCAGCATTTTTACATCTCCCTTTGGCGTATACACGTAAATTTCTTCGGCCAGGAAACTGGTTTTGAAATCCTGCAGGAAGTCAATGGTATCGGCTTCCTGGTTCGTTATGACTTCACGGATCTGCTGGAACCATTTATCAAACCGGCTTTCATCCGTAGTACCCTCTTTGTATTTCCAGTGAGCGGCGAGACCTTTTTCCGCAATTTCATTCATCCGCCGTGTACGGATCTGTACTTCCACCCATTTGCCCTGCGGTCCCATCACGGTGGTGTGCAGGGCTTCATAACCATTCGCTTTGGGATTGCTCAGCCAGTCACGCAGCCGCTCTGGAGACGGATTGTATTCATCCGTAATCATGGAATATACTTTCCAGCAATCTTCTTTTTCTTTTTCAGGGGGTGAATCCAGAATAGCCCGGATGGCAAACAGATCATATACTTCTTCGAACTCCACCCCTTTCTTTTTCATCTTATTCCAGATCGAATGGATACTCTTGGGACGCCCGTAAATTTCGGCGGCCAGGTTGGCTCGTTCCAGCTTTTCCCGGATGGGTTTGATAAATTCGTTGATATACTTGCTCCGCTCTTTTCTGGTTTCTGCCAGTTTACGGGCAATCTCCTTATAGGTTTCCGGCTCCATGTATTTCATGGCCAGATCTTCCATCTCTGTCTTTATGGTATAAAGCCCCATCCGGTGCGCCAGGGGCGCATAGATATAGACCGTTTCAGAAGATATTTTCAGTTGCTTCTCCCTTTTCATACTGTCGAGGGTCCGCATATTGTGCAGCCGGTCAGACAGTTTAATCAGGATCACCCGCGGATCATCCGTCAGTGTCAGTAATATTTTCTTGAAATTCTCCGCCTGTTGTGAAGCATTTACATCAATTACATTGGCGATCTTGGTCAACCCGTCGACAATACGGGTGATTTCTTCCCCGAATTCGCGTTTGATATCATCGAGCGTGATATCCGTATCTTCCACTGTATCGTGTAATAAAGCACAAATAGTGGAACGCACCCCCAACCCGATTTCTTCCGCACATATTTTGGCAACAGCAATCGGATGAAGTATATATGGCTCCCCGCTTTTGCGACGCATGGTTTTATGTGCCTCCGCAGCGATTTCAAAAGCGGTCCGGACCAGTTTTTTGTCACCCGGTTTTAATTTGCTCTTAATGACTTTCAGAAGGGAACGATATTCCCGGAGGATGAGCTTTTTCTCTTCCTCTTCATTCAGGTTATATTTCGGGAGTTGTGCAAGGGTTTCCATCGGTCTACGAATGTAAGGAAAAAGGGGAAGAAAGATGTGAGATGTGGGTTGTGGGTTGTGAGTTGTGAGTTGTGAGTGAAACGCCTTTGCCGGGAAATTGCTTATAATAGCTGTAACCGCCCGCATACCTGCTCCTGTAAAAACTAAAAGGGTCCGGCAATCCGGACCCTTTTAACTTATTAACCTATAAACTTATTAACCACTTAGCTTATCATCCTACCTCTACTTCAGAAAGTCATACCGCAGCATAATTTCATGGGCATTGGCGCCTTTATCATATACACTCAGCGGATTGCTGTAGATATCAAAGCAGTACCCGATATTGAATTTCCGCTGGATCTTCACACCGGCAGACAGCATCCAGCTTTGCTTAGCGCGAACAGACAGTCCCCACCAGAAAATATCGCTGTGTTCAACCCGGGCACCTGCCTGAAATTCTGTGGGTGCATTGGGCAGGTAGGTCACCAGGAAGTTGGGAATAATTTTAGTAGCCCCGTCCACATTCCAGTTATAACTGCCGTGCAGGTAAAAATGGCGGTAAAGACGGGCTTCTTCATTCCGTGTCAGGTTGCCACTGTATACATCCAGTTTGGATTGAATCAGCTGACTAACGGAGATGCCTGCCTGAAATTTCTTTCCGGTATAAGCCAGACCGAGTCCGGCATCCCCTTTAAAACGGTTTTCAGATGCACCCATCACCGGGTCATTGCCCAGTGATTCCTGGATTTTTCCTTTATCAATGGCGAACTGCTGAAAACGGGCTTCGAGTCCGATAGAAAAGAGCGCGTCATTATTCAAGGGAATATGATAGGCATAGGCTGTCTGAATACCCGTGCGACGGGTAGGGCCTGTTACATCATTGTAGATATAACCACCAATTCCGATTTTAGCATTGGGCAGATAGCCTGAGCCAAATAAGAGGGTTGTCTTGGGCGCGCCATCCATTCCATCCCACATGGTCCGGTAAGATGCCCCGATTGCAGCGTGTCGTTTAGCCCCCGCTGTTGCCGGGTTAAAAAGCGTACCGTGCTGATCATACAGCGAAGCGGTCATCAGCTGCTGTGCATTGATGCCCATGCCGGCCGCCAGGAAAAAAGTAAGAATTATAATACGTTTCATCTGTTTTGTGTTTTGCTTGATTAACGAAGAATGGTCACATTGCCTTTCAGGTACACGGTTTTACCATTGAGCAGGATATAGCTCAGTACATAGTAATACGTGCCGTCCGGAAGCGGTTTCCCTTCATAGGTACCCTCCCAGGTATTCTTGTAATCATTCGATTCAAATACTTTGGCGCCATAGCGGTTAAATACCTGTGCGGTGGCTTTGGACAGACAGCTGCCGTTGGTGATCAGCCACCTGTCATTGATCCCATCCCCGTTCGGTGTAAAAGCATTCATCGGTTTTACACAATAGGGAATTACGGTTACCGTCACCTCATCGGTGGCAATACAACCAAGCGGTGTGGTTACACGCAGCACATAAGTAGTGGTACCGGCCGGTGTGGCTTTTGGTGCCAGTATGGTTGCGGAACTGAGACCGGTAGCCGGTGTCCACAGGTAAGTACCATTGGAGCCGGTTGCCTGTAACTGGTAACTGTCACCGGCAATCACAATCGCATCGGCACCCGCATTGGCAACAGCACCCGGTGAAACAGTAACAGTAACGGTACCTTGTTTGGTACAGGTACCCAGTGTTCCGGTAACGGTATAAGTTGTTGTCGCCTGAGGGGTCAGTACCGGGTTGGAGATTGCCGTATTGCTGACTCCGCCGGCGGGAGACCAGGCATATGAAGCCGCATTACCCGTTACATTCGGCGTGAATGAAGCACCGAGACATATATTGCCGCCTGCTCCTGCGCTCAGTGTAAGATTATCGTTCAGTACGATTGATACGGCTGTGGCTGATGATGCACAGGTGGAACCCACATTTCTGACACGGAGATTATAACTGCCGGGAGCCAGACCCGTAAATGTATTGGCAGATTGATAGCTGGTGCCGTTATTGATACTGTACTCTTTTGTAGCACTGCCACCGCCAGCTGCAGTAATTGTAATACTTCCATTAGTGGTACAGGTGGCATCCGTTTTGGCAAATGTCAATGTAGGGGCCAGGTCTCTTTTCACATATACCGTATCGGTAAAGACCACATCACTGGCCACATCATTACATTGGCCATAAGTAACCCGTACTACATAGGCGGTACTGTCGGCAGTGGGGCACACATTGGGGAAATTGAGGTTTAATATTCCCGGAGAAGCGGTGCTGGTGTCCGCATTTCCCACTACGGTTCCATTTACCAGAATCTGGGCTGATTTCAGCCGGGAAGCACCGCCACTGGGGGTAAACCGCCAGCAGGAATCGATACCATAACTTCCCCATACGGTGGCATTTTTACCCGGTGCTGCAATGGCATTGGTACGGGTCTGATCCTGCATACCCAGAATGGTACGGCCACCATTCCAGCCGGTACAGAATGGCTTGTCTTTGATATACACTTCCACAATACCGGTACTTTCATATAATACCATCATGTGAGTGGCAATATTTCCGCCACAACTGGAACCGAAATAAGGCACTTCAAAATAACTGACGATAAATCTTCTTTTCGGAGCAGTGCCTTCTATGCGATATTCAATCCGTTTATTGGCAGAAGGTTCATCAATGTCGATATCATGATAAGGGGCAAATATCATAGACGGTGCATACGCTGTATTCGGAATAGCCCCCGTAGTACCACTGATAGAATACCCGCTGCCGGAGGAGGCACGGGTGGTATCAAATGTAATGGCTGAGTTGGTTCCGATCAGCAGTGTCGGGTAAGTAATGCCATAGTAGCAAAAAGGGAAGGTTACCGGTACTTTAGATGTCCACTGGTCATCATAAAAAGAGCCGTTAATCAGGGTGCGTACATCAATACCGGTGGGAGTAACCCAGGAAAAGGGCATGTATCCGGGGTTGGTAACCACATAATCATTGGATTGCTTGATATGCGGCACCTGGGCACTTATCGTGGTACAGGATGTGCCACAGGGCAGCTGGATCACACGGTTGGGAATGGAAAAGGTGGTGGCGGGGTTCTGGCCATAGGTTAACAGGCCAGTAAGATACCCCAGCAGGAGTAAACAGTACTTTCTCATCAACAGGTAGTTTGGTTGCAGTTATGTAATGATGCGGGTTTACGCACCAGTTGTTCCAGGACTTAAATTTTAAATGGAAGACTTTGCCTTCAGTAGTATTTCACCGGTTGGGATTTTTCCGGCAAGCGACCAAACGTACTGAAATTTCGGGAAAATGGCAATTTAACCCCGGTTTTCCCCTCAAATTGATCCAAATTAAGCACCGGGACCTGTCATTACAATTGTGGAAAAGCCCTACCTTTGCAGCCCTTTAGGAAAAGTCGGGAGTCGGGAGTCGGGAGTCGGGAGTCGGGAGTCGGGAGTTGTGGGTTGAAGAAATGGCCCGGTTTTGATTTTTGTATTTTTTTACCCTTGGTGCTTATTTGGATCTTTGCATCTTCGGTTCTTGGAATTTTGTAATACCCGGATGTGGTGAAATTGGTAGACACGTCAGACTTAGGATCTGATGCCGTAAGGTATGGGGGTTCGAGTCCCTCCATCCGGACACTTTAAAGGTTGACAGGTTGAAAAGTTGACAGGTTAAAATGGAAGAACCTCAACTTATCAACTTGTCAACCTGTTAACTTATCAACATATCAACATGGCAACAGTAAGTAAAGAGAACATCGGTCTGCACCACGAAAAGCTGACCGTAAAACTGGAAAAAACAGATTACCTCCCGACGTTTGAAAAAGCGCTGAAAGAGTACAGCAAAAAAGCGAATATTCCCGGTTTCAGGAAAGGCATGGTGCCCTCCGGACTGATAAAAAAAATGTACGGCCCTTCCCTGTTTACAGATGAAGTACTGAAATCAGTAGACCGCGAACTGATCAGTTATCTGCAAAAAGAAAACCTGGACATTTTTGCCCAGCCACTGCCCCTCGAGACAGATTTCACCCAGCTTGATGTACACAACCCTATCGATTATACATTTCATTTTGAAGTCGGGATGAAACCCGCTTTTGAACTGGCTGATCTGGGTACTGCCGCCACTACCCGTTATGTGGTAACGGTGACTGAAGAAATGGTGGAAAGCGAAATCACCCGCCTGCAGAACCGCTACGGCAATATGAAAGATGAAGAGACCGTAACCTCCGAAGAGAATGTATTGAACCTGCTGTTCACTGAAACGGATGCCAATGGTAATGCCGTGGAAGGCGGTATCAAAAAAGACAATTCTATACTGGTAAAATATTTCACAGAAGGTTTCCGCCAGCACTGGATGGGCAAAAAAACCGGTGACAAGGAAAACGCACAACTGAAGAACGCGTTTGATGAAAAAGAAAGAGAATGGATCATTGGCGATCTGGGACTGAATAAAGAAGACGCGGCGAGTGCGGACCGTTATTTCGATATCGAAATCACCAAAGTCGGCTTACTGGAAAAGAAAGAACTGAATGAAGAATTCTTTGCACAGCTCTATCCCGGACAGGAAGTAAAAACGGAAGCCGATTTCCGGGCCAAAATCAAGGAAGAAATACAAGGCTACTGGAATGCCCAGGCCACCAACCAGATTCACGACCAGGTGTTTCATATTCTCGTTGAAAAAACGAATATCAGTTTCCCGGAACCCTTCCTTAAAAAATGGATGAAGAGCCAGGCGGAAAACCCCAAAACGGATGAAGAAGTGGAAGCCGAATTCCCCAAATTCATCGGACAACTGAAATGGACCCTGATTTCCGATAAGATTGTACAGGAAAATAATATTGAAGTAAACCCGGATGAAATCCGTGCATTTGCTAAAAATCAGCTGTTCAGCTATATGGGCGGAGCCAACCTGAGCGATGATCAGCCCTGGGTTAATGACTATGTTGAAAAAATGATGAAGGACCGCAAATTTGTGGAAGATGCCTATAACAGGATGCAGACACAGAAACTGTTTGAATGGGCCGCTACAAAAGTAAACCCGGCCGATAAAGATATCAGTGCCGACGATTTCACCAAAATGGTGGAAGAACATCAGCACCACCATCATTGATAAGCAGAGAACGGATTATAGAAAATTCGTCAAAACTGAATAAACTAACCCGGAAGAAAGGTTCGAAAGAACGGACTTCCGGATTTTTCGTTTCTTAGTGAAGCCAGAAAAGTAAAAATTCAAAAGTAAAAAGTAAAAAACCTTTACTGGAGGAGTCTTTACAGGCTGGACATAACTTTACTGCCGTAAACGACCCTTTTTACTTTTGACTTTTTACTTTTGACTCCCCCTCCCTGTCATTCCGTCATTGATTTTGCAATTCGGGCATTTGGACGGATATTTGAGATACGGGAATACGTTGTGACGGGAACTGATTCCTGTTAACCTTTCAACCTGTCAACATTTCAACTATCTAAACATGACTTTTAATTCGGAATTTGAAAAATACGCGGTGAAACACCGTGGCTTATCCAGCAATACACTGCACAGTTATGCCTCCCACCTGGTGACGGCCATGACCCCGAACATTATTGAGGAACGTTCCCTCAATGTAGCCGTTATGGATGTATACAGCAGGCTCATGATGGACAGGATTATTTTCCTGGGTTACCCCATCAATGACGAGATTGCGAATATCGTAACAGCCCAGTTATTATTCCTGGATTCTACGGATCGTTCAAGGGACATTAATATGTACATCAACAGTCCGGGCGGCAGTGTATACTCCGGCCTTGGCGTATACGATACCATGCAATATGTGAGTCCGGATATCGCCACCATTTGCATCGGGGTAGCGGCTTCCATGGCTTGCGTACTCCTGGGTGCCGGTACCAAGGGCAAACGGGCGGCATTGAAACATTCCCGTATCATGATGCACCAGCCCAGCGGGGCGATTGGCGGACAAGCCAGTGATATTGAAATCACGGTAAATGAAATCCGCAAGCTGAAAAAAGAATTGTACGAAGTGGTGAATATCCATACCGGCAAACCACTGGATCAGATTGAAAAAGATTTTGACCGCGACAACTGGATGACCGCGGCGGAAGCAAAAGAATACGGGCTGGTGGACGAAGTCCTCCTGACCAATCCCCGGAAACAGAAAAAAGATTAACCCTTTACATTAATACTATCGAAAATGAACCGTAAGAATTTTATATACTCCGACTGGAGAATGGACGAGGAAGAGGAAAAAGAAGAGCAACCCAAGAGTGATCTGGGTATGTTCAGCAAAAAACTGGAACGTTATTTTTTTGAAAAACGGGCCGTGTATCTCTGGGGTGTGGTTGATGATAAAAGTGCAAAAGATGTGGTCAGCAAACTCCTGTTACTGGATGCCGATAAACCCGGAGAAGAAATTAAATTTTATATCAACAGTCCGGGCGGCGTGGTTACCTCCGGTATGGTAATGTATGATACCATGCAGATGATCAAAAGTCCGGTAAGTACGATCTGTATGGGACTGGCCGCCTCCATGGGCAGTATCCTGCTGAGTGGTGGAGCCAAAGGCAAGCGCTATATTTTTCCCCATGGCGAAGTCATGATCCATCAGCCTTCCCTGGGAGGATATATTCAGGGGGTGAGTGCGGATCTGGAGATCCAGGCTGAACAAACCCGTCGTGTAAAAGAGATCGGTGCCGGTATCCTGGCAAAAAACTGTGGAAAAACTGTGGAGCAGATTATGAAAGACTTTGACCGTGACTATTGGATGAATGCGGAGCAATCCATCGCGTATGGTATTGCTGACCACCTGGTAGAGTCTTTATAACTGACTATTAAATAACCAGTTACACTACAAAAACAAATAAAAACCGCCTTTTCCGGGCGGTTTTATATTTTTGTATGTTACTTATTGACCGGATAGACCGTTTTAGATTAAGATAAGGTTAAGAAACATGGCAAAAAACCCGTTACATTGTTCCTTTTGTGGCCGCAGCCGCGATGAGGTGAAGATCCTGATTGCTGGCCAGGAAGGACATATTTGTGAAAACTGTGTAGAGCATGCCCGTGAGATTATCGAGCAGGAACTCACCATCAAAGACGACCGCAGCAATGCGTCGTTTAAATTATCGGTGAAAAAACCGATTGAAATCAAAAAGTTCCTTGACGAGTACGCGATTGGCCAGGACGAAGCGAAAAAAGTTCTCGCTGTGGCCGTATACAATCACTACAAACGTTTACAGCAAAAAACAGCTGATCTCAATACCGGTAATGAAGTGGAGATTGAGAAAAGCAATATCATCATGGTGGGTGAAACCGGAACCGGTAAAACCCTGCTGGCCAAAAGTATTGCCCGCATGCTGAATGTTCCATTCGCCATTGTGGACGCGACTGTATTTACTGAAGCCGGTTATGTTGGGGAAGATGTGGAAAGCATTCTGACCCGTCTGTTGCAGGTATGTAATTATGATGTTACCGCGGCGGAGCGGGGTATCGTATATATTGATGAGATTGATAAAATAGCCCGTAAAGGCGACAATCCCTCCATCACCCGTGATGTCAGCGGTGAAGGGGTACAACAAGGTATGCTGAAGTTGCTGGAAGGCACGGATGTATTGGTTCCCCCGCAGGGAGGCCGCAAACATCCGGAACAAAAGCTTATCAAGATTAACACCCAGAATATCCTGTTTATCTGTGGCGGTGCATTCGATGGCATTGATAAGATTATTGCCCGTCGCGTACAAACCAACACCATCGGATTCAACGTGGATAAAGAACTGCAGGACAATATGAAGAAAAACCTGCTGAGCTATGTGAATGCCACGGACCTGAAAACCTTTGGTCTGATTCCGGAATTGCTCGGTCGTCTGCCCGTGGTTACACACCTGGATCCCCTGGATGCCGTTACGCTGCGCGCCATTCTGACTGAGCCGAAGAACGCATTGGTTAAGCAGTACAATAAATTGTTTGAACTGGAAGGCATAGAGCTTGTCATTGAAGATGAAGTGCTGAATTTTATGGTGGAAAAAGCCATGGAGTTCAAACTGGGAGCACGTGGGCTGCGTAGTATCTGTGAGAGTATACTGACAGATGCCATGTATGAACTTCCTTCTTCCAATGAAACACAATTTGTGCTGGACCTGGAATATGCCAAACGGAAATTTGATAAGAGCAAACTGAGTTTGCTGAAAGTGGCGTAGCGAGAAGTTAACAGGTTAATAGGTTGAGAAGTTGATAAGGTTGGGGAGGTTGAGGGGTTAAGAGTTGATCGTTATAGGAAGAGTTTCGAAACCGTTAGTTCACTTACTGCTTTAAGTTTCGTACTTGTTACCTGAATTTTTAAAATACTAAAAGGTCCGGCTAATGCCGGACCTTTCTTAATTTGCAGGACTAAACTTATTTTATGCAGGAATTAATAGACAAACTGAAAGCCGAAGCCGGTCTTACAGACGAGCAGGCACAGAAAGCCATTGCCGCCATGAAAAGTTTCGTGGTCGAGAAATTTCCGATGCTGGAAGGCGCCGTGAATAATGTATTTGGAGGAGAATAATGCTTAACGGATAACCGCGCATTTCCTGCCACGGGGACTATTGGCCGCCTGGTAGGGCGTCATCACGCGGGTACAGGACTCAAGAATAATCGTAGCGATAACAAGTACTAACAGGAATCTGCCTTTCATAGTGTCGAATTATTCGGTAAAAATAATCCGCTTATAATATTTAAACAATAGCAAAAACCTGATTTACAGATCGTAATATCAGGCGCCTGGCACAGGTGAATTTACGCTTTGCTACTGTTGTTTATAAAGCGCCAGGTATCTGCGTGCAACCTGCCCCCATTCTTTCACAACCGTATTCTTCCAATTACCTTTTGATTTTGCAGTGGGCAATAGTACCGAGCAGCTTTCTTTTTTATCGGATACAGACCAGGCCACCCAGCTGAGTTTGTGACTATCCATCCATTTTACAAAAGCATCCCACTCTTTATAATCAAGCGGCCCGTCCCCGCTGGCTTCCATACCGGCACACTCGGAAATAAAAACAGGTAAGCCAGATTTAATGGCCTCATCCGTCCGGTCTCTAATCCATTGCTTATGTGTACCGGCATAAAAGTGCATGGTATACATCAGGTTATTGTATCCTTTAA
>Ga0209573_1004537_pt1 | contig 13568 bp, 13 predicted proteins | sample TNRBio252014_DNA_FD_185870 | JGI IMG/M metagenome (GOLD analysis project Ga0209573, IMG submission 185870) | Wastewater treatment Type I Accumulibacter community from EBPR Bioreactor in Madison, WI, USA - TNR Reactor_6/25/2014_ DNA (SPAdes)... | ecosystem: Engineered > Bioreactor > EBPR >...
TATTCACCTCTGTAGAAATAAGTGTTTTCAGGCCATTCAATAGAAGGATTCCCGATGCCCGCGGATATGCCAAATTCCAGGTTCTGAGCTTGAAGAATGGAGTTAAAAAAACAAATTAATGTGATTGAAAAGAGCGCAATTCGTTTCATAACGGTTGGTTTTGAGTGATTGAAAAAACAAAAATATAAGATTCCACCAACCCAATCAAAAAATAGCGCTGTCTTAACGGTTAATCGTTGCTCTTTTCAAAATTTCAAAACCTGCACCACCATGAAAGTTTCCAAGTCCCTGTTACAAGCAATTGCCGTGGGCATTACCCTCAGCGCTTCTGCTGCCTCCTGCTCCCTGTTTGAAGAAGAAAGCCTCCACCTGCAAACGTGCGGAGAGGAATGCGAAATTGACCACCGCGATAATGGCGGCGCCGTTGATCCCGGTTACGATTGCCCCGGTTGCGGCATGGGGTAGTTTTTAAATGGAATGAATACCCACCCATGTCCCAACCATTCGCCGCTTTAGCCTGCAACCTCGACCGGAATATCCTGTTGACGTGCCTTCCGTTGTTTGAAGCGGAAAAAGTAGAGGCGGTGGAATGGTCGTTCGATACGCTGTTTCACTTTCGAGAAATCCCCCCGTGGTTCACCGAATTGCTGCAAACCTTCAGTCAGGAAAACCGGCTGGTGGGCCACGGCGTCTTTTTTTCGCTTTTTTCGGGAAAGTGGTTAGACGCACAGCAAACCTGGCTCGATGAGTTGAAAAAGCTGTCGGCGGAGTTTCGATTCGACCATATCACGGAACATTTCGGGTTTATGACGGGCGCTGATTTCCACACCGGCGCTCCGATCAGCCTGCCATTTACACCCACCACCTTAGCCATTGGCAGAGACCGCTTAGCGCGGATTTACGAAGCCTGCGAATGCCCGGTCGGATTAGAAAATTTAGCTTTTGCCTATTCCATTGACGAAGTAAAACGGCACGGTGAATTCCTGGAACAACTGCTTTCCCCCATCAACGGATTCATCATTTTAGACCTGCACAACCTGTATTGCCAACTCCACAATTTCGACCTCAAATTTGAAGACCTGATCCAGCTTTATCCGCTCGACCGGGTTCGGGAAATCCATATTTCCGGGGGTAGCTGGGAAGATTCACCACTCCGTCCCGGCAAACCGGTTCGCCGCGACACGCACGATGATTCAGTGCCGCAGGAAGTTTTTCGATTGCTGGAGCAAGCCCTTCCGCTTTGTCCCAACTTAAAATTCGTGGTGCTGGAACAATTGGGAACGGGTTTAGATACGCCCGCGAGTCAGCTCGCTTTTCAACAGGATTTTGATACAATGTCCCGCATCGTTCACCACAATCGCAATTTTTTTGGGTCTCCCGCCCATGCATTTTTGCCACAGACGCGACCCGATACCAGTCAGCCCCCGTTGGAAAGCGATGCACTTGAGCAGCAACAACGGGAATTGTCTCAAATTCTGGAAACTGCACCCAATTACGAAGCAGCAAAAAACCGGCTGGCCGCTTCCAATCTTGCCCATTCTGCCTGGAATATTGAATCCTGGGAACCGGCGATGTTAGAAACCGCCATGCGCATTTCACAAAAGTGGAAACACGGGTTTCCGCAAACACAGCGATAAACCAATATCTTCCAAAAAATAGGGCTACCTTTACCGCATGGAAATAGGTCAAACGCTGTCCAATTTAGGGATTCCGGCATTAAATGCCATGCAGGAAGCCGCCTTGCCCACCATTCAAAACCATCCAAACGTCGTCTTATTAGCCCCAACGGGTTCGGGAAAAACCCTGGCTTTTCTGTTGCCGGTTTTGAGCCAGCTAAAGGCTGACAAACCCGGCGTGCAATGCCTGATCTTGTCGCCTACGCGGGAATTGGCCATCCAAATCGAGCGGGTTTGGCAGAAAATGTCCACCGGGTTCAAGGTCAATGCCTGTTACGGCGGCCATCCGATGCAAACAGAAATACAGAACCTGAGCCAGCCTCCAGCCTTGCTGATTGGCACGCCGGGCAGGATTTCAGACCATATCCACCGGAAAACGGTGGACTTAAGAGGGGTCAAAATCCTGGTGCTGGATGAATTTGACAAATCGCTGTCCATGGGCTTTCAGGAGCAAATGACGGAGATCATCAAAAGGCTGCGTCGCTTAGAAAAGCGCGTGCTGGTATCGGCGACCAACAAACTGAATATTCCGGCATTTACGGGCATTACCCAGCCAGAAGTCCTCGATTTTTATCAGGAAACCGAAAAAACGACCGATGGTCTGGTGATTAAAAGCGTCATTTCACCTTCCAAAGACAAAGAAACGACGCTCTTCAAACTGCTTTGCTTTTTGGGAAGCGAATCCACCCTGATTTTTTGTAATCAACGGGATACGACCGAAAATGTCAGTAACTTTTTGGAAGGAGCAGGCATTCCATGCGCCAGTTTTCACGGAGGCATGGAGCAACCCGATCGGGAGAAAATCCTGATCCAGTTTCGGAACGGAACCATTCTTTTTCTGGTGGCCTCCGATCTGGCCGCAAGGGGTTTGGATATTCCCGAAGTAAAAAATGTCGTCCATTTTGACCTTGCCTTTAAACACGAGGATTTTGTGCACCGCAATGGCCGCACCGCACGCATGAATGCAGAAGGAGCAGCTTATCTGTTAATACAACAGGGAGCGCCAATGCCTGCATACATGGAAGGAACGCCGCCGCCGCTCGAACTCCCCGCCAAAGAGACTTTGCCGGAACCTTCTCCCTGGGTCACTGTTTACATCAGTGGGGGCAAAAAGGACAAAATCAGCAAAATTGATATCGTCGGTTTCTTTTCCAACAAAGGCAAGTTAGAAAAAGACGACATCGGGAAAATCGAAGTGATGGATTTTATGTCTTTCGCCGCCGTCAAAAAAAACATCGTGGGGCGGTTGCTAAAAGCCATCCAGTCAGAAAAAATGAAAGGAAAGAAATACAAGATCGAAGTGGCGAAATAAACAGACTTGTTACGCCGTCTCAATTTCGTAAATTTACTTTTTACAACTAACGTTTAAAAAATTGACATTCAATAAAGTATCATGGAAGTAAAAGACAGCAACGGCGAACTGCTCAACGATGGAGATGCCGTACTCCTCATCAAAGACCTGAAAGTACAAGGAACCACCCTGAAAAGAGGCACAAAAATCAAAAACATCCGGTTGACAGCCGATGAAGAAGAAGTGGACTGCAAAGTTGACGGACTCCAGGTTCTGCTTAAAGCTTGTTTTTTGAATAAAGTGTCCCTGTAATATCCCGCATTTGAAGGGATTGCCATAGTGGGGGGTTCTGGTTTACTTTACTTCTTTTTTGTATCGTAAAACCACCACCATGCGCCATTGTCTGCTGAATTTGCTCCTTGTCTGCTGTTCTTTGTCCGCGTCGTATGCCCAAACCGGCGAAAAAACGCTGGAAAAGATGTACCGCACCTACGCCGGCAACTGGTGCAATACGCTCACCTTTGTGCAGCGCACCGAAAATTATCAAAACGACAGCCTTACTAAAATCAGCACCTGGTATGAAACCATCGCCTACCCGGGGCAATTCCGCATTGATTTTGGCGATCCGGCCAAAGGCAACGCCACCCTTTTTCTCGGCGATTCGGTGTTTACCTTCCGAAAAGGCGCCCTCCTCCGAAAAGATTACCGCGTCAACGACCTGATTTTCCTGCTGGGCGGACTGTATTTCCATCCTTTGGAAAAAGTAAAAACCCTGTTCAAAGAATTTGGATTCGACCTGAGCAAAGGCCACGAAACCACCTGGAAAGGCAAAGCCGTTTACGTCATTGGCGCTGCGCCCGGCGATGAAACGGCCAATCAATTGTGGATCGAAAAGGAGCGGTTGATTCTGTTGCGCATGATCAAACAGGAAAACGGCCAGAAAGAAGAAGGCATTTTTGAAGACCACATCCGAACCGGAAAAGGCTGGACGGAAACCAAAATTGCTTTTTATCTCGATGACAAGCTGTTCCAGTTGGAATATTACAACGACGTCAAGGCCAATGCCCCCATTACGGACGGCCATTTTGACCCGGCTCAGTTTGGAAAAATCAACCATTGGAACGGCGCAGTGCCGGTAATTCCGCGCCGCGAAATATTTGCGGATCCCGATAAGTCCACCAACGTCAAACTCAGCAAGGATGGCCAAATAATCGCTTTCCCGACGCCTACTGGCGAATTGAACTGGATTTCGCCGGATCGCCCGCAAGCTGTCCAAAAAATTTCCCTTCCGGGGAATGCCATGTCGTGGGAATGGTCTTACAACAATTCCCTGCTGGTGGTATGCCGCGTGGAGGCAGCCTTGAAGTTGATAGAATATACCCCCGCAACGGCCACAGGGATTGAAACGCCACTGCCTCCCGAGGTGCAATCGGCTCGTATCGTACACCTGAGCGACCGGCATCCGCAACAAGCCGTTCTGTTTTTACAATCGTCCGGATCGGACAACAACGGCCCCTTTTTGGTGGATTTAAGCCGCGATGCCGCACCCGACGCCCGCCTGAGCAAGATCGAAACCGGAGTTGGAGACTTTTTGGAATACCATTTTGATTCGGATTTCCGGGTGGTTGCTGCAACCCGCAACAATGCCAATTCAGCGCACGACCTCTATCGCCGCACACCCGATGGAGGCTGGAAGGAGGTGGCCAGCTACACCTGGAGTGAAAGCCGGTTCCGTTTTCCGCCGGAAGCGGTCGTTTCCGTCGCCCCGGATGGCAAAATGCTTTATTTCACGGACCGCGAAGGCAGCGATAAAAACAGCCTGAAATCGTTGAATCTGGAAAATGGAGCGGTGCAAGTCCTTTATTCGCCGCTGCACGCCGACCTCATCCCGTCAGGAATGACCATAAGTCGGGCTACCGGCAAACCACAGGCTGTGGTCTCCTATTTTGGCGTGATGGAACGCCATTTGCTGGATGAATCCCTGCGTGAGGATTTCGACTACCTGAAAACGGTGATCAGCGGGGATGTCAGTTTTGCCGGGCGTAGCTTAGATGATCGTTACTGGTTGTTGCGCGACTTCTACGGCGGTCCGGCTGTTGCTTACCATTATGACCGGAAAGAACGCCGCGTGACGCGCCTGTTCAGCGAACACACGCCATTGGATGCTTACACCCTTTCTGTGCGTAAGCCCTTCCTCGTAAAAGCGCAGGATGGCTTAGAACTGCCTTCCATGATTTTTCTGCCGCCCGGCTCGGATCAAAACAACGACGGTATTCCCGACAAGCCGCTGCCAACCGTGCTTTACGTACACGGCGGCCCCTGGATCGGGTACTATCAAAACACCTGGTTTATCAACCGGCAATTGCAACTGCTGGCGAATCGCGGTTATGCCGTCATTAATACGGAATTTCGGGGCGCTTCCGGCTACGGCCAGGCTTTCATCGAAGCCAGCAACCGGGAATGGGGTGGCAAAATGCATCAGGATCTGGTAGATATTGCACAGGCAGCGATTGCGCGCGGCGTGGCCCTGCCCCAAAAAGTAGGCATCTTTGGCTGGTCGTATGGCGGCTATGCGGCTTTTGCAGCCATGGCTTTTGCACCGGAAGTATTCGCCTGCGGCATTTCCATGTACGGCCTCGGCGATTTGGAGGCGGCGTTTAAGCACCCCTTCACATCGGGGCCTTACTGGCGGCAGCGCGTTGGCAATCCGGATGTTCCGGAAGAATTGGCGTTGCTGCGTCGCCACTCTCCGATCAACTACATCAAACAGATCAAAAATCCCCTGCTCATCAGCCACGGCAGTTTAGACGAGCGGGTGCCCCAAAGCCAGTCCGACAGCATGGCCAAAGCGCTGAAAGCCGCCGGGAAAGACGTGATCTACTACTACTATCCGGAAGAAGGCCACGACTACGCTGAACCTGAAAACTGGCAATCCTTCTGGGCCATTGGCGAGCGCTTTTTGCAGGAACACCTCGGTGGCCGCTGCGAACCTGCCGGCGTTGACCTGAAACAGCCGAATTTTAAGATGGTGGAATGGGCGACGAAGTTGCCGATATGGTGGCGCTAAAGCACATCAAACGCATAGAGGGCAACCAGATTTTCATAGAGAATTACACGGTGCCAATTGCCGAATTCCCGAACAAGCTCTAAGGTGCAGTTGTATCGGCTTTTAAGGGTCGCTGAAATAATAACTGTCCACTTTTTCAGGAGGCCTTTTGCGCCTACCCTGCGTTGGGGAACCGCCTCCCTTAGCTATCGCTAAGGTCGGGAACCCCCGCCTTGGTTAGCCTCAAAATGCCTTGCCTGCCAAAAGCGACACTTATTAATTCAGCGCCCCTAAAGTAGGTTTAATGCTTGCTTTAGTATTTTCAATTCTTTTCCTTTGCCTAAGATGGTGCCTCAAATGCATTTCAGCAAATTGAACCCATTCCTGAGCGTTGAAGTAGCCAAGCCCGGGGTGCCTGGTTTTACCCAAAGGTTTGATATCCATAATTTTATCCCACAGCAAATTTAATTGCGTTTTCAGACTAAGCATTTGCTCCAATAAATCTGATTTACTGGTCGGTTGTGGTACGTTTTGGTTGGAAGGCGCATCATTTTTAATTCTTTCATCCGGGAACTCATTGTTGGCGAACATCAGTATGCCATTTTCGGCCATTTGTTCGGAGGCGTTTTCGTGGTGGGTCAGACAATATTCAATTTGCTCGATATAATAATTTGTTTCACTGATCAGGTGCAAAAAAACCTGTCCGAGTGACCAGGTTTCGGGATCAGGTTTTGCGACTAAGGTGTCGAAGTCATAGTTTTGGAGGGCTGTTATCCAGATGTTGAGTGTTTCGTTGAGTTTAGTGAGGTGCATTTTAAAATTTATTTATTTTTGTTAGTTCTTTCTTGTCCCTTGTTCTATTTGAGTCCCGTTCTCGTAAATTACCAATTTCTCCACTTGTCCTTTTTGTACTTGAATAAATTCAAATTGTACGTTCCCGTGGTTGAGGTAGAACTTTGAATTGGACTCTGGATGCAGGTCGGCACTCCAGTCTCCGTCATTGACCCTCAATAGGTTTTGATTCTTAGTGATTACAATTTCTCTGTTCGGAGCCATTTGATATTTTCCAGTGTACTGATCTAAAATATTATCAGTTAATTTAACATTGCTTATTGGTTGATGGTCATAACTAATTACCCGGCTTAGTTTCCAACTGGTCGATTGTCTTTGCCAGACGTTTGTAAACTTGGCTTCCTCAATTACCTTTTCTGTTTTGTCGTCAATTACCAAAAAAAACGATGCCGACCAGACTCAACAGCTCCGAAGTCTTTAATTGGGCTCACCTCAACACTTTCCCGTATCACTTCTCGTCTTAATTTTTGCCGTTGTCGCTGTTCTCCACAAAACGAAGTCATGGATTTCATCTCAGCCTCTCGGGATTTCGTCAGTCCGCCACGGTCATGATAAAATTCAAAATCGTCCGTCAGAAATGACTCATACGTTTTTAGGTCACAATTGTTCAATGCTTGAAAGAAAATACTATCAAAGATTATTACTTGTTCGAATAATAATTGTGGATCGGCCGTACCAGTTGTCGGCTGCCCAAACAGTTGATTTCCCATTATCAAGAATAAAATACTAAGTTGCCTCATTTTGAAAGCCTTATAATTTCAGCGGTACTTTTTTCCCGGTTTTAACAGCCAAAAAGATCGCATCAATAATTTTCAGGTCTTTTAAGCCTTCTTCACCGTCAACGGGTACAACAGGTTTATTGCCGGCTAAAATGATGCCCGCCATTTCATCCATTTGCACCGTCTGGTGCGTAACATGCGGGTAGTCCAATTCGCCTTTATTGGTGCGCCCTTTGATGGGGCCATAACCCGTAGCGGGCAACAACTCTGCATAGCCTTTTTCGCCATTCAGGAAAAAGCGGTCCAGGTTATTCATCGCGTAGGACGACAGGCAGGACGCCACTGCGCCACTGGGAAAACCAAGCTGAAACTGAATGGTCTCATCCACCCCTTTTTTAAATTTTTCGGGATTGGTTTTGGTTTCCTGTGCCGTCACCCAGATGGGTTCTTCGCCCACCATGTACCGGGCGCCATTGATCGCATAAATGCCAATATCCATCATTGCGCCGCCACCGGCCAGTGCTTTGTTGAGCCGCCATTGGGTGGGATTGCCAATGGCAAAGCCACAAAGCCCCTGGAAAAATAAAACTTTACCCAGCTCCCCTTCTTTTCTCATTCTGATGATTTTCAGCGTCTTGGGCTCAAAATGCATCCGGTAGCCTACCAGCAACTTTACGTTGTTTTTTTTGCAGGCATCAATCATGGCCTGCCCGTCTTTGGCATTGATCGCCATAGGTTTTTCGCAAATAACATGCTTGCCTGCGTTGGCTACCCGGATCGCCTGGTCTTTGTGCAGGGCATTCGGCGTGATGATGTACACTGCATCAATATCGGGGTTGTCCCGGATCGCATCAAAAGTCTCGTAGTTGTAACAATTTTTTTCCGGGATGTTGTATTTGCTCTGCCAGTCTTTTAGTTTAGACGGCGTACCGCTGATGGCCGCCACCAATTTGGCTTTTTTGGAGGATTGCATGGCCTCAGCAACCCGGGTGCCATAACTGCCCAGACCCATAATTGCGACCCGCAGAACGGGGCCATCATAGGGTTGTTCAAAGGTTTCATCCTTACCTGCCAAAACAAAATCCGGCAATTGAATGGCGATGGTTGCTGCAGCGATTTTTTGTAAAAAATTGCGACGTGAGTTCATAAAAATGAATTGAGTGGTGCTTCACTCTGCGGGAATGAAGCGGTTATTTATTCATGCCGTTTTTGCTTCCTATTTCGGTTTGTTGTTTTTCTTAAATTCAAACTCCCAAAAATCAGCATCTTTTATGCCTAATGCAACCGGGTCAAAAACCGGATCCATCCCCGCCTTCTTCTGCTTTTCATAATCCTTCATGGCCGCCAGTGCAGGTTTTTGAAGGATAAGAATTGCGATCACATTTAACCAGGCCATAATCCCTACCCCCATATCGCCAAGGCCCCAGGCAACGGTTGCTGTTCGCACACAGCCGAAATACACGGCTGCCATGATCCCGATTTTTAGTAAAAACATGAGCAGCGGACCGCCCCGTTTTCGGGTTAAATAAGCCACATTGGTTTCTGCAATGTAATAGTAGGCCATCAACGTCGTAAATGCAAAAAAGAACAGGGCAATGGCAACAAAATAACTGCCTGTTCCAACATAATTTTCATGAAAGGATTCCTGCCCGCTGCTGAACGCCTTGTCTATTGCTGCCTGGGTATACGTAGGGCTTCCATCAAAATGTTTCACGCCTTCCTGCGTATAATATACCCCGTTATCCACAATTAATTTATCATCCGGGCCTTTCACATTATACATGCCGGTAACGAGGATCATAAATGCCGTTGCTGAACAAACAAACAGCGTATCTATATAAACAGAAAAAGCCTGCACCAGCCCCTGTTTGGCCGGGTGGGATACTTCGGCTGCCGCTGCCGGGTGCGGGCCTGTTCCCTGGCCGGCTTCATTGCTGTACACGCCCCGTTTAACCCCAATAGAAATCATGGCCCCGATAATACCGCCAAATGTGGCGTTCGCCCCAAATGCACTGGAAAAAATCAGCGAAAACACTTCCGGAATTTTTTCATAATTCATGACCATAATCACAACGGCTACAAGGATATAGGCAATGGCCATAAAAGGAACCACAAATTGTGCGACATTGGCAATGACTTTGATTCCGCCAAAAATGATGAGGCCAAGTAAAACAGCCAGCACGATGCCTGTATACATATAATTGATGCCAAAAGCGCTTTTAACGGCAGCGGCAATACTGTTCGACTGAACACCCGGCAGCAATAACCCGCAGGCCATGATGGTGCTGAGCGCAAATACAATGGCATATATTTTCCCGATCTTTTTATTTTTTAGGCCTTTTTCAATATAAAATGCAGGACCGCCCCGGTATTGGCCATGTTCATTTTTTTTAAATATCTGCCCGAGCGTAGACTCAATAAAGGCCGAACTTGAACCCAAAAAAGCCACTGCCCACATCCAGAAAACAGCGCCGGGCCCTCCAATAAAAATTGCGGTAGCCACCCCTGCGATATTCCCCGTCCCAACCCTGCCGGACAGGGAAACAGCTAATGCCTGGAAGGATGAAATCCCCGCAGCAGATTTTTCCCCCTGTAACATCAACTTAACCATTTCTTTGATCAGCCTGACCTGAAAAAAGCGCATCCGGAAAGAAAAATAAATCCCGGTGGCCAGCAACAGGTAAATGAGGGCATCGCTCCAGATAATGGCATTGGCGGCGTTAACAAAGGCTTCAAAATTTTCCATACAGTTGTTCGTTTTTATTTATACCTCGCGTTCCGACGCGGTCGGGCTGCAAATCTTGTTTATTGTACTTAGCGCTGATAATCATTTGATTAGGCTTGAAGTCCATGAACGAAATCAAGCAGCGCGGAGTATTTGATAAGGCAATGTAAAAACAATATGGCGGATATTGTAGCTTGGTCGCAAGTTTACAATCTTTTGCAACAACACTTTGCGCCAACTGGGCTGGTTACTTATAATAACAAACGCTTACTTTTTTCCTGTTTCGCCATTCATTTCAACTCTTAAAGTCCATAATACATTTACATGTTGGCCTTTCAATTTTCCGGGTTTAAGTTGCCCTGATTGAATTAAATACCTCATCAAGTCCATTACATAATAGGGGCAATAGTCCAGGTCAAAATTACCAAGGCTTTGTTCAATATTTACAATTCGCCCTTCTTTTGTAATTACGAATTTCAGTTCATGTATAAAGTAATAAGGTTCACTTAAACAGCCGTCAGTCCGGTTTAAATAAATGGTTTTAAGGGTGTCTCCATTTAAGAAAGTTGGCGGTTCGTCAATTTTATCCTGATCGTATATTTCACCTTTTATTTTTGTTTTATGAAAGGTCCACAAAGGTTTGTCATACGGTCGTGAGGGTTTGTCTGCTGAATAATCTGTTGTCCACAAGGTATCAACCTTGTCCGCAGTTGTTGTCGTGAAGAGCCCCAGGGGTTCAAAGGGAATAAGTGATTTTGTAAAACCGCATTCATAAGTGCCCTTGAAATATCGTTCCACAAAATACTGGTCTCCTTGTTTTCTAAAATTCCAAATTTCTCCGTCCATGTCTAACGTACTGTCGCTTGTTAGCTGATAATTTGTCCCGTAACAATTTCTTTCGTTGTCATAGTAGTAGCAATAGTCAATTCGTTTGTGGGTTTCTGAAAAAACGATGTCCTCCCGGGCATACTTAACGCCTGAAGCGAAGTACTTGCCTCTGTTTGGTTCCTTTTTGCTGGTGTAATAAATGCTTTTTTCTACCCTGATGGTATCCTGTCCAAAACAAGCAGAAACCAATAGGAGAAATGTCGGTATGAATAGGATGAATTTTGTCATTGCTCAAGCGTATTTAAGGAATGCAAACTGAACCAGTCTCGGCCAATTGTTCAGGTCTGTTACCGGCGCTTTCCAGTTTTTGGGCAATCCTGTCGTTTCTGTGTCAAAAAACAGGTACATGTTTTGCTTTTTTTGTGTAGTGGTTAGGTTATTCGGTTTTTGGGCGCTCTGTTTTGTTTGCGCAGCTCGAACGTGGTGGCTCGCGAGCGTCTCCCGCTTTGGGCGGGACAAGTTTTGACGCGATGTGGTGTGTCGGCAAGTCTCTGACTTGCGTTATTTTTTCGTTGTTTTACTCGCAAGTCAGAGACTTGCCGACGGCACGTTGCGGGTCACAGACCCTAACGAGCAGTATACGAATAATAACGAACACATTACGCCAGCGGGGTGTAGAAACGAACAATTTGCCCCAGCGGGGAGAATTTATTCGTTAAGCCGCCATATAGCCAAACCTCATGTTAGTGGCATGTGTTTCTTTCTGGTCGCTGGAATATTTCCTATTCTTTTCTTATTTCGTAGCATAGTTCCACCATTCCATTTTTGTAGGCTGTCACATCCTTTAAGTGTAATGCTTGTTCTTGTCCTATATGGTCAAAAAACAGCGTTCCTTCACCCAAAATAATAGGCAAAATTGACAACCTTATTTCGTCCGCTAATTTTAAACGAATGAAATCTTTGGCAAGCACAGGGCCACCTACAAGCCAAACATTCTTGTAGTTTGGTTTTAGTCGTTCATTCACAAGTTTGTTCAGGTCACCAGAATAAAATTCAATGTTAGGTCTGTCAATTGGCAGGTTTCTGTTAGTTACGACAATTGTCGGCGTGTCTCCGTATGCCCATCCATAAAATTTTGAAAGCTCCAGGGCGTGTTCGTATGTCCGGGACCCCATGATATAGCAATCTATTGTTTTAAGAAATTCTTCCGGGTTTTGTTCCGAAATACCTTTCTCGTAGTTGTCTGATACCTCAAACCACGAAACGCTATTGTCTTTTTTGGAAACAATACCATCAAGACTCGAAACCATATGTATTGTCACTTTAAATGAGTCTGTTGTCATTTTGAGTTACTTTTGAATAGGTGTTTTCGAACAACGTTTACAATTCAATCGGGTAGTTATTCGATTACTTTTTCAACCTTGTCCAATCCTAAGGAACATCGCAATAATAATTCGGCGTGGCCAAAAAGCCACCGCCCAAATCGGGAAGTTATTTTTCTGGCAATAACCCTTTTCCAGTCATCTTTTCTTATTAGCCCCTATAATATGCCAGCAATTCTTCTCAATTGTTATATTTTCCCAAGCCGTCTTAGTTCCCAAAAACATTTTGCAGTCGCTGAAATATCAACCGCTGCATTATGCGCTTCTTCAAAACCGGTGCGGAAAAGTTTATAATGCAGTTCAGAAAGCTTTGGCCATTTGTAGCCATAACGTCCGTTTATTGCACAAAAATTTGTTGTTCGTTCCATTGTGCAGATTTTATTTTTAAAAGGAATGCTGTTTTCCATGCCATTTCTCAAAAATTCTGCGCCAACAATTTTTTCATCAAAAGACATATTGTGTGCTACAAGATAACTTGCCTCTTCTATCAGCGCATTAAAGTGTTGTAAAACTGAAATTACGGGCACGCCTTCACTGAGCGCTTTTTCAGTTGAAATTCCGTGAATTTTTGATGCGTCTGCGGGTATGGTAAATCCTTCTGGTTTAATGATAAAATCTCCCCCTGAAATTTTATTGCCGTTGTTGTCATAATACAGGAATGCAAGTTGAACCAGTCTCGGCCAATTGTTCAAGTCTGTTACCGGCGCTTTCCAGTTTTTGGGCAATCCTGTGGTTTCTGTGTCAAAAAATAGGTACATATTTTGCTTTTTTTGTGCTGTGGTTAGGTTGTTTAGTTTTGGGGCGCTCAGTTTTGCTCGCCCAGCTCGAACGTGGTGGCTCGCGAGCGTCTCTGACGCGATGTGGTGTGTCAGCAAGTCTCTGACTTGCGTTGTTCTTTCGTTGTTTTATTCGCAAGTCAGAGTGTACGCTCCCCACTAAGCGCAACCGCAATTTAGTATAAAAGTCCTAATTTTGGAACATCTAAATCGCAAGAAAATGCGGACAAGTAAATTCACAAAACACGAGCGGCTGGAGATACTGGCCAAGTT